>Ga0209648_10000631_pt1 | contig 27201 bp, 20 predicted proteins | sample GraSoi2013_115cm_FD_185830 | JGI IMG/M metagenome (GOLD analysis project Ga0209648, IMG submission 185830) | Grasslands soil microbial communities from the Angelo Coastal Reserve, California, USA - Sample 9_17_2013_115cm (SPAdes) (version 2) | ecosystem: Environmental > Terrestrial > Soil >...
AAAGGACAACAACACTACGAAACAAAATACCGTCTGCATCAGAGAAAATGGCTGGAGAAACAAGCCGCCGTCCTCAACCTGCAATTGGTTCCAGTGCAAGGAGTTACTGGATGAGTTTCTGGAGAGCTCGCCGAAGGGCGCCTCGCGTGCGTTTCTAAAGGCTGCACGCAGCCGGGGTGCCGCACGACCCCCGAGCCTCCGGGAGCAACTACACCAAAGTGCATAGCCATGGGTCGAAGGCGGCAAGAGTTGGGATAGAATGACCTTACTTTAGCCTCAGCCCATCTTGGCCCATCCGAGAACGAAGCGGGGTCTCAACACTCGCCCTTCCCATTTGGAGGTGAGTCATGCAGGGTTCTCGAAATTGCGCGGTCGGTGGCTGAGGAAGTTGGCCCCATGGCGGACATCTCCAGACGACTCGACAAAGCGGAAAAATATCTCCAGCGAGGCAAGCCGGAAGCGGCCGTCGAGGAGTACCTCAGCATCCTGGAAGATGACCCACGCAACGGCCAGGTGCGGCAGACGGCAGCCGATCTGTGCTTAGCCCTCGGCCGCGGCAGCGAAGCAGCGGCGCTGCTGAGCTATCTGTTGGAGCAAGAGGCAGAGTCTGGAGAGAACGCCAAGGGAATCGTCACTTACAAGAAGCTCGCGAAGATCTCCGTCCCCACCCCCCTTCAGACCTACCATTACGCCCGGCTTGTCGAAAAGAAAGACAGGCGCGAAGCGCTTGAAGCCTACGAAACTGCACTGGCCGGCTTCGAGAAGCAGCGCAAAGCCCAGCAAGCCCTGGCGGCCGCGCGGCGCATCGTGGAGTTGGCTCCAACTATGGAGAACCTGCAGCGCGCCGGCGATAAAGCTGCCGTCCTGGGAGATAGCAAGATTGCCGCAGCGTGTTTCGTCCGCCTGGGTCAGCTGAAGGACGAAGAGTCGCCCGGCTCCGGCTTCCCCTGGCACGACCGCGCCTACAATCTCGATCCCATGAATCTGGATGCCGTGTTGCTGTTCGCGCGCGGGTTGTTCGCGCGCAACGCCCTACGCGAATGTATCGACGTTCTTCACCCCACCGTCACCGTCCTGCAGCACACGCCGGAGCTGCGCGAATTGTACGCGCGGGCGCTGATGGCGGCGCGCCGTCCCGTGGAAGCCGAACCTTACGTCTGGGAGTTGTTCGAGAACGATCCCCGACAGCTCGAAGAGATCGCCTCTTTGGTTGGCGTCTTTCTCGACGTCGGCGATGTGCAAGGCGCAATGGATCTGGCCAGGAAAATCGAAGATCATGAAGACCGCGCCAGCCGCCACCGCGAGTTTCTCACCGCGATGTACGAAGTCTCCGAGAAGCGCCAGCCCGCAAAGATGTTCGTCGAGTATCTGGCTGAGCTGTTCAATAGCGCCAACCGCGAGCTGGAATACAGCCACACCCTGCTCAAGTTGTTTCAGGTCTACTACGACTCCGAGAACTACGCCAAAGCCGGCGACGCGCTGGAACGCGCCGCCGAGCTCGATCCCTACGAACCCGGACACGCCCGGCGCCTGGAGTTGCTGCGCGGACGAATCGATCCCGGACAGTTTAACGAGATTGCTCGCCGCTTCTCGGGTGCCGCAAGCAGCTCCGTGAAACTGGCGTCGGCAGCCGCGGTCCCCGTCGCCACGCCCGCTTTGTCGCAGGAATCGGAGCCAACCGTTCTCGAAGACTTCATCCTGCAAGCCGAGATTTACCTCCAGTACGGCATGCGCTCCAAAGCCCTGGAACGGCTGGAACGCGTCAGCAAGTTGTTTCCCGGCGAAGAGAAGAACAACCAAAAGCTTCGCCATCTTCATATTTCCGCCGGATTTACCCCGGCATATCCCGCAGGCTCTGCGGCCGCCCGGACTGGAGCCGGCGCAGCAGCAGCGATCCCAGGCCAGCCCAAAGGTAGAATACAGACTCCCTCCGCCTCGACCCAGTATGAAGAAAACGCTGTCGACAACTTTGCCCGCGTCACGGAGATCACCCGCAACATCTATCGCCAGGCCAGCGTCAAAAGCGTGCTGTTTGCGGCGGTGAACGAGATTGGCAAACATTTCAACGCCAGCCGCTGCGTCGCCGGACTGTGCACCGTCGGCAAGCCGCCTTCGGCCGCGCTGGAATATTGCGCGCCCGGAACCAAACAGTCGGACGTCATGTCCATCGTCAAGCTGATCGGGCGGACCCAGCAGCTGGCCGGTAACGGTCCAGTCTCCATTCCTAACGCGCGGACTGCGCGTGAGCTGGAGCCGGTGCGCGAGAACGTGAGCAGCCTGGGCATCGAATCACTCTTGGCCGTACCGCTGACGGATTCCGGCGAGCAGACCGGCATCCTCATCCTCGAGCAGTGCGCGCCGCGGCAGTGGCAGCAGACCGATATCGTCGTGCTGCGCACCATCGCAGAGCAAATGGTCCTGGCCGTGAGCAACGCACGCCTGCGCTCGCTGATGAAGACCCTGGCCGTCACCGACGAGCGCTCCGGCTTGCTCAAACGCTCGTCGTATCTCGACGTCCTGCTCTCCGAGGTCCGCCGCTCTTTGCAGCAGCAAACGCCGCTGTCCGTCATGTTGCTGCACTTCGGGCGTCCGTCGGCGCTGATCAAAGAGATCGGCGAAGCTCAGGTTGAAAACATGATGCAACAGGTAAGCCAGATCCTGGCGTCCCACATCCGCCAGAACGATGTTGCCGTCCGTTACGACATGACCACCATCGCCCTGCTCCTCTCCGATACCACCGAGAAAAACGCCTTCCTGGTCGTCGATAAGATGAGAAAGGTGCTGGCGTCAACGAAAATCCCCGGGTCGGACCGCAACCCACCGATGAGCGTCGGCATTGCCGAAGCGGTGCTGCAGGAAAAGTTCGACCCCGCCGACATCGTCACCGAAGTCATCAACCGCGTGGAGAGCGCGCTCGAAGCCGCCCGCGCCGAAGGCGGCAATAAAGCCCATTCGCTGGCGGCCAATCTGCAGCCAAATGTGGCGTGAGGAGCAATCAGCAGTCAGCACTCAGCGTTCAGCCGTTAGCCCTTAGCCTGATCAATTGGGCGTGAGGTCCGCGACAACCTCCGGCTGCCAACAAGCACAAGTCCCGGCTTCGCCGGGACGGCTGAGAATAGCCCGGCACGTCAGTGCCGGGTAACGATCAAAATAAAGAACCCTTCCTTGCTGCCGCAGGCAGGAGCGTAGCCGCAGGCGTAGCGACCTATAACATTTACAATACCTGATCCATGTTCGAGCGTTACGCAGAGCCGGCCCGACGGGCAATCTTTTTTGCCTGTGCCCGTACGATCTTCTCTCACAGGCCGGAGATCACATCGGTCGATCTCCTAGCCTCTCTGCTATGGGAAAACAATTCTCGGGCGCAGACCCTATTCAATTTGCGAGACTACTTTCCCTTGTACTGCGGCTGCCCGCGCAAGGTCACTACGCTCCCCCCGGGGCCCGAGCGGTCCGCCACTGGACCGCGATTCCAAACAGATCCTGGCATGGACCGCGATAGAGGCCACACAATTACGAGACTACTGGATCGACACCGAGCATCTCCTGCTAGGCATCATCCGCACGCAGGCATGTACGGCGTCTTCGTATCTAGAAATGATCGGGTTGACTCTACGTGGCTGTCGCAAGACGATTCGCGACAATAAGCAGTCCCGCCCTGGCTACGGGCCAGTACCCCGCTTATGGTGGCTCATGAGCCGCTTTTAGGCTTAATGCCGGTGATGGCCGGTTTCTTCTTGTTGTCGCTCCGCCTGCGGCTGCGCTCCGGCCAGCGGCAGCAAGGAAGTTTTCTTTTTTGATTCTTACCCGGCACTGACGTGCCGGGCTACTATCAGCCGTCCCGCCTCCGGCGGGACTGCGCTCTCTATCCCTTTGCGTGATTGCGCCTGAGTCGGGTTTTCACGCAGTTACGGCAAGACCAAATGCGTCGGGGCATCAGAATCACGCTGATCGGTGGACGAGTCCGATTACGGCGATGACGGCGATGATCCGATGACGGCGATCTTAGTTCTTACTTCGCCGTAGTCACACTCGCTCCCGCCGACTTCTGCGCGGCGATCCAGGTGTTGATGCGGGCGTCGAGCACGTCGAGGGGCAGCGCGCCGCCGCTCAGCACTTCGTCGTGGAAGCCGCGGATATCGAACTTGGCGCCCAGCTCTTTTCGGGCGCGCTCGCGCAGCTCGATGATCTTGAGCTGGCCGAGCTTGTAGCCCAGGGCCTGCGCCGGCCAGGCCATGTAGCGATCGGTTTCGCTCTGCACCGAAGGCTCGTCGATCCCGGAGTTGTTGTGGAAGTAGTCGACCACCTGCTGGCGCGTCCAGTGTTTGTAGTGGAAGCCGGTATCCACTACCAGGCGGATGGCGCGCAGCAGGTCATCCTGAAGATGGCCGTACATCGAGTACGGGTCCTGATAGAAGCCCACTTCTTCGCCGAGGCGCTCGGAATAGAGCGCCCAGCCTTCGATGTAGGCGACGTAGAAACCATGTTGGCGGAACGGCGGCAGAGACGGCAGCTCCTGGGCGATCGAGATCTGCATGTGGTGCCCGGGGACGCCTTCATGGTAGGCGGTAGTCTCGATGTCCGTAGTGGTGCGCTTCGCGAAGTCGCCGGTGTTGACCATGACGTGGCCGGGACGCTTGCCGTCAGGCGTGCCGTCGACGTACTGCGCACCTGAGGCTTCCTTCTCGCGATAGCTTTCCACGGGCAGGATCTCCACTTTCGCTTTGGGCAACCGGCCGAACATCTGCGGCAGCCGCGCCCACATCTGGTCAGTGTACTTGCGGTATAGATCGAGCATCTCCTGGCGCGATTTGGGATGCAGGTCGGGATTTTTGTCGATCGCGGCGTCGAATAACTTGAGATCTTTGTAGCCCATCTTCTCGGCGGTCTTGAGCATGGCCGCGCGGTCTTTCGCTACTTCGCGCAGGCCGATCTCGTGAATCTGTTCGGGCGTCAAGTTCGTGGTGGTGAGCTGCTTCACGGCGAAGGCGTAACGAGCGTTGCCGTCGGGCAGGGCCCACAAGCCGGGTTCGCTGCGGCCGTGCGGCGCGTAGTCTTCAGCTACGAACTTGGTGAACCTGGCGTACGCCGGAGTTACGCGGTCGCGGACAGCTTCGAGCATCTGCTGCTGCAGACGCGTCTTGTCGGCGACCGAGAAGCCGGCCGGAAATTTCTTCGCGGGCTCCATGAACGGGCTGTCTTCCGGCTTGGTGTTGGCGATGGTCCCGGCTTGCTTGGCCACCTGCTCCAGCAGGATCTTGGGCGGGATGATGTGATCGGCCATGCCTTTGCGCATCAGGTCCATCGTCTGGTCGAAGGCGACCGGCAGCTGGTTGAGACGCGCGATGAAATCCTCGTAGTCCTTGACGGTCTCGAAGGAGAGCACGGACACAAGCTGCGGCGCGTCAATATGGATGCCGCCGAACTGCGTGACCGGCTCTTCCCAATCCTTGAAGCGCGAGCCCTCCAGGTTGATCTCAAGCCGCCGTACCATGAGCGCTTTGTTCAGCGCTTCCTGCTCGGGGAAGCCGGTGGTATCGATGGCCGTGAAGCGCGCGAGGAATTTCTTTTGCGCTTCCAGATCGGCATAGACGGCCTTCTCGGAAGCGTCGGAGAGCTTGTCGTTGTAGCGCTTGTCGCCGAGGATGGATGCGTACTCAGGATTGGTACGCATGGTGTATTCCCACTGCTCGGCCAGCAGATCGTTGAGCTGCTTGCGGCGGGCGTCCAGGCTGGCCGGCTGCTGAGCAAAAACGCCGGCAGCGAAAGCGAGCAGAGCGAAGAGAGAGACAGTGCGCATCATGGAACGTGACGTCCTTATGGTCATGAGAGTGCGAAAGGTTTACTTCTTAGACTCTCATACGAACAGGCGGTAAGCAAAGTTCCAGGGAGCGAGAACCTTACCACTGATGACACTGATAACACTGATAAACACGGATGGCATACCTCAAATCAGTGTCATCAGTGTAATCAGTGGTAAGGTTTTTGTATCAGAACGAGAACATCACCTGGAAGTCCAAACGACGGTTGGCTGATTGCGTGTTGAAAACGCCGTTTGTGGACAGCGACGTAAAAGTACCGAATGCGGGGCCCGCACTCAGATTGCCGATCGGCGCGCCCACATTAACGTTGTTGAAGACATTGCGCGCGTTAGCGCTGAAAGTCAGGTTGTAACGTTGGCTGGTGCGCTCTGCGGCGAAGATGCCGCCCGGACCGCCAGGACCGCCAGGACCACCGCGTCTGTCGCCCCCTCGCCCGCCTGGGCCACCCGGCCCGTCAGGTCCGCGCGGGCCACCCCCGGCTTGGCCGCCCTGGTTGCCAGCGGCGGCCTCAAGTTTCGGACCGAGGCCGAAAGTCTTGCTCAGCCGCAAATTCAATGTGAACAGAGCCGGAGTGGTTCCGAAGTTGATCGGGATACGAGGCACGTTGGCGCCGGGGAACATGTTGAACGCGGGGAATCCGGGCACGCTGCAAACTGGAGCAGCCGGCGTCGCTTGATCGCACGAGGCGGCGCTGGGGCCAGCCGCCACGCTGGCAAAGGCCGGCCGGTCATTGAAGATAGAGTCGCCGTTCAGGTCCGGGCCGGCGGTGATATCGAAAGGCGGTCCGGAAGTCGCCACCAGGAAGGGACTGATACGGAAACCTCGCGGCAACCCCACGGTCCCGCCCAAGAAGACACGGTTGCGAACATCGAAGGCGGTACGCCCGTAATCCGCTGTGATGCCCAAAAACGGATTCGAGGGAAAGCTTAAAGGGCCGGAACTATCGCCTTTGGCGTAGCTAAGACTGTAGTAGCCGAACAAAGAAAGTCTGGCTCCAGCACGCACGTTGAAGTTGGTGATGAGCTGGTTCTGGTTGTAAATGCCTTCGGAGACGTATTCGTAAGCCGGCGTGGCTCCGGGAACCAGTGCGTTGGTGTTGACCGAGAAGAGTTGGTGTACGCCGTGGGAATGAATGTAAGAGACGGTAGCAGTTGAAATCTTGGTGACCTGGCGCTCCACCGATACCACCGACTGGATGGTATAAGGCGCGCGCAAGTTTGGATCGATGGTGTAGGTTGAGGCCGGCGCAGTACAACTCGCCGCCAACGGATTGGGATAAGCCGCTAAGCATGCTTGGCCGGCTGCGCTACGGTCCGAAAAAGTTAATTGCACCTGATTGATGCCGTTCAGCTGTTCCGCGTTGACGATCAGGTTCTGAGGAAAGCGGTCATAAAAGATACCGAACCCGGCGCGGAGGATGGTCTTGGGTGCGCCATTCTTCTTGCCGCCCAAGCCCCAGGCAAAGCCCAGGCGGGGCGCCCAATCGCCTTTGTCGGAGATGCCATTCTGGGTTTCGAAGCGCACTCCGTAACTAAGAGTCATGTTGGGGCGGAGCTTCCAGTCGTCTTCGGCGTAAACTCCTGCGTCGCCAAAGGTGTCGCTGATATGCGGATTGCCGGTCGCGATCAGCAACTGGCTCGGCGTTCCATTCTTGAATGCCTGAAATGAGGCAAATGTGTACGTGCCATTGAAGTTCTTGGTGGATGTGTTATCGAGCATAGTGACGCGCAATCGTCCACCCAAGCGCAGAAAGTGGTTGTTCAGATTGAGCGACGTGTAATTCTGCAGTTCGTAGTGGTTAGAAATCGAGGCGCTGACCCCCAGCGGGTTGCCTCCGTTGGTAAACGCGCCCAGCACTCGAATGGCAGGCGCCAAGGTCAGCGAGTTCTGATCGGTGTCTCCACGTTCCCACTCAAAGCGTGTCTCATTGATCGCTTTCGGACTGAGCACCTGCGTGTCGCTCATCTGGATGCCGCTCTCGGTGGCGAGCTGATTGTAGGCTTGCGACGGCAGGGTGAGTTGCCCGACTCCGTCATTCTTCTCGTCGTTGCGCGAATAGTGATAGCGAACCATGAGCGTATTGTTGGTCGTGAGCTGGTAGTCAATGCGCGAGTTGACCGCAGTGCGCACGCGCGGATTGAGTACGCCGACAACCGGAGCACGGGCTGCGCTGAAGGCGCCGGGGAGAACCACCGCCGCATCGTGGATATCCCGTCGCTCAGCGTTGAACAAGTAAGAAGCCTTCTTGTTCAACGGCCCGCCGACCTGCGCATTGAACATCTCCGTGCTGAAATCGGGCTCGGACGCGGCAAACGGGTTCAGGGCGTCAAAAATCGAATGGTTGTCGTTGTAGAAGAACTGTCCGTGCAGCTTGTCGGTGCCCGGCTTGGTGAGAATCTCAATGCGGCCGAAGCCCATGCGATCATACTGCGCGGAAAACGGATTCTGGTTGATGCGGATCTCGCGGATCGAGGACTTCGGCGGCAACTGTCCCCCGGTGAAACCGTCGATGTAAATCTGGCCGCCGTTCGGTCCGGCCGAGGGCCCGGCGAGGGCTTGCAACTCCGATTGCAGCTCATCGGGATCATCCGACAGCGCATCCAGATCTTTACCGCTGATGACCAAAGAGCTCGCGTTGTTTTCCGGGTTGGTGCTGACTTTCGCGGCTTCGCTCTCTACCACAACTTCTTCTTCTTTGGTCGCGATCTCGAGAGGCAGGTCGAGTTTGCGGTCCTGTCCGGCAACTACCGCGACCTCCATTGCACTCGAGGTGAAGCCCTTGGCCTTGACAGTGATCGTGTATTTACCCGGCGCCAGGTTCTTGACCTCATAGCTGCCCACGGCGTCGGCCTTGGCCGCGATCGTCAGCCCGCTCGCATCCTTCAGCGTAATGTTCGCCCCGGGAACCACAGCGCCGGAAGGATCTACGACCTGACCATGTAGTCTTGCCGCTGAGCTCTGCGCGAACGCCCCGCCGGTTGTGATCACCAGAGAAGCCATCATCCACAGCAAGCGTGTATACAGTTTCGGGGGCCGGGCTTTCATTAATACTCTCCTGTCAGTACCTGCGAGATCGAGGCCATGCTTGGGTTACGGCGGACCAGCGTCGCCTCCGCCGGGCGCGGAGAGGTTCCAGCCGGAAAGCAGCGCGGCCGCTCCTGCGCCGTTGGGCGACGCCGTGAGAATAGGCTCCACGCCGCTAAGCAATGTGATCGCCGTGACCTCATTGCCCCCAGTTCCGGTCGTGGAGACGATCATGACCGCGTCATCTTTTTGCAACTCCGCCAGTGGGACTGCCGGAAGGCGATTGATCATCTGCTGAAAGTCCGGCGAACCGCTCCGGCCCGGCGTGCTATTTGGTCCCGGTGCGCTATTCGAGCCTTGCGCGCTTGCTCCCGCTGGAGTGCCGCCGCTTGGCGCGGACTGCGATCCTTGCGTTCCCGCAGGTCCTTTCAAAAAGAACGCGATTCTCTGTGCAAGCTGAGGCGGTAGCTTCCGCATCTGCGATTCCGGGCTGAGCTTGACCACAACCGTCTTCTTCCCCAGGATGTCTTTCACCGTCACCGTGTTGTTGGCGGCGTCGGCGGCCGTGACCGTGCCGGCGATGTTGCGGAAGGTGCCCGAAATCACCTCTTCCGCCGCAACTTCTTTTCCGTCGGCGCTGCGGTTCCCGCGCGCGCGCAGCTGGTCGCCCACTTTGATCTGATCGAACGCGCCCTTCTGTGCGTCGGTGAACTTCACCGAATTAGGAGCGTAGCGGAGGAAGCTGGTAGTTTTCGACGTCTTGACCGAGTAACTGGTGGAGGGCGTGACCGCCACGGTGATGCTGCCCGACGAAGCGTCGATCGCGCTTACGATCCCGCCTACGCCGCGCTTTTGCCAATCCTGAAGATCCTGTTGCTGCTTCTGGGCTACATCCGACTTGGTCATCACCACGATCTGCAAAGCAATGATCGAATCGGGAACGTCGCCGGCTTTGCCTCGAACCAGCATACGGTCGCCGACCTGGACATCCTGCAGCTTGATCGGTTGCGCGTTCTTGAGGTCGGTTTGCCCGGGCGGAATGCGAAAGATGCGAGTAGTGTCCTGTACGGCGGCGGTGAAGTCGGGACCAGAATCGGACTTCAATGTGATGGTGTTCTCACTGGTCGACTTCACGGTCCCTAGTTTCTTGAGCAGCCCGGCCTGAGCCGGCGCCGCCGGACGATCTTCCTGCACTTGCGCCGGCAACGCCGTCGTGACCGTAAACGCAATGAGCAGCGCAAGTCCGGCAGCGAATTTTCGTAGCGTTGGCATACGTGGTCGCGGGTCCTCTTTCTGGGGCAACTCCGAGCAGGCCGCTCTCTTGCTATTGAAAATTGGACAGCGAAATATGATCTCAAAAAAAGACATACGCTCCACGAAAAAGAAAGCAAAAGTTTTGTAAAGTCGAGCCGTTTTGCGGGCGTGAATGAGGCGAGCGCCGCGAGCCGAGTGGGAGTCCGCAGGCGAGATCCCGAGCCAAGCCGAGGGATCTGTTGTTGTCGAGCCGTTTTGCGGGCGTGAGTGAGGCGAGCGCCGCGAGCCGAGCGGGAGTCCGCAGAGCCTGCCCTGAGCCTGCCGAAGGGCGAGATCCCGAGCCAAGCCGAGGGATCTGTTGTTGTCGAGCCGTTTTGCGGGCGTGAGTGAGGCGAGCGCCGCGAGCCGAGTGGGAGTCCGCAGAGCCTGCCCTGAGCCTGCCGAAGGGCGAGATCCCGAGCGAAGCCGAGGGATCTGTTGTTGTCGAGGCGTTCAGCAGGATTGAAGCTCTTGTAAAGGTCCGGGCGCTCGCGCCGCACCGCGTTCTGAGGCATTCAACGATCTCCTATTTACTTGTCGCATCTTTGTTCGTAGCATCGGCGGTCTTCGCCGGCTGGATGCCTTTTAAATAATGATCGAACCATGCGATCGCGAGATCGCGCGCCTTCTGCCTAGCCGGCGGAACCATATAAACGCCGTAGTGGGTGATCTCAGGAATCGTGACCAGGTTCTTTGGCCCTTTCGCTCGCTGGTAGGCGAGGATCCCGTTGTCCTTGTTGTCCATCAGCTCTTCCTTTTCGGCGACGATAAACTGCATGGCTACGTTGGGCGCGCGATCGATGTACTCGACTGGAAACCACGCGGCAAATTGCATGCGGATCGGGGCGCCGATCAGCTTACCCACGGTGTTGGCGCGCGGCGCCGGATAGCCTAATTCACCTCGCGCGCGAAGAATGGCTTCTTTCTCGGTGGTTGCCCGCTCTGCGCCCGCCAAAGTCCATCGTCCATCAAGCGCAGGCACTTGGCTGTGCACGGCCTTCACCCGCTGATCCATCTCCGCCGCCGAGACCACCAAACCGCCCGAGAGGCTGCTGCCCCACAACCCGATCTTGTCGACGTCGCACTGCGGGTCGCCGACCGCCCAGTTAATTGCGTTGAGCCAGTCGATCACCATGTCCAGAGGCTCCACAACCTCGCGGACTTCCTGAACCTCGGCGGTGAAGTGGTAGTTCTGCTTCTCGGCGGGGGCGTGCTTGTCGACCAGGATGACGCGCGAATCGCTCTCACCCCATCCGCGATAGTCGAACGCCACCACCAGGTAGCCGGCCTGGGCAAAGGCAATCGCCTCAGGACGAAATGAGGCTTTGGTCCCGCCCCAGCCGTGAGCCATCACGATCGTAGGCAATTTCTTGTTGGTGTTGGCTTTGGCAACGTAGACGTCACCGGCCATACGCGTGCCTTCACTGTAGATGTCGACGTTGCGCAACCTGACTTCGTCGGGCACGGTTACCGAGACAGACGGCCGCGCGCTGACAGTTTGACCATGAGCCGGGAAGCTGAAAGCAACGAGCAGCAGAACAAATGAGAATCGACGGAGCTGGTTCATTGTGTGTGCAACCTCTTTACAAGCGTTTCAACAGCAAGAACCTTACCACTGATTTCACTGATGACACTGATTTTGAATATGCGATCTGTGTGATCAGTGTCATCAGTGGTAAGGTTTTTCAAGCCGCCATCCTCAAACTCCCCACCGGCATCCCACCATTCCAGAATCCCATTTCCCGTAATTCTGGCCGAGGCCCGGAGTTCCCCATGCGACATCTCTACGCATTTTTCCTAGTTCGGCTTTTTGGATTTGCCTTGGCGTTGGTTGGGGCTGCGTCGCCGCAATCTGTCCGCGGACAGCTCACCGCAACCACCACCCTGCAAGCGGAGACCGCCAACAATACCAGCGCGGCGAACGGGTTCTCCGCGCAAGGTAACGGGAACATAGCGGCAGGTAACGTGAGCAAAATGCCGGTGCAGAAACTGCTCTACCCCGGTTCCAACACCAAGGTGTTTGCGAGCTTCCTCCCCTGGTTTGGCGGGTCGAACCACATAAATGTGGGCTATCGTTCCGACGATCCTGCTCAAGTCCACCGCCAGGTAGAGGACATGATCAGCCGCGGCATCAACGGCGCGATCATCGACTGGTTTGGCCCCAATGTGGACATCCTCAGCGCCGCCTCCATTCTGATGCAGAAGGAAGCCGAGGCCCATCCCGGATTCGAGTTTGCGATCATGGAAGACTCCGGCGCGCTGTTTAATGCCGCGGTCCGCAACGGATGTGACGTCACCAGCCAGTTGATCAGCGACCTGCACTTTATCAACTCGCAATTTGTCCCTTCGCCCGCCTACCTGCGTTTGAACGGAAAATCCGCAATCTTCATGTTTGGCGTCACGCAGTTTTTCATCGACTTTCAGCGGGTGCTGGCCGCTCTGCCGGCGAGCGACTTGCTCGTGTTTCGCGGTCCGGAGGGCTTGCAGCAGAGCTTTGCCGGAGGCGCGTTTCAATGGGTGGACATCAACTCCAGCGATGCTTTTGACCAGCAACTGGCTGCGCTTGACGGGTTCTACACCGCCGCGCAAGCCGCCGGCCGTCCCGCCACGGGCGCGGCCTATAAGGGATTCGATGACACACTGGCCATGTTCGGTACCAACCGCCAGATTCATCACCAGTGCGGGCAGACCTGGATCAATACCTTCCATGAAACAGCCAAGTTCTTCTCCGCCAGCCACCAGCTCGAAACTTTGCAGATTGTGACCTGGAACGATTACGAGGAGGGCACGGAGATCGAGAGCGGCATCGATGGCTGTACGTTCGTCGTGCCCGCGCTCTCAGGAACCACGCTGAACTGGAGGGTCGGCGGCGGACCGGAAAACACAGTGGACCATTTCACCGTGTTCGCGTCCACCGACGGTCACAACCTGGCCAAGCTGGCCGACGTCCCCGCCGGCCAACATTCTCTCGCGCTGGCCAGGTTCAACCTGCCTTCGCCGGTTTCGTTATTTGTGAAGGTTGTAGGCCAGCCCAGCATAAGAAACGCGATGTCGGCTCCGGTCGTGATGAAGGCCGGTGACGCGGCGCCCCACGCGGCGCTGAAGGTTTCGCTGGCCCGCGACCTCACGGTCAAGGCCAGCACGGCCGGCTCGTTCGACCCCGATGGCTCGATCGCGCGGACCACCATCGATTTCGGCGACGGCACCGTGGTGCAATCGGCAAGGGCAACCCACACCTACCAAACCGCCGGCACTTTCACGGTCACGGCAACGGTAGTGGATAACATGGGCGCGTCGGCGGTGGCGGTCACCCGCGTAGAAGCCAAGGCTAAGGCGACAGGCACCACCATTCTGAGTCCATCGAATTCCGCTACGGTGAACTTCCCCACGCCGATTGTGGTCTCGGCCAATTCCTCGAATCCCATCAGCCGCATGAACGTGCTGATCGACGGCAAGCCCGCCCACGCCGACAACCGGGGAGTGATCAACTCCGCTTTCAAGGTCTTCGTCGGCACGCATCACATCACGGCGGAGGCCAGCGACTCGAGCGGAGCAACGTCGCAGGCTACGGTGGACGTGACCGGGGAACCGAGCGACCTGCCGCCGACCGCCGCAGTCACTGTGGTTCCCCTGCGCAATGTTTCCCCAACCACCGTGCTCGCCTGTTCCGCCACATCGCACGATCCCGATGGCTTCATTCTGCAATTCATGACCCAGTTTTCCGATGGCGCGGTGTTCTTCACGCCCGCCGCCGTTCACACCCTGGCCGGCCCGGGGTCCTTTTCTGTGACCGTCCATGTGATCGACCAGTTCGGCGCGCCCGCATCTGTGACGGAGAGCTTTTCGGTCAGCGGGGCTGCATCCGCGGCGACCTCCGCAGCCCAGAGCGAAGAGGCAATACGCAAGTCGGCACGTCCGCAGCCCGAGCCGATTCGCAGGCCGTAGCCGAGCATCGGACTGGCAAAGATAGATCGACGCGGCGGGTAAAATGGCGCCGCGAGGGGAGTTTAAGCGGTGCGACCACAACTTTGAGTTTGGTCTTTTCTTGAGAGAAGAATTGGATTGCGCGAGCGAAAGGAGGCCACCGTTTGCTCTTGAATAGGAGCCATGGGTCAAAAGGCCCCGGTGACCTCCCTGACCTTTAGGTAGTGGTACAGTTTGGTCTTAGCTTAAGACTGCGACCCCTCGCATTCGGCCCTGCGATTGTGTCATGCTGTTTCCATGAAAAATAAGAACAAGCGCGAGCTGGAAAAACGCTGGGCCACGGAAGCCGCCAAGAAGCGCAAGGCCGCTAAAAAGAAGACGACCCGCCGGGAAGACGTTAACCAAGCCGCTGCCCGAATCGTGCGGGAAGCCACCGAAGGCTAGGCTTCATCGCGGTCCTGTGCGTCCTGCTCAGGAAAGGGCAATGGCAGGCTCTCGCCCTTTTTGGGTAATACCCGATCCACCATCTTTACGTATCGGTTCCACCCCTAGCCACTGGACAGGGGAGTCTTTGCAACATGACTAGCGAGTGCAGATGCTGCGCAAGCATGGGATCGCCAATATCCTCGGTGCCGGGAACTTCTTGACCCAGGCGGCAAGTTCTTTTCTTATGAGCTTTTCGAGATAAGCCTGTAGTGCCTGTTGTGCTGCATTTCATGCATTACAACTTCTGCCGTGTTCACAAGACCCTAAGAGTGACCCCTGCAATGGAAGCAGGACTTACCGATCACGTGTGGACACTAGAGGCACTTACCGTTCTCTTACACTAAGCGCAAGGGGATATTGCCGCGACTTCATCTCCTCCTCGGCAAGTCTTGCGGACTCATCTTGTGCTTTGCGATCCTCAAGGAATTTGCGCTTGGACTCTTTGCCCTTATAGATCATCCAAATCAGACCGCCAGCGAATACGAGCCACGGAATAACAATGGTCACGGGTCAGCCTCCATATTGACGCCTACAGCAATGAGCGCAAGCCCAAGTACAGCAATGGCCCCGGCAAGCAACCAGTCCAACCAATCACCGCTGCTTCGGTCACGAATTACTGTGTCCAAAGGACCAAAGACAAAGAGGAGAATACCCACGTCGCGGACCGATTCTGCCCACAATTCGTGCCGTTGCTTGCCTGCCACAGGTGCAACATTTATATACATTAGACGCCGATGGCAAGCTTAAAGTTGCGGGCCGGAACCAGGGGCCAAAACGTCATTTTTTCCTGATTTTCCTAAGTCACTCCCCAACTTTTCTGAAGAAATCCTGGATTTGCAGGACTCCTTGGATTGCGGCTTCTTTCTTGATCCAGCCTCGCATTGCGGCTGCCATCATATCAATTTGAAGGAACGACGAGAGGATTTTCAGACTGCACCACTACCGACCTTTAAGGTCTCTTGAAGTGTTTGCTCAGCGCTAGTCCCTGGCTTTGGTACGAAGACCCGATCTCGGTTCCGTAAACCTTGTCCGGACGGGACCGCAGAGGCAAGTATTTCAGGCGACCCATGACTTGGCCATGCTCAACAAGAAATGGAACTTCGTGGGCTCGGACTTCAAGAACTGCACGAGTGCCTTTGATGTTCCCAGCGCCGTACCCAAACCCAGGATCAAAGAATCCCGCGTAGTGGATTCGGAACTCGCCAAGGTCCTGGTCCAGTGACAACATTTCCGCCGCCCAATCTGGCGGCACGCTTACCCGTTCCTCAGAGGCGAGTATGTAAAAGTCCCCCGCCTCCAGGATCAATCCGCGATTGCCGAGGTCGTGCTTGACATCCCAGAAGTCCTCCGGGTCATAGAAGTCTATGTTTGCGAGGTCGATCACCGGCGTATTCTTCTTGGCCTTGTATGCCACCACCTCCCGGGAATCGGCACCGCGCAGATTCACGGAAAGCGTCACGTGCTTCTTGGCTATGCGCGCCTTCGCGGGGATTCCTTCCTCCCCGTAGACAAGCGCCTCCTCCCTTTGCCACGCGGCTTTCTCCAGGGCAGCGGTCGCGCGATCGGATGGCTTCGGATTGCCGGAGAGGAAGCGAAGTTGATTCAGGGTCGTTCCCGCGCGCACGATGACGCTGAACGTGCGGGGGGCGATTTCAACGTACAGTTTGCCTTGATAACCGCGTTTGACCTGCTCAAACTCCTCGCCATAATCAGTAATCAGACGGATGAAAATATCCAATCGACCGGTACTGCTTTTCGGATTGGCCCGGGCGGCAATCCAATCGGGAAGATCGAGGTGCTCAAGCAAAGGAACGATGTAGACGCATCCCTTCTCGAAAACCGTAGTCCGCGTAAGATCCACGCGGCTCATGACTAAGCCCGCGTCGGCGATGCCGTGCTCCACCGTCGACTTCCAAGGCACGAAACTTGCCTGGACACGATAACCGACATCTCCAAGCCGTAGATCAAGGCTGGCGGGCTGTATTTGCCGTTCAGTAATTTCCGGAAACGCTCTAATATGCCCCTTGGCAATGAGTTTCCTGATCTCCTGGGATGGCAACATCCCTTCTATCCTACTCGTCTCTGCTACCTCGTCGTGCAGGTCAGGAAATAGTGCTGCTGCTCCGACGTCTGGCGTGGACATTTTAAGAAGGCTCCTGATAAAGGGTCAAAACCAATAGCGCAGACCGCCGGGCTGGCTGGAGCAAAACTCCCTCGGCTCCTCGCCTCAAAATTCGTGCGGTTGAGAATAGCATCCGTGCAAGCACAAGCTCCGGTGCAGAACACGGGTTTTTCCGATCTTCATGCCTGCAGCCAAAAACCACTCGCCGCCGCATTACTCCCTTGATTTCCACACGATCATTATGCCCGCCGGGCGAAAGAAAAGTGAAGTATACTTCTTGGTACCGTGCCAAAGGCAAATTTCGTGGTGCGGGAGAACGACTAAGAGTCCTGATGACGTCGAAAAATCTCCGCCACATGCGCCGCTCGTTGCGCAAACTCCAACTGATAGTAACGTGCAAGGCAATCTAGGCTGCAAAAGCCTCCCAATCGCTTCTCACCCCGTCCCACGCGCTTTCCCTCAGGGATGGAATTGCCGCAGTGCGGGCATATATTTCGTTCCCAAAAGTCGAGCAAACCGGCTTATTCAGAAGATTCAGACATCCCGGCACGATGGCCTAGGATATCATTCGAATCGATTTCCCCGCGAACAACCGAAGGAGGCAGCATGGTGGAACCAAAGCATCTCTACATGCTTGTGTTCGCGAAACACAATTGTGACAACTCCTCGAATACCCATCCTTTCCTGCTCGCTCATAGGTTAGGGCATGTCTCCGTTGCCGTAGGCCGCGCCTGCTAAGCCTGGGCTCGCGCACTTCTTTCCCAGTTGCTCCATGGGCTACTGCTTTTGGGAAACCGCAGTAGATCTGTCATTTCGAGCAACGACGAGCGATCCGCGAAGCGGGGAAGCGAGGAGGCGTCGAGAAATCCCGATACCGATTCAGGGAGTTCTACCCGAGGACTGTCCCGGAACCGCATTTCCGGCAGTGGAGCCTATCGCTCGCGAGACAAGCGCAGCACGCGCTGTTTGGGGAGAACACCTCGTGTCGGCAATACCGAGGGATGCATTCTCGGGATTTCTCGACGTCGTCCTCAGTCGCTATCACGCCCTCGTCCTCGCTCGAAATGACAGGCCATAGCCGCTGCCCGAAAAGGCATTCTCCAGGTTTGAACGCTCCGCTCGGTGGCGAATTTGCTTCAAATGGGCTGACCGCGCAGTTTCATACGCCTTTCGTAACGCGGAAACTTCATAAATCCCAAAACATTCTCCTGAGAGAGACGCCCAAGCCGTCGGCCAGCATCTTGATGACCTCCAAGCACGGTTCTTTCTTGGCGGTTTCAATGTTCGAGATGAACGATTCCCGAATGCCGACCTTATCGGCCAATTCGCCTTGCAGCAAGTTCTTTTCCAGGCGCAACTCCCGAAGTCTCGCGCCAAAGCGTTTACGAATTCCCGTGGACACCCCTTAAGCATCAAATCTGGCGCGTTCATTTCACTTCTACTATAGTAGATTTGGCATACACTTCGACAACTGGAGAGAGCGGCATGAAACGGGAGGTTCGCACCGTGGTATGGGAGTGTTTTTGACTTCTATATGCGGCGATTTTCGATCGCGTTGTCGGACTCGCCGCGCCGCTCTCTCCCGGAGGAACGAGAATGAAAGCCTGGTCAGTTACCTGGCGGCTTTATAGCAGTGCCTGCCCTGATCACCGAGCCGATCAAGACCAGGAGCAAATTTTGGCGAGGTGCGAACAGAGCAAGCGCGAGCACTATGAAAGGGTTTTCAATGATCTAGCAGGGGCGTTGCAAGCGTTCGCCACCGGCATGAGCGGTGAAAAGAATGAAACCTACTGTTGCCATCTGTATGCGTTAGAACAGGACGAGAATCATGCAGTCGTGTCCCGCGAGGAACTGGACCGACGCGGCGGTTGGTGCGCCTAAAAAATCTGTAGTGGGTCAGTTTGGTTCGCCAAAAACCCCAACCCTGTCATCTTGAGCAAGCGCGAAGGATCCCGCGTAGCGGGAGACTGAGGGCGCGTCGAAAAGCCTGTCCTGAGCGAAGCCGAAGGAATCCCGAGAGTGCGTCCTCTGCCATGCCGATACGAGGTGTTTCTCCCCGGACTGTGCGTGCTGGGCTCTCCCCGCGACGGCTTCCACTACAAAGTTTAGGGTCGAGCGGTTCCGGGGACAGTCCCTGGGTAGAACTCCCTGAATCAGTATGGAGGAACAAACACTCTCGGGATCTTTCGACTCGCCCTCATCCCGCATGCGCGGGACTCGGGCTCGCTCAAGATGACAGGCTAAGAACTGGCCACGCTCAATATGAGCGCGGCTGAGCTGGCGCGAAAGCTCGGTGTGCCCACGAATCGCCTCACGCAAATTCTGAATGGGACACGCGCTGTTACGGGCGATCGTGGACACTCACACTGATATTTTGAGATGACCTTTGCGAGTCTTGTGAACATATTTACTGATTATCACTGCTTGATCATCTGGCGCCTTGTATTCTCCGCTCAATACGGCGGCAGCCATTCGTATAACAAAACGTTCGCCTTCATCGACATCTCGTGCAGTGAATATGAGTGCGCGTAACGTCTCGGATCTGGTGACAGCATTAAAGAAATCGTCGATCGACAATTGGCTCCAATCGAAATGGCGCAAAAGAGCAATGCGCAAACGTTCACACTTGTCCCAATTCCTAAGCATTCCGAGCGATGGCACATCAACCTTTAACATCTGCCATCCACGATAACTTAAATTGTCGACCCCTGCCGCTTCATGCACCACTTCAAACGTTGGTGCTAAGAAAGGGCCGGCGGAGGGGCCAAAGGTTTGCAAACCTAGCGACAAGAGAAAGGCCGCTGACTCGGCATTCGGTATTTCTTGAATTAAACTCGGTTCCCCAACCACCAAGCTGCTCCAAAAGTCAGTCCCAAGGGCCGTTACCGGAAGACTATGTGAGTCGAGAATTGTGGTCAGAAGCACCAACGCCCGTGGTGGAAGAACCGCCTCTCTTCTGGCCCATCCTAAAATCTCTGCTTCAAATGGGGATACCGCTGATCTCCACGCTCCACTCGGCGGCCACGGCACATTGATCTCTCGACTGCGATACAAATTGAGAAATGCCGGTACGGCCACACCTCCAAACCGTTGCATGATCGGAGGCGCCAGGTCTTCACGGCCACTCTCCACCACAGCCGGCAACCAGTCCGATACCGTCGTGCTCTTTGATAAATCACTTTTAACAAGATCAAGAACATCCAGGAATAATGAGTGTGCAACTCGCGAATTCCAAAACTCGACAGTTCGAAGGAGTCGAGCATTTCTTGCCACAATTGCGAGAGGAACTCCTCCACGCCGGCCCGCTAACTCCCATGCTTCGGCAGGTTTTATCGCATCCATGAAACCGGCTATGATCGCGTCGTTCGCTGCTTGTTGCGGCGAATCTAGTGCAGTTAACAGAATTTCCTCGGCACCCGAACGATCATTCATCCACAGAAAACGGGCTCGGTCTCGCAGCTCAAGATCGACAGCATCGAATGCCGCAGCGTAGATAGTCTGGGACAGCTCTCGCAACTTCTCTACCTCGCCGAAATTGCCAATAACCAGATTTGGGTTGGGAGGATTCTGAGACTGCCCGTAGAAGTCTTTCTTCAGCGTTTTCCCGGCGTCGAACGAAGGGTATATCTGCGAGATCACCGGCGTGATCTCTGAGATCTTACCGATTCCCTGTTTGATCAACACATACAGTTGAGACAACGGTGCAAACAATGCACGACCGGGAGTGCACGGATCGGCATAATGCCACAAAAACTCACGATAATCGGCCGCGCCTGCAAGAAAATGATCCTCTTGGGCGATCGATTCCCACGCATCGAACGAAGCAACACTATTGAAGTCCCTCAGAACTTCAACATCCTTCAGGTTTCTCTCAAGTTCGTGAACGATGCGCGCAGGTACCACTTGTAAATCGAAAAATCGCTCCGCAGTAATACGATTTCCCAACGACCCTGTGCAGAATCTGAAGCTTGACCGCAACGCGGGCCATTGTTGCGCCCAGATTGACAAAACGACATTCGTCAGCTCCGAGGCAGACGACGCGGCAATAATTACCGCGGCAGCGGGCTTCATGTACAGCCTATCCAGCACGCAAGCAAGCTGGACCTTAGCCATCCCGAGTTGCAGTCCATCGCGGGCCAGCCACTTCGATTGTGACAATGTTATTGGTGCCGAATATCCCTGGTCTGCCGGCATCGATGGTTGCTTGAATAGCCTCAACAACTGCTGGGCAGTCCGGATCCACCGCAGATCACTGTTTTTTATTACTAGGACGTGGCTCCAAACGCAGCCAGGGCGTTCCATTTCCGGGGCATACCACGTTTTTATCAGTGCGTAGCTCGCATCCTCAGGCAAAGGATATCCGGTCAGGTATTCCTCGAACCCAGAGATCATCCGAGGTCCTGACATGTCACTGAGTCTCAGCAAGGCACGCTCTGTCGGAGCACTGAAACGTTTTGATCCCGAAATAAGACGGTGCCCGTCACGATAACCAAACAACGCTTGGTCTAGCACGACTGGTGTTTCGGTCACGCTGGCTCCCGAAGCCCCAATGCCCAACGCACTGGCTCGGTAATATCATGCGCGGCGCACTGTGCCCCTTGAATGATGATGCGTTCGGACGCAGGTTCACACTCCGCTAGCTTGTCCTGGTCTTTTTCCAGGTCGCCACCCTGCGCGCTCACGCCATAGACCTGAGTCGAAAAAATAGCCTCGTGTGCCCGTAAAAATTGATGAAGATATGGAAGTCGCTTTGAAAGCCATACATAGGGATCAACACGAACTCCTTTCTCAGTCACCTTTTCCAAGTCCCACGCCGATAACAAGACCCCCACGCGAATGGGTGCTCTCTTCTCAACATATGGCACAAGAAATTGAAGGAGGCCAACAAGCTTGACTTGAGTACACACTAAGTCTGCCGACCAATGTATCGAGTCCGTTTCTTGGGATTCCTTCGCCCAACCTTCTATTGTACTGGCCGCTTCCGTCTTCGCTTTCGCTTCTTTCGAATCTGCGCTTATGCTCTCCGACCGATACTGCACGTCCGTCTCCTCCGGGAGCGCTGCCTGAGCTATTTTTTGAATATCGGCGATGGTGTAGGGTTCTCGTACCATGCCGATATGAACAAAGAGGAGAATACTGTCTGCTTCGTTCACGAGAGCCTCGTATTCAGGACTCCAATGCCTGTCGCGCCACTGGTCCTCATTGAACGTTTCTCCCGACAGATCCGGGAACACTATTTCGCCAATTGAATGTGCGTCGGGTTCTTCAAGCAACATAGACACCGACTGTTCCGCATCTGGTATTGTTCGCGTCGCGTGTTCGAACTTGAGCCATTCCCTCCGAAGAGCGTTTAAGTGTTTTGCATCCGAAGAAATCCTTTTCAGCTTAAGGGAGCCCTTAACCTCACCCGATTCCGCAACATGGTACAAAGCCGCAATGAAGGTGCTCTTCCCGGCCTCAGGCAAGCCAATTACAAGCAGTTTTCGCAGACTAGCCATTTGGCACCTCATACAACTGAGGCGCCTCGACAAGAGCAAAACGATCAAACGAGGAAGTTAGCGCTGGCACCGGCATTTGTCGATCGGCCTGCTCAAACAGCGCCCGAGGCTCCTGCAGCCACTTATGCAGCAATGCACCTAGCCCGTACCCTAGCGGAAGCCGGCTTTCAGAATACGGACGAGCAGCAACAGGAATGACAGTTACGCGACGCACTTTTTGCGCGTATTCATCCTGAAAAAATCGCAAATACCCAGCAAGAAACGTTCCTGCGTCCTCTTCGCCAAGCCGCGCAAGAACGAGATCCCATTTTGTCAAAAGGATATCTACCTTTGATCCCTTGTTCAGCATCTTCTCCTCGAAACAACGGCGCATCAACATCAAAGCAGTGGCTCGAGTGTGGGCTCTGTTCTTGTTTGCTTGCAACTTCGACGCGTCCACAAGGAGAACGAAATGGTCCGCACGAGTGATGATCGTAAGCTCTCGCATTTCATCAGCAGAGTCCAATGCACGTTCATAGAACTCACCAGACATGTCCGCAAACACAATATCCTTTGCTGGCTGTTTTAACTCATGATCCCTTAACCTTAGGTGATAAAATAGGTGGCCATCATCGAAATTCGTCCGGATTGTATGCGGTTCCCCTGCGCCAGAGGCTGCCCGAGAATCAAAACATCTCTCTTCGAACCCGAGCAAAGTGCTCGATCCCGCAGCTATATATCCGCCAAATCCCCGAGCTTCAAACTGAAAAGCATCATGCAAACTGGCCAAAAGCGTTGTTTTGCCGCTTCCAACCTCGCCAGCCAAAAGTACAAGCGGCGAGCCTGTGGCGCGAATGAGGCTCGATGCTTCCTTCGACGTCAACGGCTTTCCAGAAGGCAAATTAATAAATACTGGCTTGACGGGAGGGTCGCCGATCGCCCGCGGCGGCTCCGGCACGGCGCTAGCACCCGCCTCCTCAAGTGGAGGATTCATTCCAATTCCCCTAAAATTCTGTCAAGAAGTCTTTCATGGTAGATTTGCAAACTCACCAAAAGTGGAGCTATCTCATGATCCGCTGACAAACCAGTCGAATGCTCGAAGGCTGACTTCCAGCCTGCTCCGTCCCCAGCCTCTACAGCCTTGGCCACTGCGAACAATATGGGAAAGAGGTCAGGGAAAGTGGACAACCTTGGCGACTTGGTCCAGCTTTGGCGCTTTGCAATATCACCCGCTTGTGCAACGTCCGCCACGCTGACCGATTTAGGAAGAGTCTTCTTAACTAGCCGAAGCATCTTGTGAAGGAATGCGGGAGCAGCAAACGGACCGGGGGTGCTCTGCGTTAAATCCGCTAGATCCATCGCACCCCAGATACAAGCCAAGGGAACACTTAGCGCTGAAAACGGTTGACTACAGTCGAGCGTGTGTTCCGAAAACAGCCACCAAAGAATATCCGACTCCTCGCGTTGCTTCAGCAGGCCTATATTGAGAGTATTCTTCACCGTCTCTGCGTACTTTTTGTGAAGAGAAACCAATTTGTTAAATACAACCTCTGTCGCGCTCCATGTTGTCGTCACGTCAGCTATGGTTACACCTCCCTTCGCCAACACAATGCCCGGCAGCTCGTCCGCTATGGAGTCTCTCACTGACAACAGTTCAACACGCCGAACACGAACACACTCTTTCGCGAGATAGGTTGTAGCTTCGTCCAGAACATCTTGCAAACGCTGCGTTTTCCTTAAGCCTTTGGCCTCCATACATACCAGCCCGAGGGCCATTGCATCCGCTGAGTTCGAAGAACCCTGCGCCACGACTTCCGCAATCGTTGCACCGGCTAAAATTGACAATTCCCCGTCACTACCTCCGACTAAAAATTCGGGGTCATTGTCTTTCACGACTTTGATGATTTGTTTTGCAGCGCCATCAGTCGTCGATCTGGAATAGAACAGCCGGACAAGATCCGTAGCTTTGGGAGTCTGTTTCCTGTCCGCGAGTGTCTCGACCGCTTTCCATCTTCGCGCCAGCATATCAGCTGATGTTTTAACGCCCAGTGATTGATACCAATCGGCGAACTTTGTGTGCATCATCTCTGTCCATTACGATCTCTGTTGAGGCCCTAGAGGTTAACCCTTCTCCGCCTCGATTGCCTCCCAGACTTGATCGATTATCCCTTTCTTATGCGCCCGATCAAAGAAGGCGGCAAACAACTCCACATCTGGCCGCGTATCATCACCAGCCTCTTTGAGTCCAAATTTTTCTATTATCGCGAGTCGCTTATGATGGGGAAGTTCGACAAATCGATAGAGCAGTTTTTTTCGATGAAAACTCAACCGGCTGTCACCGCTCTCAGCAGCACGTACCTGCTTAGTGGCATCAGACTCACTCTGCAACGGGCGAGGCATTTCAGGTTTCCAGGCTCGAAGTGTCAATTTGTATAGCCTGTGGTCCGAATCGGCACTGCTTTGTTCTCGTGTAAACAGGCGCTCAGAATGACTCCACACTCGCGCATATAACTCAACACATAACTTCCGGTTAGCGTCTGTACCCTCTACCCAAATTGACAGGCAATTATACCGAGGTTCCCACTGTTTTTCCTCACGCAAAGGATGCACAGCCCCCGCGGTTAGCCACAGTGAGTTGTCCTTCTGCACGACACTTTGTACATGTTTGTGACCAAACAATTGGATACGTGAATACGCAAGAAGAGCTTTCTCGGCGTTATCACCGTCCTGTAACCAGTCAATCGGATGATGGCAGAGAGTAAGGTATTCAACACCCCGCTGGTGTCCGTATTCTGTTTGCGCAGATCCTAGTAACAGCCGATTCTTACGATCCGGTTCATCATCCGCAACTCCTGACACAAGAGCTGAATTCAAGCCACGCAATCGCAGGATTGATCCATCGTTAAGAGGGAGGTCGTCGGTCCACCAGGGTTGTTTTGGTTGTGTGAGGCAATCGAATCGCTGCCCAATCACTTCATTGTAAGCCCGAAAAGGAGCGAATAACATTGGCCCCGTGTTCTCATTTTCACAATGGTCGCGCAGTTTCTTGTCCAGATCGGTTGTCTTGCGCAACTGTTCATGGAGCGCAGGAATCGCGGAAAATTCCTTATGAAAAGAACGATCCACATCGTGATTGCCCGGAACACACCACACATATCCTGGATCACAGTCCAACGCCCCAGAAAGCCTCGAAAGCCAGGTTTTTGCCGTCTCAAATTCCGATGTCTTGCCGGCAAATGCAATATCGCCAGTTACGAGCACGCCACCAATGGGCTTTAGCCTGTCTTTGAGATGAACTGCATCTTCAATAAGAGCGTCTCGGACGGGTGCGTCTAGATCGAATTTACTCTCTCCGCTGAAACCGCGGATGAAATGAATATCCGACAAGTGAATGAGGGTAAGCTTTTCGCCGGCCAAGAACTTGCTCCGTCCGACACACAGTTGCGGGCCATTTTACATCGCCGCTCCGTGATGGAACCCAAACTATTTCCACTTCTACCTACGCCTCGCCTAACACTCCAAAAGGCGAGCTTCTCCAGAGGGAGTAGGGCACCCAGGTCATGGTAGGGGTCGGAGCAGAAAGACTGTTCAAAGGTAGGCCACCCGCCCGAATTCAAGACCACCGAACCTGCGTAGACTCCTCTTCTGTTTCAACTAAGAGACCAGACACCCCGGTTAGGACGGCCGATTCTGGAATCGCTCCACGCGACTGAGCAGAGTCTCACCCAGGTGTCGCGGTATAACCAACTCGTAACGGTGTTGGGCAGCCAAGGCCCGACACTCGTCAAGCGGCGCATGCAGGACGTTGTTGCGGGTTCGGTCAATCAGAATAGCAGAGGCTACCACACGAATAAAAGCGCGGAGAGTAAAACTTCCTCCCCGCGCCAGGGCGGACACCTTTCTCCTAATTCCATCCGCGCGACCTCCAGGGCATCTCCTTCAAGGCTACGAGGAAACTTACAAACTCGCATTCGTTGAGGGAACGGAAGACCCCGGATTCACATGCCCGGATGAAGTCGCCGCCGTCCGGGACTAGGCAGTGCATGGCATCCGCCACGCTCCCGTGCTCGTGACCGCACGAAGAAATGCCGTCGTCCCCAACCCAACATGCCGCGTACCAGACCATCTGCTATTATTCGGAACAACATTATACATGCGCTAGAGTGCAATGCGAGAGAGTGTAATTCTCACGCGTGTAGATTTTTGAGAAGAGCCGAAAGACCCTATACGGCGTGCCCAGCGCATTAGAGTTGTTCGGCAAACAAATACGGGCGTTACGGATTGCCAGGCATCTCTCTCAAGAGAAGCTCGCGGAGATGTGTGGAACGCACCGGAACTTCATCGGCGTCATTGAGCGCGCGGACAAACATCCAAGTTTCATCTATATTTTGAAACTCTCAGTGGGGCTCAAAGTCCGGCCGTCCGAGCTTTTCAAGCTCATCCCGAAGCTCACGGCCGCGGACATTCCCGAACCCGCCAAGAAGAAGAAAAACAAGAAAGAGAAATAAAAAAGCGGCCCTCATGCGAAGGTCGCTTGCACCGCAGCTTCGAGCGCGAGCTGGCGCGATTTAACGAAGGGTGCGTAGTGTTTCTGAGTTACGGCCACGCTTTTGTGTCCGAGGAGAAGGGAGGACCGTTTCGATCGGCACTCCGCGTTCGAGAGGTGAAACCGAAAACGAATCGCGGAATCTGTGGCTATGGCCGGAAGGAAATCCCCGCTATGACGAATACCCTTTTAAGCCTCGCCTGCCATTCCGTAGCACGCCTATTGCATCCGGCAAGGGAGCCAGAAACACACAACACGCATGAAACGCCACACGTAGAAAAAGAGGCACACGTATCACACCCGCGGGAAATGAACGGCAGTATTTGACAGAAAATAAACAGGATCGAATGGTGCCGGGATGGGGAGTTGAACCCCCACGGGGGGTGAACCTCGGCGGATTCTTAATCCTTCTCCCAATTCTTCAAACATCACGAAAGCCGCGTAAATCCGAAGTTGACCGAATTCTCTCTAAAATTTGTTTGGTGAGGTCTCGTGAGGCCCGGTTAG
>Ga0209648_10000632_pt1 | contig 27201 bp, 21 predicted proteins | sample GraSoi2013_115cm_FD_185830 | JGI IMG/M metagenome (GOLD analysis project Ga0209648, IMG submission 185830) | Grasslands soil microbial communities from the Angelo Coastal Reserve, California, USA - Sample 9_17_2013_115cm (SPAdes) (version 2) | ecosystem: Environmental > Terrestrial > Soil >...
CGGTAGGTGCCGAACGACCAGTGGTTGCCCTCCGGGTCGAGGACGGCGAAGTCCCTGGATCCGTAATCGGTGTCATGCAGCTCCCGCAGCACCTTCGCCCCGGCCGCGGTGGCTCGGGACAACAGGCCGCCGGGATCGTCGGTGACCACGTAAGCGCCGAAGGTGCCGGGCCGCAGCGGCCAGGAGTCTTCGGCACCTTCCTCGCGCGCCGAGCCGAGCATGATCCCGCCCCCGGCGGGCCAGGACAGCTGGGCGTGATCCACGCGGTCGCCCTCGCCGTACACGACGGTCTCCTCGAAGCCGAACGCATCGACCAGGAACCGGATCAGCCCGCGGGCGTCGCGGGCCCGGAGCGTGGGCCAGACCTGCGGTGGTGGTGTCTTATCGTTCATGCCAGTCAGCCTGGCACCGCCCGTCGGGCGCGGCTTGGACGTTTCGGAACTCTGCTTGCCCTGGGCCCAGAGGGGACGACCCCCCTTCAACCCCCCGCCCTGGAGCAAGCTCCGCGAACTCATCGGCGAGCCAGGCTGACGGCGGGCAGCCTGCCAGCTCACGGAAATCCCGGGCCAGGTGGGCCTGGTCGTAGTAGCCGCAGTCGGCGGCCAGGCGGGCCAGCGCAGGCCGCTCCCCCGACGTCGCCTGGGCCTGCAGCCGCCGCCGGGCCCGGTCGAAGCGGATGACCCGCGCCGCGGCCTTCGGCGTGAGGCCGGTCTCCTCGCGGAACCGGTTTCTCAGGTGGCGGTCGCTCCACCCGGTCTCGGCGGCCAGCGCGGAGACGTTATGGAGGCCGCCGACGGCCATCAGGCGACGCCACGCCTGGCCGACCTCGGCACTCACGCTGTCTGCCGCGCCCGCCCGGCCGCCGCCCGCCCCGGCCCTGACCGCCGGACCCGACCCGCCGAGCCGCGCGCTCAGCACCCGGTCGAGAACGGCGAACCGCCCCGGCCAGTCCGGCTCTTCCCTGATCCGTTCGACGATCTGGTCGGCGAGCGCTCCGAGCACCGCACCGCCTTCGACGTCGAGACTGGCCAGTTCCCCGGCCGGCATTCCGAACAGCGCCCTGGCGCCGAGCGGGCTCAGCTGCAGCTGGATGCCCGACTGGCGGCCCTGATGCGTCACCAGCGCTGGCGAGGTGTGCAGGCCGCCGACCAGGGTGCGGTAGCTGCCCGGAGGCTGCCGCGGATCGGGATGCCGGGCGAGCACGAGCGGGTCATCCAGGGTGAAGATCACGGTGAGGTACGGCGACGGCAAGCCCCTGTGGCGGCCAGGCGACAGTCCCGCCTGGCGGTAGCCGGAATACCAGGCGATGAGCGGCCGCAGCGGGGGGGCCGGGACACCCCGCACTGACTCGTCGATCATGAGGTACCAACACCCACGCTTCGGTCTGGGCTGTGCTATCCGGCTGTGCGGCTGGCGCGGACAGGCGCCGGGAAGAAGCCCCTGAGCGCCTCTGCCATCTCGGCACGCACCGGCGCCCCCGAGATGACCACGCCGACCATGGTCACCGACGTGTGGGTGTGCCCCCGGGCCCGGACGTGGCGGACTGGCACCGCGGCGGCCTCCAGGGCGCGCGCGTAGGCGACGCCCTCGTCGCGTAGCGGGTCGAAGTCCGCAGTGACGATGCACACCGGGGGCAGACCGTCCAGGTTGCCGCGCAGCGGGGCGACACCGGGGTCGCCGCGGTCGGCTGGGTCGGCGTAGTGATCCCAGAACCAGCGCATCAGCGCGCCAGTGAGGATGTACCCGTCGCCGTTCTCCGAGAACGACGGCCGGGTCATCTGTGAGTCCACCACAGGGGTGATCAGGAGCTGCCCTGAGATGTCCGGTCCGCCGGCGTCGCGCGCCTTCTGGCATGCGACGGCTGCGATGTTGCCGCCAGCGCTCCAGCCGGCGACCGCGAGCTGGCCGGGGATGCCGCCCAGCTCGCTGGCGTTGGCGTCCACCCACCGCAAGGCCGCGAACGCGTCTTCTGCAGCGGCGGGAAAGCGGGCCTCGGGGGCGTGGCGGTAGTTCACCGACACGACCACCGCCGCCGTGCGGGCGCAAAGGTCCCGGCACAGCGGATCGTCCGAATCCAGGTCGCCCAGCACCCAGCCGCCGCCGTGGAAGTACACCACCACCGGGTGCGGGCCCTCGGGTGGCGCCGCCGGGCGATACAGGCGGTATGGCAGGTCCCCGTCCGGGCCGGGCATCACCCCGTCTGTGACCTCGCCCACCTCGGGGCTCGGGGGGCGCGTGGCCGCGATGGCCGTCATAAAGGCCCGCGCGTCGGCGACCGGCAGAGTCTCCAAGGGCGGCAGGCCCAGCTCGGCCATCATCTCCAGGACCATGGCGACATCGGGCTGCATGCGGCGGATCACCCCATCCCGGCACTGCTCCCCGCCAGGGCCGGCCATCTGGAACCCGAGGTAGCCCTGAGCGACCACCTCGTCGCACGCGCGCCGGTAGGCGTCCACCCCGCCGATGTAGGGGAGGAAGACGCGTGGCTTGCCGGGGACGTTGGCGCCCATGTACCAGGAGTTGGCGGTGGGATACAGGGTGATGGCGGCGCAGTCCCGGACGTGCTGATCCCATCCGGATTCGGCAAGCGGGGTCGGCTCGATGGTCTCGAAGCCTTCATCGCGCATGTCCTTCAGGCAGCCGACGACCCAGTCGACATGCTGTTCGATCGACACGGCCATGTTCGACAGGACTGAGGGGCTGCCGGGGCCGGTGATCATGAAGAAGTTCGGGAAGCCGACGGTCATGAGACCCAGGTATGTAGAGGGCCCACCCGCCCACTTGTCCTTCAGGGACAGGCCTCCTCCCATGGCGACGTCCACGGCCACCAGGGCGCCGGTCATGGCGTCAAAGCCGGTGGCGTACACGATGGCGTCGAACTCGAACGACTCGTCCGGAGTTTCGATGCCCTGCTCGGTGATGCTGGTGATTGGCTGCTTTCGCAGGTCGACGAGCCGGACGTGCGGGAGGTTGTAGGTCTCGAAGTAGCCGGTGTCGAGGCAGGGCCGCTTGGTACCGAAGTAGTGGTCCTGCGGGCAGAGCGCCTCGGCGGTCTCGGGATCCTTCACGATCGAGCGGATCTTCTCGCGGATCATCTCGGCCACGATCTCGTTGGAAGCCGGGTTCACCACCTGGTCGGCGAAGACGCCGAGGATGCCAAACAGCTCGCCCTGCCCCCACGCTGCCTCGAAGCGCTGCCGGCGGACCGCCTCGCTGGCGGTGACGCCGAGGATGTCGGTCGTCTCCACGGGTATCCCTCCCCTGGACCACCTGGCGGAGAGTCGGTACCCGTCGCGGTCCTCGCCCAGCCGCTTCAGCCGATCGGCCGGGGCCGGGCCGTTGTCCGCTGGGATGGAGAAGTTCGGGGTGCGCTGGAAGACCGTGAGCTGGCTGGCCTGCTCGGCAATGAGCGGTATGGACTGGATACCCGACGAGCCGGTTCCGATGGCGGCGACCCGCCTGCCCGTGAAGTCGACCCGCTCCTGGGGCCACCGGCTGGTGAAGTAGACCTGGCCGGCGAAGCGGTCGGCGCCTTCGATGTCGGGCGACTTGGGCATCGAAAGGCAGCCGCTGGCCATGATGTAGTACCGGCATCGGAGCTGCTGGTTACGGTCGGTCGTGAGCCTCCACCTCCTCTCCCCCTCGTCCCAGCGGGCGGAGGTGACGCTGGTGGAGAACTCGATGTCGGAGCGCAGGCCGTAGCGGTCGGCCACGAACCGGAGGTAGTCAAGGATCTCCGGCTGCGTGGCGTACTTCTCCGACCAGGTCCACTCCTTCTCCAGTTCCGGGTCGAAGCTGTAGGTGTAGTCCGTGGTGGGGATATCGCAGCGGGCCCCGGGGTAGCGGTTCCAGTACCAGGTCCCGCCGACGTCGCTGGCCGAGTCGAAGACCTTCACCGAGAACCCGAGCTGGCGCAGCCGATGGAGCAGGTAGAGGCCGGAGAAACCGGCGCCCACAACCACCGCGTCGAGCTGCTGCGGGACAGCGCCTGGCTGGTTCACGAGAAGCTCCCCTGGTGTCACCGGCATTGTAGGAAGGCTAACTCGCTGCGGGGGCTGAGGGCTATCGTCACGAGCGCCGCTGTGAGGCGCTCGGTCGATGCCCGCCAGGCCGTCGCGGCGGGCCTTGGCCATGTCCCCTGAGCAGGTACGGTCGAACGGCATTTGTACGACCAGGGAGCGCTGTGCGTGCGGGTTCGCGTGCTGAGGGCCTTCGCAAATGCTCGTGCCGATGCACGTGCATCAGCTAACATGTAATCAGCGCGTAATGAATCAGTCCCGGCAAGGTAAAGGGGAACCGTTATGCACGATGCCCGCAATGGGGTGCCCGCGAGCGAGCTGCGCGATGTCACCTGGCACAAGAGTCGCCACAGCAACTCCCAAGGAACCTGCGTCGAGCTCGCCGGCCTCCCGGGCGGGGATATTGCGCTCCGCAACTCCCGGCATCCTGACGGCCCGGCCCTCATCTACACTCCAGCTGAGATTGACGCCTTCATCCGGGGCGCCAAGGATGGCGAGTTCGACGACCTGCTGGCCTGACTCAGCTACTCCGGGGCGGCGGATCCCGGCTCTAACGAGCTGGTGATCCGCCGTTACTTAACCCGCCGGCGATCCGCCGTAAGTTCTGAAGCTGGAGCAGCGCCCAGACCACCTTTCCTGCGCCGCCCGACCCGGCCGACCTGGCTGGTCCCGGCTTGGCCGGCCCGTCCTCCCCGAGGGGCCGGTCGAGCGGCCGCCAGCCCCACCGCACGCTGCACGACTCGACGACCTGAAGCCCTCGACCGCCTTCTGCGCCCATGTGGGAGTTGATCCGGACAGGGCCTGCGGTGTTCGGATCGGTCACCATGCACATCAGATATGGATCCTGAGGTAGTAACCTCAGCCGTATCGGGTGCTCTCCGGGCATCCACCGAGCGGAGAGCAAGCCATGGCGGAGCGCGTTGGTCACGAGTTCGGAGACCACAAGCTCAGCCACATCGCTCAGGCGAGCCATCCGCCAGTCCCGCAGCCTCAGCCTGGTGAAGTCCCGTGCTGCCTTGGCCGACTCCGGCCTCGGCGCGAGCCCGCAGGTCGCGGCGGGCTGGTCCGCCTGGTGGTAGGAGGCCACACCGGCCAGTGCCAGCGGCCGGGTGAAGGGGGAATGGGGAGGCGGGTGGGAGATACCGCGATGCCCATTCGCCGCCAGCAGACTGTCGTGGCTCACGCTAGCGTCCTCCATCCTGATTACCGCAACCACCTGCTCGTCCATCGGGTTCCGTGCAATCTCCTGAGGCAGGCCTGGCGTGCCCTGAATGCAATCGATATCATCCTACTTGTATCTTGCAGGCGCAAGGCCTAATGCACGTGCAGATGAAGTCGACGTCGGCACGTGCCTGTCTGGCCGACCGCTACGTGCGAAAGTTGCCAACTGGATCCTGGCGCCCGGGGGGGCTCACGTGATCTCTATTGAGCCGGGCAGCGGCCCGACCGTCCGACGCATCCTGCTCGGAACCCAGCTACGTAGGCTCCGCGAGTCCCAGGGAATCACCCGGGAGGAAGCGGGCTACCGCATCCGCGCCTCGGAATCCAAGATCAGCAGGATGGAGCTCGGCCGGGTCGGTTTCAAGGAACGCGACGTCGTCGACCTCCTCGCCATGTACGGCGTCGACGACGAGAGGGAGCGCGATGCCCTCGTGGAACTGGCGCGCGAGGCCAACGCGCCCGGCTGGTGGCATCAGTACGCCGACGTTTTACCAGATTGGTTCCAGACCTATGTGGGCCTCGAGGAGGCCGCATCGGTGCTGCGGGTCTATGAGGTTCAGTTCGTTCCCGGGCTGCTTCAGACGGCGAGCTACGCGCGGGCCGTCATGGCGCGCGGCTGGCCCGGTGCGCCCGAGGAGGAGATAGAGCGCCGGGTCAGCATCCGGGTCACCAGGCAGGAACTGCTCACCAAGCAAGGCGGCCCGCGCCTGTGGGCCGTCGTGGACGAGGCGGCGCTGCGCCGGCCCGTGGGCGGCCGCGAGGTGTTCCGGTCCCAGCTCGAGCATCTGATCGAGCTGACGCAGGATGCCAGGATCACGCTCCAGGTCGCGCCGTTTAGGTCGGGCAGTCACGCCGCCGAGGCCGGGGCATTCACCATCATGCGCTTTCCCGAGGCGGACCTGCCCGACGTCGTCTACCTCGAGCAGCTGACGAGCGCCCTCTACCTGGACAAGCGCGAGGATGTCGAGAGGTACAGCGAGGTCATGGAGCGGCTCAGCGTGGAGAGCGAGGCACCGGAGCGGACCGCGGAGATCCTGCGCGACCTACTCCCGGATCTCGAGTAACGAGCTTCCCGCCACCGCACCCCGGCGGCCATACTGCGGCATCCCGGCTGGGCACCAGGACTTAACGCGACGGCATCGCGATACGGCGGCCTGCGTGCCGGGGGACGGGGAGGGCGGCGTGCTCGTCGGCCAGCGCCTCGACGGGTGGGCGGCGGTCGGGCGGCATCGGCGTCACCCGCTCGGTGGCGATGTCGACATGCAGGAACATCAGCTCGTTCGTGGCCACCTCCTCGCCGGTCTCGGCCTCGGTCATCCGGTGGAACACGTGCATCCGCTTGGCGTCGGCGCCGAGCAGCTGCGATGAGTACAGCAGGCGCGCGCCGGCCCGGACGCTCCTGATGTAGCACACGTGGCTCTCGACCGTGTAGATGCTGGAGCCGATCTCCTCCCGGTAGGCGGGACCCAGGCCGACGTGGTCCAGGAACGCCTCGGTGGCATCGGCGAACGCGACGGAATAGTAGCCGTCCATCATGTGGCCGTTGTAGTCGATCCAGTCCGCGGGCACCGTGCGCCCGCCGGTGCTCAGCGGGCTCACCGGCCCTGCCACTGCGGCGCGCGGCGCTCGGCGAAAGCGCGGGCGCCCTCCTGGGCGTCCTGCGAGCCGAGCATCGCCCGGTACGCGGGCATCGCGTCGCCGCGCTGGATCGCGTAGCCCGCCGCGGTTCCCGTGCCCTCGGTCTCCCGCAGGATCTCCAGGACGGCGGCCACCGCCAGCGGCGCGGCCGCGCAGATCGCGTCCGCGAGCTCGCCCGCGGCCGTCATCAGCTCCGCGGCCGGTACCACCCGGTTGACCAGTCCCCACCCGGCGGCCTCGGCGGCGCTGAACCGGCGGCCGGTGAGCAGGATCTCGACCGCGATCGGCCGCGGTATCCGGGCCGGCAGCCGGAGCAGGCCGCCCGCGTCGGGAACGATGCCCAGCGTCACCTCGGGGAGCGCGAACTCGGCGTGCTCCGCGGCGACCACCAGGTCAGCGGCCAGGACCAGCTCGAGGCCGCCGCCGAACGCCAGCCCGTTGACCGCGGCGATGACGGGCTTGCCGATGTCGAAGAACTCGGTGAGCCCCGCGAACCCGCCCGGGCCGTGGTCGGCGTCGATGCCCTCCCCGGCGGCGGCGGCCTTCAGGTCCCAGCCCGCGCAGAAGAACTTCTCGCCCGCCGCGGTCAGGATCGCGACCCGCAGCCGCGGGTCGCGGCGCAGCCGGTCGAACGCCGCGTAGAGCGCACGGCTCGCCGTCACGTCGATCGCGTTCGCCCGGGGCCGGTCGATAGTGACGACGAGCGTCTGCCCCTCGACGGCGGTCCGAACGGCGGATGTCCGTGCCGCGCCGGGGCGAACCTCCTGGCCAGCCATCGTGATCTCACGCTCCGTACGGTCGCAGCAGTGAGCGGGCGATGATGTGCCGCTGGATCTCGCTGGTCCCGTCCCAGATCCGCTCGACCCGGGCGTCCCGCCACCAGCGCTCCACCGGCAGGTCGCCCATCAGGCCCATGCCGCCGAAGATCTGCACCGCGGCGTCGGTGATCCGGCCCAGCGTCTCCGACGCGTACAGCTTCGCCATCGCCGCGTCCGCGTCGGTCATCGTGCCACAGTCCAGCCGTGCGGCGGCGCGCAGGGTCAGCAGCTCCGCCGCCTCCAGCTCGGTGGCCATGTCGGCGAGCCGGAACCCGATGGCCTGGAACCGGCCGATCGGCTGGCCGAACTGCCTGCGGCGGGCTGCCCATTCAGTTGCCGCCTCCAGCACCCGCCGGGCGCGGCCGATGCTCGTCGCCGCCACCGTCAGCCGGGAGGCGCCGAGCCACTGCCCCATCAGCTCGAAGCCGCGGCCCTCCTCGCCGAGCCGGTTGGCCGCGGGCACCCGGCAGCCGGCGAACACGAGCTCGCACTGGTGGTAGCCGCGATTCGACACGCACGCAGGGCCCCGGCGTACCTGCAGGCCGGGGCTGTCCGAGTCGACAAGCAGGGTAGTGATGAGCTTCTTCGGGCCGCGGGAGGTCTGCTCGCTCCCGCTGGCCGCGAACAGGATGATGAAGTCGGCGACATCGGCGTGGCTGATGAAATGCTTCGTGCCGCTGACCACGTAGTCGTCGCCGTCCCGGAGCGCCGTGGTGAGCATCGACCGGACATCCGACCCGGCGTCAGGCTCGGTCATTGCCACGCAGTCATGCCGCTCGCCGCGGATCGCCGGGAGCAGATACCGCTCGCGCTGCTCACCCCGGCAGGCCCGCAGAATGTTGCTCGGCCGCTCGACCAGCATCTGCAGGGCGTAGCTGGCCCGGCCGAGCTCACGCTCGGCCAGTACCAGACAGACCGCGTCGAGCCCGCCCCCGCCCAGCTCGGCCGGCATGTTCGCCGCGTACAGACCGGACGCGATGGCCTTGCCTCTGATCGATTCCGCCAGCTCCGGCAGCACCTCGTCGCGGCGCTCCACCTCGTCCTCGTGCGGGTAAAGCTCCTGCTCGACGAAGTCACGGACCGTCTCGACGATCAGCCGCTGCTCGGCGGTGAGCTCGAAGTCCATCCGGCCTCACACGCCCGGGATCCGCATGACGTGGCCGATGTAGCCCGGCAGCGGCAGCAGGGCGTGCGCGGCCGCGACCTGCCGCAGCCGGGCCGCGATCTCGCCGGGGAACGGTGCCACCTTCTCTGCTCGCGTGTCGATATGCAGCAGCATCTGCTCCGCGGTGGCGATGCGGTCACCGGCGGCGTTGTGCATCTCGTGCGCGATGTGCAGCCGCTTGGCGTCCACGCCGAGCACCTGCAAGGTCAGCGTCAGCCGCTCACCAGGGCCTGCCTCGCGCAGGTGGTGCAGGTGGGTCTCGGCTGTGTACAGCGACCGCCCGGCGGCGCGGTAAGCCTCGTCCACACCGACGTACCTGAAGAATGCGTCGGAGTTGTCACCGAAGACGAGCAGGTAGACGGACTCGCTCAGATGGCCGTTGTAGTCGGCCCACTCGGCGGCTGCCACGGTCTCGTGGAGCCGCAGCGGAGCGGGGATCCCGCCCGCGATGATGGCCTCCTCGGGGCCCGCCATGGCTACCGCCATCCTCCCGTCACCGGACCCGTGGAAATCGGGCCATCTCCTCAAGATCGCCCAGGTCCATGTGGTTGCGGATGTAGCGCTGGGCGGCGTCATACGTCGGGGTGAAATCCCACGGGGTCTGCATGCCGGTGCCGAGCGCCCTGCTGACCACGAGCCGCCGTTGCTGGCTGTGGCGGACCTCACGGTCCAGCGTCTCGAGGTCCCAGCGGGCCGCGATCGCCCGCCGGAACTCCTCGACCAGCCCGCCTGCCGCCGGATCGCCGGCCAAGTTGACCTGCTCGCGCGGGTCCGACGCGAGGTCGAAGAGCTGGTCTGGGTCGGCCGGTGAGTGGATGAACTTATGCCGATCCCGCCGGATCATCACGATCGGTGCTATCGCGCCCTCGGCGAGGTATTCCGCCACGACTTCATCGTGGTCAGGGGCGCCCGACAGGTGCGGCAGCAGGCTGCGGCCGTCGAGCGGGGCGACCACGCCCGGCAGGTCGCCGTCGTGGGCCAAGCCGACCAGGGTCGGCAGCAGGTCCATCGTCGACACCGCAGTCGGCACCCTGCCCGGCGGGAAGAGCGCGGGTGCACGGACGACGAGCGGCACCCGTGCCGCGCCCTCGTAGAAGCTCATCTTGTACCAGGCTCCGCGCTCACCGAGCATCTCGCCATGGTCACTCGTGACGATGACGACCATGTCGTCGAGGCGGCCGGTCTCGCGCAGCAGGCCGATGAGCCGGGATGTGTGGTCATCGACGTAGGAGATCGCGCCGTAATAGGCCCGCCGGGCCGCGCGCACCTGATCCTCGGTAACCTCCACGCCCGTCATCGCGCAGACTTCACGGAGCCGGCGATCGTGCGGGTGCGCCGTGGCCTCCCCGGGCCCGTTCTCAGGCATCGGGATGTCCTCGTCGCGATAGAGGTCCCACCACTTCCGCGAGATGGCGAACGGGTCATGCGGGTGGCTGAACGAGACCACATAGCAGAACGGCCGCTCGTCACCCGACCGGATGTGCCAGGACAACGACCGCTCGGCCGCGAACGCGACTTCGTCGTCGAAGTCCAGCTGGTTGGAGCGCACGCATGGTCCGGCATCGATGACCGACGACATGTCGTGATACCAGCTGGGGCGCTCGTGCGGGCGGTTCCAGTCGGGCGTCCAGCCGTAGTCCGCGGGATAGATGTCGGTGGTGAGCCGCTCCTCGAACCCATGCAGCTGATCGGGCCCGCAGAAGTGCATCTTGCCGGACAGGACGGTGCGGTAGCCGGCCAGCCGCAGGTAGTGAGCGAAGGTGGGAATCTCGGAGGTGAACTCCGCCGCGTTGTCGTAGGTGCGGGTGCGCGAGGGCAGCAGGCCGGTCATGAACGACGCCCGGCCCGGTGAGCACAGCGGGCTTGCGGTGTACGCCGCGTCGAAGATCACCCCCGACTCGGCGAGCCATGACATCGCCGGGGTACGCGTCACCGGGTTGCCGTGAAACGGCAGCGCCGACGGCACCATCTGGTCGGCCATCACGATGAGGATGTCCGGACGGCGGCCTGCGGGCATCTGACTAAGCCTCAGCGACGTCCGCTGGCGGCTCCCCGACACTGGCCTCGGCGGTCGCTGTTTCCAGCGAGGGTGTGTCGGAGAGCAACTGACGCGTATAAGGCTGCTGGGGGTCGGTGAGCACCTGCCCGGTATCTCCGAACTCGACGATGCTGCCCTGACTCAGCACGACGACGCGCTGCGCGACGGACCGCACCAGCGGCAGGTTGTGGGTGATGAAGAGCATCGCGAGCCCGAGGTGGCGCTGGAGGCTGCCGAGCAGCTCCACGATCGCGGCCTGGACACTGACGTCCAGCGCCGAGGTCACCTCGTCGCAGATTAGCACGGCGGGGTCGCAGACCAGGGCCCGGGCGATCGCCACCCGCTGCCGCTCCCCCCCGGAGAGCTGGTCCGGGTAGCGGCGGGCGTACGCCCCGGTCAGCGATACCCGCTCGAGCATCTCCGCGATCCGCCGGTCGGCCTCCCGGCCGCTCGCGGTATCAAAGACCCTGAGCGGCTGCCCGATGATCTGGCCGATCGTCTGCCGGGGGTTCAGCGAGCCGTATGGATTCTGGAAGATGTACTGGATCCGCCGCCGTGCTTCGCTGCTCCGCTGGCGCGCGGCGCGCGGCAGCTCGGCGCCGCCCAGCGCGATGGTGCCGGTCCAGCTGCGGTGCAGGCCCGCGATCGCCCGGGCGACTGTCGTCTTGCCCGAGCCCGACTCGCCGACCAGCGCCAGGCACTCGTGGGCGGCCAGGCTCAGGCTCACCGAGTGGAGGACCTCGTGCCGCCCGTACGAGGCGACCACGTTCGCGAGGCGCAACGCGGGCAGCTCGGCCTCATCCGCCGCCGGCATCTCGATCGGGTCGCCGACCCGGCTCTGCTCCCCTGACCTGACGAGCTCAGCCCGGATGCAGCGAACCGCGTGGTCCGGCCCGATCGGAAGCAGCGGCGGCACTGCCGCTTCGCACTGGTCGATGCGCAAGGTGCAGCGCGGCGCGAAGCTGCAGCCAGGCGGTCGGCGGCCAGGGGACACCGCATGCCCGGGGATGCCGACCAGTGACCGGCCGCCGGTCAGCCGGGGGATCGCACCGACCAGGCGCCGGGTGTAGGGATGGCCCGCGGAGCTGAAGAGCTCCTCCGCGCCGCCGATCTCGACCACCCGCCCGGCGTACATAACCGCGACCTGCCGGGCCACGGTGGCGACCACCGCCAGGTCGTGTGTCACGTACAGGGCGGCGACGTGGTGCAGCGTGGCGAGCTCGCGGACCGTCGACAGCACGTGCGCCTGCGTCGTGACGTCCAGGCCGGTGGTCGGCTCATCGAGGACGATGAGGCGGGGCCGGTTCGCGAAGGCCATCGCGAGCCCGACCCGCTGCTGCTGGCCGCCGGAGAGCTCGTGCGGGTAACGCCTGAGGAAGGCGCGGTCATCGGGGAGCGCGACCTCCCGCATCATCTCCGCGACGCGCTCGGAGACGGCGCTGCCCGGCTGATTCCCGTGCGCCTCGACGACCTCCCGGAGCTGGAGGCCAATCCGCAGGGCCGGGTTCAGCGACGAGGCCGGGTCCTGCGGGACATAGGAGACGACCGAGCCGCGCAGCCGCCGGAGCTGTTCCTCCCCGAGCGTGAGGATGTCGTGGTCGCCGAGCAGCACCGACCCGCCAGCGATCCGCAGGCCGCGCCTGGCGTGGCCGAGCAGCGCCAGGCCGACCGTGGTCTTGCCGGACCCGGACTCACCCACCACCCCGAGGATCTCGCCGGGCGCGATCCCGAACGTCACCTCGCTGATGACCGGTGTGCCGGTGGCGGCGATCTCGACCTGCAGGTCACGGACGGCTACCGCGGACACGCCGGGTGCGGCCGCCTGTCCCGCCAGCCCGGCCGCGCTCATTCTTCGCCTCTGGGCCGGTCGATGCCGGCCGCGGTCCGCGCGATGCCATCGCCGATCAAGCCGGTTCCCATCGTCAGCAGCGCGATGGCGATGATCGGGGCGACCGCCCCCCAGGGCTGGACGGCCAGCACGAGCTGGTTCTCCTGGATCATGGTGCCCCAGTTCGCGCCGTTGGGGTTGGGAGAGAGCCCGAGGAACGCCAGCGCGGCGATGACGCCGATGGAGTAGGTCAGCCGCAGGCTAGCCTCTACCATGAGCGGCCCGAGGGTGTTCGGCAGCAACTCGCCGGAGATGATGCGCCAGCGCGGCACGCCCATCGCCTCGGAGGCGGCGATGAAGTCGCGCTCGACGATCGGCTGCGCGGCCCCGCGCGCTACCCGCGCTATTCGTGGTGCGGTGGTGAGGGCGATGGCGACCACGATCACCCAGGCGTGCGGCCCGACGATTGCGACGGCGACCAGCGCCAGCATGATCTGCGGGAACGCCATGATGACGTCCATGCCCCGCATCAGGGTGTCGTCGAGCGCGTTGCGGGAATACGCCGCGACCAGGCCGATCGCTGCGCCGGCGATCAGTCCGAGCGCGGTCGCGATGACCGCCATCACCAGAATGCTGCGGCCGCCGTACAGGAGGCGGCTCAGCACGTCCTGCCCGAGGTAGTCCGTGCCGAGCACCGCCTGGCCGCTGGGGCTGGAGTTGGGCGCCCCGACCGGGGTGCTCGGGCCGTAGGGGGCGACGTACGGCCCGACGATCGCCAGCAGGACGATCACACCGACCAGCGCGAGGCCGATGCGCGTCCGCCACAGCCGCAGCGAACGGCGCAGCAGGGACGCGCCGCGAACCACGGGCGGTGCCACCTCGGCGTCGGGGACCGCGACGCCGCTCACCTGGCTCACAGCCGGGTCCTTAGCCTCGGCGTGACGAGGATGGTAGCCACGTCGGCCAGCAGGTTGAGTACCACGTACACCGCCGCGATGAGCATGGCGAGCGCCTGGATGACGGGCAGGTCGTGGTTGATGACCGCTTCCTGGATCGCGCTTCCGATGCCCGTGTAGTTGAAGACGAACTCGACGACGATGATGCCGCCCGCGAGGTAGGCCAGGTTCAGGGCGATCACCTGGAACACGGGCCCGAGCGCGTTCGGCAGCGCGTGCCGGAGCAGGACGGTGCGCTCCGGCAGGCCCTTGAGCCGGGCCATCTCGACGTAGTCGCTCTCCAGGACCTCGATCATCGAGGCCCGCATGATCCGGGCGACGTACGGCGCGACCGCGATGACCAGGGTCAGGATCGGCAGGACCAGCGCCGTCCAGTTGTTCCACGGCCGGGATCCAGGCGCGACAGTGCTGATGGCGGGCAGGACGTGGAACACGGTCGTCGCGAAGAAGATGACGAGAACCACGGCGACCACGAACTCCGGCAGCGCCGCCAGGACCAGCAGCAGGTTCGAGCTCACCGTGTCGAAGACCTTCTCCCGCTTGAATGCCGCCCACGCGCCGATCGCGATCGACAGCGGTATCGACAGCACCGCCGCGATCGCGACCAGCACGGCGGAGTTCACCAGCCTGGGGCTCAGCAGCGTGGTGACCGGCTCCTGCGCGGCCAGCGATCTGCCGAGGTTGCCGTGCAGCAGGCCGGTCACCCAGGTCCAGTACTGGCTGATGACCGGCTGGTCGAGATGCAGCTGGCGGCGCAGGGCGGCCAGGCTGGCCGGAGTGGCCGACCGGCCGAGGATGGCGCGGGCGGGGTCACCGGGCAGGGCCTGGGTCGCCAGGAACACCAGGAACGAGACCAGGATCAGGACGACGATCCCCAGCAGCAGCCGCCGGAGGATGAACACCCACACCCCGCTCGGTCTGAACCTGTTCACGACGGTCCTGCCCGCGGCCGCTAGCCGAACCAGATCGTGCGGTAGCCGTGGCCGAAGCTATCCAGGTTGAGGGTGCCCTTGCTGGGCTTGAGCCCCTTGACCTTGGTCGAATAGCCGTCGATGAGGCCACCGAAGAACGGGATGATGTACCCGCCGATGTTGTACTCGGTTTGCTGCATCTCGTGCTCGATCGCGATGCGCGTGGCCGGGTCGGTGGTGGCCAGTGCCTGGTTGTACAGCGACTCGAAGTTGGACCCGGTGCCCGACTTAGGCGGCCAGTGGGTCTCGTTGTACGGGGAGTTCGGCAGCGAGCCCTGCTGCACCTGGTTGAGGTACGCGCGGGTGCCCCAGAAGTCGATCGAGAAGGCCAGCTTGAGGTACTGGTTTCCGTAGTAGTTCGGGTCGTTGAGCACGTTGATCTTGACGCCCGCGGCCTGGGCCTGGTTCGCGAAGACCGTGGCCGTCTCCACCATGCCGGCCGCGCCGTTGGTCGTGTGCAGGTCGACGCTCAGGTTCGCGTGTCCGGCCGCCTTGAGCAGCGACTTGGCCTGGGCGATGTCCTGTTGCCGCTGCGGGAGTGCGTGGTCGTAGCCGGGGTCGAAGGGCGCGTAGAGGTCGTTGCCGATGAACCCGTAGCCGGAGGCGACCTGCTCGAGCATGCCCTGCCGGTCGACGATCAGCCGCATCGCCTGGCGGACCCGGGCATCGTCGAACGGGGGCATGTCGATCGCCATGCATATCGGCAGCCAGCCGCCGGTCTTGGAGACCAGCGCCCCCAGGCCGCGCGCCTGCACCACCTTCACCTGGGAGGGCGGCAGGTCGGTCATCGCGTCGATCTGGCCGCCGAGCAGCCCGTTCACCTGCGCGGTCGAGTCGCTGAAGTCGGTGATCGTCACCGTGTCGAAGTACGGCTCGCCGCTGCGCCAGTAGTTCGGGTTGCGCTGGTGGACGCTCTGCTGGCCGGGCGAGAACGACGTGAGCTTGTAGGCGCCGGTGCCTATCTGCGGGTGCGGGTACGCCTGGTACCCGACTGGCACGACCGTGAACGTATAGCTGCCGAGGGTTTGCGGGACCGTCGAGTCCGGGGTCTTCAGCGGAAGCCGCACCGTGTACTTGTCCAGCTTCTTCAAGCCTGCGATATCCATGGTGGCGGTGGCGGCGTACCCGGTGAGGCCGTTCCCCTTGGTCCCGATGCGCTGGAACGAATAGATGACGTCGTCGGCCGTCATCGTCTTGCCGTTCTGGAACTCGATGCCCTGGCGCAGCCTGATGGTGTACTGGTTCGGGTTGTCCTGCGTGACGCTCTCGGCGAGACCGTTGCTGGTGAGCTGGTAGTTCTCGTCGAAGAGCAGCAGCGTCTCGAAGGCGCTCACCAGGCGGGCCTGATCGGGCTTGGTGATGATGTTCTGGCCGTCCATGATGTCCTTGGAGCCACCGCCGGTTACCCCCAGCCGGAAGTTTCCGCCCCGTTTCGGTTTCCCGCCTACCGAGATCGAGCTCGTGCCCGGAGACGACGAGCTGCCGCAGGCGGCGGCCAGGCCGCCAACCACCGCCAGGCCCGCTGTGCCGGCAAATAGCTGCCGCCGTGTGACATCCGCCATGTCATGACCCTTCTGTCCGCCGACCCCGGCCCTGAACCTCCGGCCGGTGCGGGCACTTGTCTATGGAGTTCGCGACGATGCCGCCGAGGCGGGGCCGGGTGACCGCCAGGTCGGCACACCGTGGGCTGCGGTGGAGCGCTCCTGACCGCGGGGGCCTCGCTCGACCAGCCGGCGAATCTGGGTCTCGGCATCGGAGCCTCTCGACCGTTGTGACGTCCCGGCGCAAGCGCGACCAGTGGCTCGAGGAGGTTGCCGACCCGCGAGAAGTCCGCCTTGGTGATCCCGTCGAGCGGGTCAGCGGCCCCGCCAGCAGTCGGCCCGGCCACGGCCTTCTTCATGAAGTCGCTGCGGCTGAGCTCCATGTTCCGCTCCTGACTGCGGACAAGGCCATGCCCGGCCGGGACCCACGAGATCATCACGACCCGGCCAGCCCAGCCCCGGCACGCATCGTTCACGATATGAACGATGCGTGCATTATGTGCTGTGGAGGAGTGTAGGGACTGCCTGCCGGCACTGTCAATAGACCGTGGCCTCGGCCCGCGCATCGGGTTTGAGGGCGAATCGATCCACCAGCTCCAGCAGCTCGGCGAGGAACTCATCGCGCCGGTGCTCGAGTTCGGCCACGGACCGACCGCCCGCCTCGCGCAGGCAGCCGTCGACCATCCGCTCGCGCAGTTCGGGCGTCAGCGGCGGCGCCTGCAGGCGCGTCCACGGCTCGAACAGGGCGGCGCCGAAGTGGTCCAGCATGTACGCCATCCCGCCGCTGCCGCCCGCCAGGTGGAAGGTCAGGCAGGGGCCCATCAGCGCCCAGCGAAGCCCGGGGCCGTACGCGATCGCCTCGTCGATCTCCTCGACCGTCGCCTCGCCTGCGGCGACCATGTGCAGCGCCTCCCGCCACATCGCCTCCTGCAGCCGGTTGCCGACGAAACCGGGAAGCTCGCGGGACAGGCGCAGCGGGCGCTTGCCCATGGCGGTGTAGAACGCCGCGAGCCAGTCCACGGCGGCCGGGTCGGTCCGCTCGCCGCCGACGACCTCCACCAGCGGGATCAGGTAGGGCGGATTGAACGGGTGACCCACCACGCAGCGCTCCGGGCGGGCGCAGTCGGCCTGCAGCATGGTCATCGCGAACCCCGACGTGCTGGAGGCGATCACCGCGTCCGGCCGGGCCGCGCGGTCGATGGCGGCCAGGACGCCCCGCTTGACCGGGCCGTCTTCCGGCGAGTTCTCCTGCACCATGTCGGCGCCGGACACCGCCGCGGCCAGGTCGGCATGGAAGCTGAGCCGGTCCGGCCCGGCGCCGGCGCGCAGCCCCATCCGCTCGAGCAGCGGCCAGGTCTCGTCGAGCACGCGCAGCAGGTCACGCTGGGCGCCCGGCGCCGGGTCGTAGACGTCGACGTCCAGGCCCATCCGCAGGAAGTGGAGCGCCCAGCCGCCGCCGATCACCCCGGCGCCGACGATTCCCACCCGGCTCACCTGGCCCGGCTCCGTTGCCACCACCGCACCTCCTAATGAGAGCTCACCTCGTCCAGCCAGCCGGTCACCAGGCCACGCAGCTCGGCGCGGTGCCAGGCGAAGGAATGGTTGGCCCCGTCAACCTCCACGTAACGACACGGCCGCCCCGCGCGGGACCGCAGCCGCCGGGCGTCCTCTACTGGTACCCACGCGTCGTCGCGGCCGTGCATGATCAGCAGCGGCCGCGGCGCGATCGACGCGACGACCTCCAGCGGTCCCGGCCGCCCGCCGACGTCCGCGCGCTGGCGCGCGAACTCCTCTGCCGTCACGGCCAGGAAGCGGGTCATCTCGTGGTCGACCTGCTCGAGGGTGAGGTCGATGGCACCGAGGTCGACCGCTGCTCCGTAGACGGCGACGGCCCGCAGCCGCTGGTCGGCGGCCGCCGCGAGGATGGCGGCCCAGCCGCCGAGGCTGTGGCCCACGACCGCCAGCCGCCCCGGGTCCACGGTCGGGTACTCGCCCGACTGCAGGTGGTCGACCGCGGCGGTCACGTCGCCCGGGATCGTGCGCAGGTCGTAACGCCCCTCGCTGCCCCAGCAGCCGCGGTAATGGAACACCAGCGCGTTCCGGCCGCCGTCGCGCAGCGATGCCGCGAGGTCGAGGTTCTTCTCCAGGCCCGGGCAGCCGTGCAGCAGCAGGACCGTAGGCTTCGGCGCCTCGCCGCGAGCGAGGTGCAGCGTACCGACCAGCCGGTGCCCGCCGCTGTCGAAGGTGACACCCGTCACGCCCTCATGCTCACCCGGCGTCGGCGGCGCCTGAGCGCCCCGCCGCCGGTTAGTAGCCGACGTTCTCCAGGCCCTTCAGGCCGAGCGCCTGCCGCGCCTCCGCCGGGGTCGCGATCTCCAGGGAAAGGGCCTCCAGGATGCCGCGGATCTTGCGCACCTGGTCGGCATTGGACTCGGCCAGCTGGCCCTTGCCGAGGTAGAGGCTGTCCTCCAGGCCCACGCGGACGTGCGAGCCCATGATGGCGGCCGCGGTCACGATGCCCATCTGGTAGCGGCCAGCCCCCAGGGTGGACCACTGGTACGCGTCGCCGAGCAGCCGGTCCGCGGTGCGCTTCATGTGCACGATGTGGTCGACGTCGGGCCCGATGCCGCCCATCGTGCCGAAGATGGTCTGGACGAGGATCGGCGGCTGCACCAGGCCCTGGTCCAGGTAGTACGCCAGGGTGTACAGGTGGGAGACGTCGTAGGCCTCGGCCTCGAACCGGGTTCCGGTCTCCGGGCCGACCACCTTCAGCATGTACTCGATGTCCGCGTAGGTGCTCACGAACGGCTCGGCCCGGGTGCTCTCCAGGTACGGCTCCTCCCAGCCGTACCGGAACTGGCCGGAGTACCTGCCGATCATCGGGAAGCTGCCGTAGTTCATGGTCCCGAGGTTGAGCGTGCACAGCTCGGGCCGGAGCGTGTGCACGCCCTGCAGCCGCTCCTCGACGGTCATGCCGGTGCCGCCGCCGGTGGAGATGCTGATGACGACGTCGCTGCGCTGCCTGATGCCCCTGGCGTACTCCGCGAACACGGCCGGGTCGGCGGTCGGGCTGCCGTCCTTGGGGTTGCGGGCATGCAGGTGCAGCACCGCCGCGCCGGCCTCGGCCGCCCCGACGCCCTGATCGACGACCTGCTCGATGGTGTAGGGCAGGTGCGGGGACATCGACGGCGTGTGCCCGGAACCCGTGAGTGCGCACGTGATGATGACCTTGCTGGAGCCAGCCATGGCCGCGGCCGTCCTCCTTGACGCACGTTCACTATGTGAACAATCTGTTACCATCGCGACAGTACCAGCGCGCTTCGCCGGGGGTCAAGGCACGGGCTCCCCCGGCTGGGGTCCGGCCCGCCGCCTCCCGGGAGAAGTTCCATGATCGTGGACTCAAACGCGTGAAATACGCGGGTTTGGGTCCGGGATAATGAAACCCGCCTCAGTCGAGCAGCGCGCGGACTTCCTGGGCGGTCTGTACGGCTTCCCGGCCGATCTCGTGCAGCCGCTTGGCCGGATTGCGGGGGGCCGGGCCCCAGACATTGATCACCGCGATCGGGTACTGCCGGGTGTTCAGCACGGCGGCCGACGCCCCGGAGGAGAACTCCTCATACTCCCGCGCGCACAGTGCGTAGCCGACCTTGCGGACCTCGGCGAATTCCCGGTCCAGCTGGTCACGGTCGGTGATGGTGTGCTCGGTGTAGCGCGGCAGCTCCCGGGGCAGGATGGCGTCTCGCTCGTCCGGGCCCAGCCACGCCAGGAACGCCTTGCCGCCTGAGGTGGCATGCAGCGGTAGCGGCTTGTCGAGCCAGTTGGGGACCATGACGTTGGGCGGATCCACCTGGTCGACGTAGACGAGGTTGAAGCGCTTGGCCACTGCGAGCGTGACCGACTCCCCCGTCGCCACGGCGAGCTTGGCCAGCAGCGGCCGGACCCGCCGGACGAGCGCGTCGTCGGTCACCGCCGCGGCCACCGAGACCGCGCCGTACCCGACCGTGTAGCGCTGAGTGATCGGATCGCGGTCGACCAGCGCGTGGTGCTCGAGCGTGCGGAGCAGCCGCCAGGCCGTGCTCCGGTTGATCCCGCAGTCCCGCGCGAGCTCCAGAACCGTGGGCGGCGTCGCGCTGGCCGCCACCGATTTCAGCAGCGCGACCGCCCGGTCCACCGCCTGGATGCGCTGCGTGCCGGCACCGCCATCGGCGGCGCCCCCTTCGGCCGACCCGGCCGACCCGGCTGGGCCCGGGACCGCCGCCCGCGCGCCGGCCAGCCCCGCGTCCGCGGGACGGGGGGCTTCGGCGGCTGCCTGATCTGGCACAGGTGCAGCATAACCAGAGGTGATCACTGCACCACCGAGACCGCGTCCGCGGCCGTGGCCTGCGATCGCGGGCCGGGTACCCTTGACCCTGCCCACGGCCGCGGAAATGACGAGCCCGGAGGATCTGAATGACTGTTACTGACCTCACAGAACGGATCATCGAGACGCCGGACGGCCGGGTTCTGGCGGTGCAGGAATCCGGCGATCCCGCGGGCAGGCCGGTTCTCGTCCATATGGGCACGCCAAACTCCCGGCACCTGTACGGCCCCAACCAGGCGGACGCCGCCGCGCGCGGCCTGCGCCTCATCTGCTACGACCGGCCTGGCTACGGCGGGTCGACCCCCCAGCCGGGGCGCACGCATGCCGACTGCGCGGCCGACGTGCGGACGATCTGCGCGTCGCTGCAGATCGACCGGCTCGGGATCTGGGGCATCTCGGGAGGCGGCGCGCACGCCCTGGCCTGCGCGGCGCTGCTGCCCGACCTCGCCGTCGGCGTGGCGTCGCTCGCGGGCCTTGCACCCTGGGGCGCCGAAGGGCTGGACTGGTTCGACGGCATGGGCCAGGACAACGTCGATGACTTCAAGCTGTACCTGAAGGACAAGGCCGCGTCCCGGGCCAAGATGGAGAAGGACCGGGAGGAATTTCTCGCCGCATCCGCCGACGACATGGCCAAATCCCTCAAGACACTGCTGACCTCCACCGATGCCGCGGTCCTGACCGGCGACCTGGCCGAGTACCTGGCGTTTTCCGGGCACGAGGGGCTCGCGCCCGGGAGCGAGGGCTGGTGGGAGGACTCCTGCGCGCAGGCCGACGCCTGGGGGTTCGAGTTCTCCGGCATCTCGGTCCCGGTCCTGGTGATGCACGGGCGCGAGGACAAGTTCGTCCCGTTCGGCCACGGCGAATGGCTCGCCGCCCATATCCCCGGTGTTCAGGCCCGGCTGCTGGATAACGACGGGCACCTGACCCTGCTCGAGCACCGGATCCCCGAGGTCCATTCCTGGCTATCCGGCCTGCTCTGACTCCTGCGTCACAGGAATTGCACCAGAGGGCTAGTAATCGCGCCGCCCGCGGTCACGGCAGCATGGTTCAATATGGCCGCCATGCGTGACATCACCGAGGACGACTGGCGACTGCTGCGCGCGATCAGGCTGCGGGCGCTGCGAGAGGCACCGCACGCGTTCACGTCGGACTACGGTGACGAGGCCGGTCCCGACTGGAGCTGCTCGACTCCGGGGTGGTGCGGGTCGAGGAATGACGGCAGGTCTCGGAACTCGAGCACAGGAACCGGTCTGCCGTGTGGGCGGCTTGGCCCGGAAGCGCTGGCCCCGCGGGCCTACCGCCGGCGGGACGGGCCGAACCGGCGCAGCGCCCGGTCCAGCACGGTGCCGAACGGGTTGTCCTGCACGAGGTAGGTCCAGGTCGCGCTGGGCCGCTTCAGCCCGGCCGCGTCGAGGTCGACGCCCGCGGCGGTGATCTCGGCGGTCCGGAAGGTCTCCGCGGACCGCTCCTCGACCTGGTCTAGCAGGCGGCCGAACAGCGCGACCGCCTCGCGGTGGAACTCGGTCAGCGGGTCGAGCGCCATGCCGAACGGGTTCGGGCCCTGGCCGAGCGCGCGCAGGTGGATGCCCTCGCGGATCCCGGCCAGCACGGCGAGGTGATCCGCCCAGCCCCGGTCCAGGTGGTACAGGACGATCCGCCGGGCGGCCCCCTCCACGACCTGGGAATCGAGGGTGCCGGCGAGCTCGGCGTACCGCTCGGGGCAGCGCCCGGCGAGCGCGTCGGCGGCCGCGCTGGTGCGCAGCACCCGATCGCGGTGTGCCAGCACGACCTGGCGCTGGTCCTCGATGAGCCTGTTGTAACGGAACGTGTTGCGGTGGATCTCCAGGTGGGCGCCCTCGGCGACGCGCTGCGCGTGCCCCACGGCCCAGTGCGCGTCGGCGTCGCTGACCCGGCCGGCGGCGTCCACGTCGCGCGGCGGCTCCGTGTCCGGGGCGTAGCTCGCGATCAGGTCGTCCTCCAGGCTGACGAAGAACACAGAGTTCCCCGGGTCGCCCTGCCGGCCGGACCTCCCCCGCAGCTGAAGGTCGAGCCGACTGCTCACGTGCCGCCCGGTGCCGATGACATACAGCCCGCCCAGCGAGGCGATCTCGTCGGGATCACCATCTCTCCCGCCGAGGCGGATGTCGGTTCCGCGCCCGGCCATCTGCGTCGACACGGTGATCGCGCCGAGCGCGCCCGCCTCGGCTACGATCGCGGCCTCCTGCGCGTCGTTCTTCGCGTTGAGGACGACGCAGGACAGCTCGGCCGCGGCCAGCCCCTCTGCCAGCCGTTCGGATTCGGCGACGTCGAGGGTGCCGATCAGGACCGGCCGCCCGGTGGCGTGCGCGGCCGCCACCGTGGCAATTACAGCGTGCTCCTTCTGATCGAGGGTGGCGTACAGCCGGTCGGGCTGGTCCTCCCGCACGCACGGCCGGTTCGGCGGGATCACCGCCACCTCGAGCCGGTAGAACTGGCGCAGCTCCTCGCCGGCGGTGACCGCGGTACCAGTCATGCCGCAAACCCGCGGGTAGCGCCGGATCAGGGACTCGATGGTGATGCTGTCCAGGATCTCGCCGCTCTCGGTGGCGGCGAGGGCCTCCTTGGCCTCGACCGCGGCCTGCAGGCCGTCGGGCCACCGCTGCAGCTGGGCGACCCGACCCCGGGACGCGCTGATCAGGTGGACCTTGCCGTCGCGGACGATGTAGTCGACGTCGCGCTCCAGCAGCGCGTGCGCGTGCAGGGCCACGTTGAGCCGGGTCAGCGTGTCCAGCTGGTCGGCCGCGTACAGGTCGATCCCGCCGAGCGCGCGCTCGGCCGCGCGGGCGCCCGCATTCGTCAGCGACACGTTGCGGCCGTCGTCGTCGGTCTCGTAGTGCAGGCGGGGGCGCAGGCCAGCCGCGATACCGGCCATCTCGCGGTCGGCGCTCCCCTCGTCGGCCGAGCCCGCCAGCACCAGGGGCACCAGCGCCTCGTCGATCATGACCGAGTCGGCCTCGTCGATCAGCACCACGTCAGGCTGTGTCGTGACGAGATCGGCCGCGTCGCCCGCGAGCCGGTCGCGTAGCACGTCGAAACCGATCTCGCTAACCGGCGCGTAGGTCACCTGCGCCTGGTAGGCCCTCCGCCGCTCATCCGGCGTGCTGGTCTGATCGATCCAGGCGACGGTCACGCCCAGCAGGTCATAGACGGGCCGCATCCACTCGGCGTCGCGGCGGGCCAGGTAGTCGTTGACCGACATCACGTGGACCGACCGGCCCTGCCATGCGTACCGAGCGGCCGCCAGCGCGCCGGCCAGCGTCTTGCCCTCGCCGGTGGCCATCTCGGCGACGTGCCCGCTCAGCATCACGAGCGTGCCGAGCAGCTGCACATCGAAGGGGCGCTCGCCCAGCGCCCGTAGGGCCGCCTCGCGCGCGATCGCGCAGAATTCCGCGTCGCCCTCTGCCTCGCCCGCCAGGTCGGCCAGCTCCGCGTCCGTTACGTTACGAAGTGAATCTTCAAGCTCGGCTATCGCGGGCAGCTGCCGCTGGTACCTGGCCAGGCTGGCGGTTCCCGGCTTCTCCAGGAACCGCCGGACGCGCTCGCGAAGGGGGCTCATGAAGGCCCAGATCCGTAACGCAGCACGGACTCCAGGATCTGCTGCGCTTCGGCCTGGATGCGGGCGAGATGCTCCGCGCCGCGGAACGACTCCGCGTAGAGCTTGTAGACGGCCTCGGTCCCCGACGGCCGGGCGGCGAACCAGCCCGACTCGGTACTGACCTTCAGGCCGCCCAGCGGCTCGCCGTTGCCCGGCGCGGTGGTCAGCCGGCTGACCACCGGCTCGCCGCCCAGCTCGTCGATGCTGACCTGATCCGGGCTGAGCCTGGCCAGGGCCGCCTTCTGCTCGCGGCTGGCCGGGGCATCGATGCGGGCGTAGGCCGGGTCGCCGAGCCGGGCGGTGAGCTCGCCGTAGCGTTCCGCGGGCGTCTGGCCGGTGACCGCGGTGATCTCGGATGCGAGCAGGGCCAGGATGATGCCGTCCTTGTCGGTGGTCCAGACGCTCCCGTCCCGGCGCAGGAACGAGGCCCCGGCGCTCTCCTCGCCGCCGAAGGCGATGGTGCCGTCCAGCAGGCCCGGCACGAACCACTTGAACCCGACCGGCACCTCCGTCAGGCGGCGCCCGGCGTCGGCGGTCACCCGGTCGATGACGGAGGAGCTGACCATGGTCTTGCCGACCGCGGCGTCCGCCGGCCAGTTCTCGCGATGGCGGTAGAGGTAGTCGATCGCCGCGGCCAGGTAGTGGTTGGGGTTGAGCAGGCCAGCGTCCGGGGTCACGATGCCGTGCCGGTCGGCGTCGGTGTCGTTGCCGGTCGCGATCGCGAACTCGGCCCGGCGGCCGATCAGCGAGGCCATGGCGTAAGGCGACGAGCAGTCCATCCGGATCCTGCCGTCCCAGTCCAGCGTCATGAACCGGAAGGTGGCGTCCACGACCGGGTTGACCACGGTCAGGTCCAGCCCGAACGTGTCGGCGATCTCGCCCCAGTAGGCGATGCTGGCCCCGCCGAGCGGGTCGGCGCCGATCCGGACCCCGGCGGCCCGCACCGCGTCCAGGTCCACCACCGTGGGCAGGTCCGCCACGTACGTTCCGAGGAAGTCGTGCCGGCCGGCGGCGGCCCTGGCCTGGACGTAACGGATCCTGCGGACCTGCTTCAGCCCGTCGCGCAGCAGCTCGTTCGCCCGGTCCTGGATGACCGAGGTGATCTGCGAGGCGGCCGGGCCGCCGTCGGGCGGGTTGTACTTGAAGCCCCCGTCCTCCGGGGGGTTGTGCGACGGGGTGATCACGATCCCGTCCGCGAGGCCGCTGCGGTAGCCCTCGTTGTGCACCAGGATGGCCCGCGACAGCGCGGGCGTGGGGGTGTATCCGTCCCGGCTGTCCGCCAGCACGCGCACGTGGTTGGCGGCGAGCACCTCGAGCGCGGTGACGAAAGCGGGCTCGGAGAGCGCGTGGGTGTCGCGTCCGATGAACAGCGGGCCGGTGATGCCGGCCTGGGCGCGGTAGTCGCAGATCGCCTGGGTGGTCGCGGCGATGTGGTCCTCGTTGAACGCCAGCCGCAGGGCCGAGCCACGGTGGCCTGAGGTGCCGAAGACCACCTGCTGCCCGGGCTCGGCCGGATCCGGGTGCTCGGCGTAGTAGGCGGTGACCAGGCCGGCGACGTCGACGAGGTCGGCCTGATCCGCCGGCTGACCTGCCCGGTCATGAACCTGCACGGGTGCTCCCCCCAGTAGGGCTCAGCATCTGTGACCAACCCTAGATTGCGCTGGCTAGTGGATCGGCGGAAGGGCCTGGCCAGGCCCGAGGACGGTGCGGAACGGGTCGCCGCGCTCGGCCAGGCGGTCCCACACGCTGCGGATCGTGACGCCATCGGGTCGCAGCGCCGGATCGTCGAGCTCGTCCCAGTCGATGGGGGCCGAAATCGGGGCACCGGGCGCGGGCCGTGGACTGTACGGCGCGACAAGCGTCTTATTCCTAACGTTCTGGGTGTAATCCAGCCGGGCCCGCCCCCCGCGCGCCCGGACGTCCCACTCCCAGCTGACCAGGTCGGGCACGACCGCGCCGATCGCGTGCGAGAGCTGCTTGACCCACTCGCGCGTCTCGTCGTAGCCGGGCCCGCGGGCGATCGGAATCCAGATCTGGATGCCGGTGTGGCCGGTCAGCTTGGGCTGGGCCCGGACGCCCAGGTGCTCCAGTGCGGTGCGGTGCAGCCGGGCCAGCACCAGCACGTCATCCCAGGACGTGGCCGGGCCCGCATCGATGTCGATGAGCGCGTAGGTCGGCGTGCGCGGCTGGTCGGTGCGCGCGGTCCAGGCGTGCCACTCCAGGGCGCCGAAGTTGGCGGCCCACACCAGCGCCGCTGGCTCGTCCACGACCAGGTAGGTGGTGGCGTCGCCGGGGTCGGCGTTCGGGTTCTGCCACCGCGGAAGCCACTGCGGCGCGTGGTCGGGCAGCTGCTTGTGCCAGAACCCCTTGGTCTGCGCGCCGCCCGGGAAGCGGTTCATGTTGAGGGCGCGGCCGGCCAGGTAGGGCAGGACGACCGGGGCGATCCGGGCCGCGTAGCCGATGAACTCGCGCTTGGTCACCGGCGCCTCGCCGTCCCGGGCCGGGAACAGGACCTTGTCCAGGTTGGTCACCTTGAGCCTGTGCCCGAACACCTCCCACGTGCCACCGCCCGGGCCCAGGGCGGCGAGCGCGTCGAGCTCGGCGGGGTGGGGGCCCGCGGCGACATATTCGTCGAGGTCGGGCCTGTCTGCGTCCGGCTCGCCAGCCGCGGCGACGTCGCCGATGGCAACCGAGGCCTGGGCGGGCGGCAGGTCGGCCCGCCACATCCGCTGCGGGTGGGCCTTGACCTCGTCGTTGGTGCGCCCGCTGAGCACCGACCTCGGGTGGTCCTCCGGGTCCCAGCCCGCGACGGCGTACTCGTCCTTCTTGTGCAGCAGCAGCCACTGATTGGAGTCCGCCCGGTCGCGCCCGCTGCGCACCAGGACCAGGCGCCCGCGGAGCTTGTGCCCGGTCACGTCCGCGTGCAGCTCGCCCGCGGCGACCGAGGCGGCGGGCGCGTCGGCGGCGTGCGGCTCCCACGTGCCCAGGTCCCACACGATCACGTCACCCCCG
>Ga0209648_10000633_pt1 | contig 27137 bp, 24 predicted proteins | sample GraSoi2013_115cm_FD_185830 | JGI IMG/M metagenome (GOLD analysis project Ga0209648, IMG submission 185830) | Grasslands soil microbial communities from the Angelo Coastal Reserve, California, USA - Sample 9_17_2013_115cm (SPAdes) (version 2) | ecosystem: Environmental > Terrestrial > Soil >...
AGGTCAGCACGATGGCGCCGATCATGGCGACCAGCAGCACCAGGCCAGCCACCTGGAAGAGGTAGAAATACTGGGTGTAGAGGACGCGGCCGATGGCGCGGGTATTGTCGATCGCGAGCAGCTGCGGCATGGCCTTGCCGATGCCCGCCAATGACGTCGAATTGCCGCCCAGCACGCCCAACCCGAACAGGATCTCGAGGAACAGCACGAAGCCGATCATGGCGCCGACCGGCAGGTATTTCAGGAAGCCTTCGCGCAACTTGGCCAGGTTGATGTCGAGCATCATGACGACGAACAGGAACAGCACGGCCACCGCGCCGACGTAGACGATGATCAGGATCATGGCGATGAACTCGGCCCCGATCAGCAGGAACAGCGCCGCGGCGTTGAAGAACGCCAGGATCAGGAACAGCACCGAATAGACCGGATTGCGCGACACCACGACCATGGCGGCCGACGCCATGACGACGAACGCAAAAACGTAAAAGGCCAGAGCCTGCAGCAGCATGATCTTCCCCTACCTCGTCTCGGCTCAGCGATACGCCGCGTCGGACTGCAGGTTGGCCGCGATCACCGACTCCCACTGGTCGCCGTTGGCGAGCAGCTTGTCCTTGTTGTACATCAACTCCTCGCGGGTCTCGGTCGAGAATTCGAAATTCGGCCCCTCGACGATGGCATCGACCGGGCAGGCTTCCTGGCAGAAGCCGCAATAGATGCACTTCGTCATGTCGATGTCGTAGCGCGTCGTGCGCCGGCTGCCGTCGTCGCGCGGCTCGGCCTCGATGGTGATGGCCTGCGCCGGGCAGATCGCCTCGCAGAGCTTGCAGGCGATGCAGCGTTCCTCGCCGTTGGGGTAGCGGCGCAGCGCGTGCTCGCCGCGGAAGCGCGGGCTGAGCGGTCCCTTCTCGTAGGGATAGTTCACCGTCACCTTGGGCTTGAACATGTACTTGAGCGTGAGGGCGAAGCCGGTCACCAGCTCGGAGAGCAGGAAGGCCCGGGCGGTACGGTCGAGAGAGGCCATGATGCGCGATCTCCCTAAAAGAGCTTCGGAACCCAGCCGCCGAACTGCAGCACGGCGGCGGTGACGACGACCCATCCCAGCGATACCGGCAGGAACACCTTCCAGCCCAGCCGCATGAGCTGGTCGTAGCGATAGCGAGGCAGCGTTCCCTTGGTCCAGCTGAAGACGAACAGCAGGAACGCGATCTTGGAGCAGAACCACACGAGGCCCGGCACCCAGGTAAAGGGCGGGTACGGGATGGGCGACAGCCAGCCGCCGAGGAACAGCACGGCGCCCATCGCCGACAGCAGGATCATGTTGGCGTATTCACCGAGGAAGAACAGGCCGAAGGCCATCGCCGAATATTCGGTCTGGAAGCCCTGGACGAGCTCGGCTTCCGACATCGGCAGGTCGAACGGCGTGCGGTTGGTCTCGGCCAGCGCCGACACGAAGAAGATCACGAACATCGGCAGCAACGGCAGCCAGAACCAGTTGAAGAACCAGCCGGACTGGGCGATCACCACCTGGGTGAGATTGAGCGAGCCGACGCAGAGCAGGACCGTGATGAACACGAAACCGATCGAGACCTCGTAGGACACCATCTGCGCCGCCGAGCGCAGCGCGCCCAGGAAGGCGTATTTGGAGTTCGACGCCCAGCCGGCGATGATGACGCCGTAGACGCCGAGCGAGGAGATGGCGAAGAGATAGAGGATGCCGACATTGATGTCGGCAATGACCCAGCCGTCGTCGAACGGCACGACCGCCCAGGCGATCAGCGCCGTCATGAAGGTGATCATGGGCGCAATGAGGAACAGCACCGCGTTGGCGCTCGAGGGGACGATGGTCTCCTTCAGCACCAGCTTCAGGCCGTCGGCGAAGGGCTGCAGCAGCCCAAACGGCCCGACCACGTTGGGGCCGCGGCGGAGCTGGATCGAGGCCCAGACCTTGCGGTCGACATAGGTCATGTACGCCACGGCCACGAGCAGGGGCACCGTGACCAGCAGGCACTCGGCGAGAATGAGGATGAACTGGCCGAACCAGTTCACCGTGAAGAAATGGATCAGGTCGGCGGACATCGGCTACTCCGCCGCCATGAGCAGGGTGCGCGAAGCCATGCACTCGGCCATCGTCTTGGAAGCGCGACTGATCGGGCAGGTCATGTAGAAGTTGGCGATCGGCGAGACGAACGGCGCCTCCGACAGGTTGCCCGGATTGCCGAAGCCACCCCAGGCGCCGGCTTCCTGGTGATCGAGCGCGGCAAAGCTCCTGTTCACCGCAACCAGCCGCGCGCGGACCTGACCGAGCGTGTCGTACGGCAGGGTCTTGCCCAGCCGTTCCGACAGCGCACGCAGGATCGCCCAATCCTCGCGGGCATCGCCCGGCGGATAACCGGCGCGGAACGCGAGCTGGACGCGACCTTCGGTGTTCACGTAGGTGCCGGGCTTCTCGGTATAGGCAGCGCCCGGCAGGATCACGTCGGCGCGGTGCGCGCCGGCATCGCCGTGATGGCCCTGGTAGATCACGAACGCCTTGCCGAGCCGCTTGGTGTCGATCTCGTCGGCCGCCAGCAGGTAGACGACGTCGATCTCGCGCTTCTCACAGCCGGCCAGGATGCCCGCCACGTCGCGGCCGCCCTCGCCCGGCACCAGGCCGAGATCGAGGCCGCCGACGCGCGCCGCCGCCGTATGCAGGACGGCAAAGCCGTTCCAGTCGGCACGCACGGCGCCCAGCCTGTCGACAAGCTCGCGGGCCATCGCCAGCACCGCCGCACCGTCCGCGCGCGCCAGCGCGCCCATGCCGACGATGATCAGCGGGTTCTTGGCGGCCTTCAGCTTCTCGAAGAAGCCCGTCTTGCCGTCCACAAGATCGCGCAGGGAGGCGGGACCGGCGCCCAGCCGCTCGACCGGATAGGTGAGATCGACCGCAGGACCAATGCTGCCGATGGCGCAATGACCGTGCAGGTAGCGCTTGCGGATGCGCGCGTTCAGCACCGGCGCTTCGGCGCGCGGATTGGCGCCGATCAGCAGGATCGCATCGGCCGCGTCGATGCCGCGAATGCCGGGATTGAAGATGTAGCTGCCGCGCGGCCCGCCATCGAGCTTGGCGCCGTCCTGGCGGCAATCGACGTTGGGCGAACCCAGCGCCGTCATCAGATCCTTGAGCGCCACCATGGATTCGGCATCGCACTGGTCACCCGCGATCGCCGCCAGCTTGGCGCCGTCCGTGTTGCCGAGCTTGGCGGCGATGGCGGCGAAGGCCTCGTCCCACGTCGCTTCCGCGAGCTTGCCGCCGCGGCGCAGGTAGGGCCGGTCGAGCCGCTGGTGGCGCAGGCCGTCGATGGCGTGCCGGGTCTTGTCGGAGATCCACTCCTCGTTCACGTCATCGTTGAGGCGCGGCAGCACGCGCATCACCTGCGCGCCGCGCGTATCGACGCGGATATTGGCGCCGAGCGCGTCCAGCACGTCGACCGATTCGGTCTTGGTGAGCTCCCACGACCGGGCCTCGAAGGCGTAAGGCTTGGAGGTCAGCGCGCCCACCGGGCAGAGATCGACCAGGTTGCCGGCAAGCTCGGTGGTGAGCGCATGCTCGACATAGGTCGTCACTTCCATGTCCTCGCCGCGGCCGGTGGCGCCCAGCTCCTCGACGCCCGCCACCTCGGTGGCGAAGCGGATGCAGCGCGTGCAGTGGATACAGCGGTTCATCGACGTCTTGACCAGCGGCCCCAGCTCCTTGTCGGGCACCGCGCGCTTGTTCTCGTGGAAGCGGCTGCGGTCGAAGCCGTAGCCCATCGCCTGGTCCTGCAGGTCGCACTCGCCGCCCTGATCGCAGATCGGACAGTCGAGCGGATGGTTGATGAGCAGGAACTCCATCACGCCTTTGCGCGCCTTCTCGACCATCGGCGTGTTGGTCTTGATCACCATGTTGTCCATCGCCGGCATGGCGCAGGAGGCGATCGGCTTGGGCGCCTTTTCCTGCTCGACCAGGCACATGCGGCAATTGCCGGCGATCGACAGGCGCTCGTGGTAGCAGAAGCGCGGGATCTCGACCCCGGCCATCTCGCAGGCCTGGAGGACGGTGACGCCGGCCGGCACCTCGATCTCGATGCCGTCGATCTTAAGCTTGGGCATTGCCTGCTCCCTGCCCTACTCGGCCGCCAGTTTTTCGGTGCGCGCGTGGATGCGGCGCTCCATCTCGGGACGGAAATGGCGGATCAGACCCTGGATCGCCGCGTCGCCCAGCGCGCAGATCGTGTGGCCCTCGACCTGCCTTGTGACATCCTCCAGCGCATCGATCTCCTCGATGCGTGCATTGCCCAGCACCATGCGCTCCATGACTCGCCACATCCAGCCGGTGCCCTCGCGGCACGGCGTGCATTGCCCGCAGCTCTCGTGCTTGTAGAACTGGCTGAGCCGCGCGATCGCCTTCACCACGTCGGTCGACTTGTCCATGACGATGACCGCCGCCGTGCCCAGGCCCGTCTTCTGGTCGCGCAGCGAGTCGAAATCCATCAGGACCGTGTCGCAGATCGACTTGGGCAGCAGCGGCACCGACGCGCCGCCCGGAATCACCGCCAGAAGATTGTCCCAGCCGCCGCGCACGCCGCCGGCGTGGCGCTCGATCACCTCGCGCAGCGGGATGCCCATCTCCTCTTCGACATTGCAGGGCTTGTTCACATGGCCCGAGAGGCAGAACAGCTTGGTCCCGGTGTTGTTCGGTCGGCCGATGCCCGCGAACCAGGTGGCGCCACGGCGCAGGATGGTGGGCGCGACGGCGATCGACTCGACGTTGTTCACCGTCGACGGGCAGCCATAGAGGCCGGAGCCGGCCGGGAACGGCGGTTTCAGCCGCGGCATGCCCTTCTTGCCCTCGAGGCTTTCCAGGAGCGCCGTCTCCTCGCCGCAGATATAGGCGCCGGCGCCGCGATGAACGTAGAGATCGAAGTCCCAGCCCGAGCCGCAGGCGTTCTTGCCCAAAAGGCCCGCATCGTAGGCCTCGCGGATCGCCGCCATCAGGTTCTGCGCTTCGTTATAGAACTCGCCGCGCACGTAGATGTAGCCCGCGTGCGCCCGCATGGCGAAGCCCGCCACCAGGCAACCCTCGACCAGCAGATGCGGGTCGTGACGCATGATGTCGCGATCCTTGCAGGTGCCGGGCTCGGACTCGTCGGCATTGACCACGAGGTAGTGCGGCCGGTCCTTCACCTCCTTGGGCATGAAGGACCATTTCAGCCCGGTCGGGAAACCGGCACCGCCGCGGCCGCGCAGGCCCGACTTCTTCATCTCGTCGATGATGGCGTCATGACCCTTGTCGAGGATCGCCTTGGTGTTGTCCCAGGCGCCGCGCGCGCGGGCGCCGGCCAGGCGCCAGTCGTGGACGCCGTAGAGGTTGGTGAAGATGCGGTCCTTGTCGGCAAGCATCGCCTACTCGCTCCTCAGCGTGGTCAGTCCGCCTTCCGGCGCCGATGTCTGGCGGTCGACCTGCGGCCCGGCCTTCGGCGTCTCGCCGCGCCGGAAGGCGTCGAGCACCTTGTTGATCGAAGCCTCGTCGAGGTCTTCGAAGAAATCGTCGTTGATCTGCACGACCGGCGCGTTGACGCAGCCGCCCAGGCATTCGACCTCCTGAACGCTGAAGGTCTCGCCGTCGGCCGCGTGCTGGCAGGCCTTCATCACCGCGTCCGAGCCGCGCAGCCAGCACGGCGTCGTGGTGCAGACCTGCAGCAGGTACTTCCCGCGCGGCTTGAGCTGGAACATCGTGTAGAAGGTCGCAATCTCATAGACGCGGATCGGCGCCATATCGAGGAGCCTGGCCACCTCGTCCATCGCGACCCGTGGCAGCCAGCCGTGCTGGCGCTGGGCTATGTCGAGCACGCCGATCACGGCGCTGGCCTGGCGGCCGGGCGGATAGTTTGCCATCAGCTCCTGCGCCTTCGCCAGATTGTCCGGCGTAAAGGCGAAGTGCTCGACGTGCGGCACATCCTTGGGATCGGCGGTGATCATCGACATCTCATCGCCTCCTAGCGGTCGATCTCGCCGAACACGATGTCGAGCGAGCCGATGTTCGCCGACATGTCGGCGAGCTGGTGGCCCCTGGTCATCATGTCGAGCGCCTGCAGGTGCGGGAAACCCGGCGCGCGGATCTTGCAGCGGTAGGGCTTGTTGGTGCCGTCGGACACGAGATAGACGCCGAACTCGCCCTTGGGCGCTTCGACCGCGGTGTAGGTCTCGCCGGCCGGCACCTTGTAGCCCTCGGTATAGAGCTTGAAATGGTGGATCAGCGCTTCCATCGAATCCTTCATCTCGCCGCGCCGCGGCGGCGAGATCTTGCGGTCGTCGACGCGCACCGGGCCGCCCACCGTGCGCAGCGCCACAATGCACTGCTCCATGATGTGGGCGCTCTGATACATTTCCTCGATGCGCACCAGGTAGCGCGCGAAGCAGTCGCCGGTCTTGCCGAGCGGGATGTCGAAATCCATGCGATCGTAGACGTCGTAGGGCTGCGATTTGCGGAGGTCCCACGGGATTCCCGAGGCGCGGATCAACGGGCCGCTGAAACCCCAGTCGAGCGCCTGCTGCGGGCTGACGACGCCGATATCGACGGTGCGCTGGCGGAAGATGCGGTTGTCGTTCAGCAGCTTCTCGATGTCCTTCATGAACGGGTAGAACTGCTTGATCCACGCATCCATCGAATCGAGCATGCCTTCCGGCAGGTCCTGGTGCACGCCACCGGGGCGGAAATAGGCCGCGTGCATGCGCGAGCCGCTCACGCCCTCGTAGTATTCCATCAGGAGCTCGCGCTGCTCGAAGCCCCACAGCGGCGGGGTGAGCGCGCCGGTATCCATGGCGAACGTCGTGACGTTCAGCAGGTGGTTCAGGATGCGGGTGATCTCGGCAAACAGCACGCGGATGTACTGGCCGCGCTCGGGCACCGCGATGCCCAAAAGCTTCTCGACCGCCAACGCGTAGGCATGTTCCTGATTCATCGGCGAGACGTAGTCGAGCCGGTCGAAATACGGCACTGCCTGCAGGTAGCTCTTGTACTCGATCAGCTTCTCGGTGCCGCGATGCAGCAGTCCGATATGCGGATCGCAGCGCTCGACGATCTCGCCGTCCATTTCGACGACGAGGCGCAGCACGCCGTGGGCCGCCGGGTGCTGCGGCCCGAAGTTCATCGTCAGTGTCTTGATCTCGACGTCGGACATGTCAGCTCGTCTTGACCTTTTCCTGCGGCGCGGCCGGAGCCTTTTCGTCGCCCGGCAGCACCTGATGCGCGCCTTCCCAGGGGCTCAGGAAGTCGAAGCGGCGGAATTCCTGGGTGAGCTTCACCGGCTCGTAGACGACACGCTTCTGCACGTCGTCCCAGCGCACCTCGACGAAGCCGGTCAGCGGGAAGTCCTTGCGCAGCGGATGGCCCTCGAAGCCGTAGTCGGTGAGGATGCGGCGCAGGTCGGGATGGTCGGAGAACCAGACGCCATAGAGATCGTAGGCCTCGCGCTCGAACCAGCCGGCCGAGCTGAACACCGACGCCACGGACGGCACGGGCGTCGACTCGTCGGTCGCGACCTTGATGCGGACGCGCTGGTTGTTCTTGAGGCTGAGCAGGTTATAGACGACGTCGAAGCGCTTCTCGCGCTCCGGCCAGTCGACGCCGCAGACGTCGACCAGCTGCTTGAACAGGCACCTGGGGTCGTCGCGCAGGAAGGTGATCAGTGCGACCAGCCTGTCCGGCGTGGTCTCGAGCATCAGCTCGCCCAGGCGGACAGAGGAGGCGGTGACCGCGCCGGCGGTGGCCTGCGTGATATGATCGCCGAGTTCCTGCAGCGGCTCCGCCATCAACGCACCCCTATCATCGGACCAGGGTTCCGGTCCGGCGGACCTTCTTCTGCAGCTGCAGCACGCCGTAGAGCAGCGCCTCGGCCGTCGGCGGGCAGCCCGGCACGTAGATGTCGACCGGTATGATGCGGTCGCAGCCGCGCACCACCGAGTAGCTGTAGTGATAGTAGCCGCCGCCGTTGGCGCACGAGCCCATCGAGATCACGTAGCGCGGCTCGGCCATCTGGTCGTAGACCTTGCGCAGCGCCGGGGCCATCTTGTTGGTGAGCGTGCCGGCCACGATCATGACGTCGGCCGAGCGCGGGCTCGGCATCGGCGCGAAGCCGAAGCGGTCGAGGTCGTAGCGGCTCATCCAGCAATGGATCATCTCGACGCCGCAGCAGGCCAGGCCGAACGTCAGACCCCACATCGAGCCGGTGCGCGCCCAGGTGATCAGCTTGTCGAGTTGCGCCACGACGAAGCCCTTGTCGGCCAGCTCGTCGTTCAAGGCCCTGGACAGCGCCGCCTCGGTGACGGGATCGGGCTTGGTCGGGGTTATCACTCCCATTCCAACGCTCCTTTGCGCCATTCGTAGATGAAGCCGACCGTGAGCACGGCCAGGAACAACATCATCGACCAGAAACCGAACAGGCCGATGTCGCCCAGCGCCACCGCCCACGGAAACAGGAACGCCACCTCGAGGTCGAAGATGATGAAGAGGATGGCGACGAGATAGAAACGCACGTCGAACTGTCCGCGGGCGTCGTCGAACGGCGCAAAGCCACATTCGAACGGCGACAGTTTCTCGGAATTTGGATTCTGCCGGGCGATCAGGTACGAGCCGCCGAGCATGGCGCAGACCAGGGCGAACGCCAGGCCCAGGAAGATCAGGATCGGAAGGTATTCCCTGAGAAGATCTTCCATCGCCACCCCTTCGCCCCGCTTGGGCTGCCAGCGTTGGGACTGGCGCGAGCGACGGGACTCGAACCCGCGACCTCCGGCGTGACAGGCCGGCGTTCTAACCAACTGAACTACGCCCGCATAAGCCCCCAACGGCGCGCGAGAGATATAGGACCCCCTATGGCGAGTCAAGCATACCGCACCCGCGAAGACGCGCTTAAGTGCCCGGAATATCAGTGCTTTCCGCTCCGTGGCCGGCGCGCGCACGGTTTTCCCGCCATCGTCGCTTGCACTCGCCCGCGACGGGTGCTCGGCTATCTTCAGGCGGAAGGAGCCGCACGATGCGTGCGCTTGCGACAGGGCTGATCTATTTCGGCTTGTTCCTGGCCATCGGATTCGCTGTCCGACGGTGGATGCGTCGCAGAGACGTCGATCTGTCCGACGTCCAGAGGCAGGCCGGGTCAAACCGCCGGCCGCGCAAGGTTTTCCTCCTCGGGGCCTGGCGCTGGGAAGACTAGGGCCCTGCGCCTTGGGCCCGCGGCGCGCCATCGTGGTTGAAGGTTTCCGCATCACCCATTTCCGCAATTCCCGCAGTTTCCGCTAGCGATTTGGCCATTGCCGCGGCCGCAGCCCTCCCGGAAAAACCTTGGTGACCGAAACGCTGGTCGTCGGCGGAAGGTGTGCAAAGAAGGCTTGCGTGGTGCTCATGATGCCGAACCTCTGCTCGTGAGTGTCGGCAGACATACGCCACAACATTGCGCAGGACTGTCAAGAGCCAAGCGTCATCGCCCAGCAGAATAATACTTGCGCACCGGCATAGAGGGCGCGGGAGAGCGCAGAGCGTCCGCCACACACCATGAGTAGGGGCACGCTCGCCCGCGATGCCAGCAGGACGCTGTCAACTTTTGCGCGCCGCAAAGCCCGACTTCGCCCTGCGGGCTTCGGCGCGGCAGCCTTCCCTCGCTTCGCGAGCGAAGGCTGGTGGGCGATGACGGGCTCGAACCGCCGACCTGTCCCGTGTAAAGGGAATGCTCTACCGCTGAGCTAATCGCCCGGTGCTCCCCTCCTAGCATAGAGAGCCCCAATTCGCCCATGCTTCGAGACGGCCGCTGCGCGGCCTTCTCAGCATGAGGTTTTAGTATCTAGACGTCCAGGTAGGCTAGTTGATCGCTTCCTTGAGCTGCTTGCTCGCCTTGAAGCGCGGCACGTTGGCGGCGGCGATCTTGATCTTCTCGCCGGTCTGCGGATTGCGCCCCTCGCCCGCCTTGCGTTTGGAGACCTGGAACGTCCCGAAACCGACCAGCAGGACCTTTTCTTTCTTCTTCAACGATTTGGTTATGACCGTGAGCATGGCGTCGATGGCGCCGGCGGCGTCGGTCTTGGAGAGGTTGGTCGATGCGGCGACGGCGGCGATCAAATCGTGCTTGTTCACAGGCGAACCCCCAATGATCCGGCAGCTCAAGTGTAAGGGCGGCCGGAAAACGGCGTCAACGCTGAATACCATATTTTGTAGGAACAGCAGCCTAAATCCGCATAAGTAGCGCCAAATGCAACGAAGCCCCGGATCGCTCCGGGGCTTCGCGTGTCGTTGTGGGCTGCCTGGGCCGTCAGTGGGCCCGGACTTCGGCGCCCTCGGCGGGCTTGGCGGGCACCGCCGGCTCCAGATCGTTCGGCCATTCGATGGCGACCAGCGGCTTCACCAGCGCGCGGGCCAGCACCTCGTCGACCGTGGCGACCGGGACGATCTCCAGTCCCTTCTTCACGTTGTCGGGAATCTCCGGCAGATCGCGCTCGTTCTCCTTGGGAATGAGCACGGTCCTGAGACCGCCGCGCAACGCCGCCAGCAGCTTCTCCTTGAGGCCGCCGATCGGCATCACCCGGCCGCGCAGGCTGATCTCGCCGGTCATGGCGACTTCCTTGCGCACCGCCACGCCGGTCAGCGCCGAGACGATCGAGGTGATCATCCCCACGCCGGCAGAGGGGCCGTCCTTGGGCGTGCCGCCCTCGGGCACGTGGATGTGGATGTCGCGCTTCTCGAACATCACCGGCTTGATGCCGAACGAGTTGGCGCGGGAGCGGACATAGGCGTTGGCCGCCTGCACCGACTCCTGCATCACATCGCCCAGCTTGCCGGTGACCGTCATGCGGCCGCGGCCGGGAACCAGCACGGCCTCGATCTGCAGCAGCTCGCCGCCGACCTCGGTCCAGGCCAGGCCCGTGGTGATGCCGACGAGGTCCTCGAGCTCGGCCTCGCCGTAGCGGAAGCGCCGGACGCCGGCGTACTTGTCGAGGTTCTTGGCCCGGATCTTCACCTTGGAAGTCCCCTTCATGAGGATTTCCTTGGTCGCCTTGCGGGCGAGGTTGGCGATCTCGCGCTCGAGATTGCGGACGCCGGCCTCACGCGTGTAGTAGCGCACGAGGTCGCGCACGGCATCGTCATGGAGGTCGAGCTCGCCCTCCCTGAGGCCATTCGCCTCGACCTGCTTGATGATCAGGTGCTTGCGCGCGATCGCCACCTTCTCGTCCTCGGTGTAGCCGGCCAGCCGGATGATCTCCATGCGATCCATCAGCGGCTGCGCCATGCGCAGCGAGTTCGCCGTGGTGATGAACATCACGTTCGACAGGTCGTAGTCGACCTCGAGGTAGTGGTCGTTGAACGTCGAGTTCTGCTCGGGGTCGAGCACCTCGAGCAGGGCCGACGACGGGTCGCCGCGGAAATCCGCGCCGAGCTTGTCGATCTCGTCGAGCAGGAACAGCGGGTTCGACGATTTCGCCTTCTTCATGCTCTGCACGACCTTGCCCGGCAGCGAGCCGATATAGGTCCGGCGATGGCCGCGGATCTCGGCCTCGTCGCGCACGCCGCCCAGCGACATGCGCACGAAGTTGCGGCCGGTCGCCTTGGCGATCGACTTGCCGAGCGAGGTCTTGCCGACGCCCGGCGGGCCGACCAGGCACAGGATCGGGCCCTTCATCTTGTCGACGCGCTGCTGGACGGCGAGGTACTCGAGGATGCGCTCCTTGACCTTCTCCAGGCCGTGGTGGTCGGCGTTGAGAATGTCTTCGGCGTACTTCAGGTCCTTGATGATCTTGGTCGGCTTGCGCCACGGGATCGACAGCAGCCAGTCGAGGTAGTTGCGCACCACCGTCGCCTCGGCCGACATCGGGCTCATGGTCCGCAGCTTCTTCAGCTCGTTGTTGGCCTTCTCGCGGGCTTCCTTGGAAAGCCGCGTCTTCTTGATGCGCTTCTCCACCTCGGAGATCTCGTCGCGGCCGTCCTCGGTCTCGCCAAGTTCCTTCTGGATCGCCTTCATCTGCTCGTTGAGATAGTACTCGCGCTGCGTCTTCTCCATCTGGCGCTTGACGCGGTTGCGGATCTTCTTCTCGACCTGCAACACGCCGATCTCGCCTTCCATCAGGCCGAGAATGCGCTCCAGCCGCTTCGATACGGAATCGAGCTCGAGCAACTGCTGCTTCTCGGCGACCTTGAGCGCCAGGTGCGCGGAGATCGTGTCGGCGAGCTTGGCCGGCTCCTCGATCTTGTTGATCGAGACGACGACCTCGGGCGGCACCTTCTTGTTCAACTTCACATAGTTCTCGAATTCCGAGACCACGGTCCGCGCGGCGGCCTGCAGTTCGGAGGCCTCGGCCGCCGTCTCTTCCATGTCGACGGCATTGGCCTCGAAGAACTCCGACTTGCCGGTGTAGCCCACGATCTTGACGCGACGGCCGCCCTCGACCAGCACCTTCACGGTGTCGTCGGGCAGCTTCAGGAGCTGCAGCACGGTGCCGAGCGTTCCGATGGTGTAGATGTCATCGGGGCCGGGGTCGTCCTGGCTGGCGTTCTTCTGGGCGATCAGCAGGATCTGCTTGTCGTCCTTCATGACCTCTTCGAGGGCCTTGACGCTCTTCTCGCGACCGACGAAGAGCGGCACGATCATGCCGGGAAACACGACAATGTCGCGCAGCGGCAGGACGGGATAGATGGTTCCTTGGGTGGTGGGGGCGTTCATGATGCCTCGCTATACGCTGTTAGAGCCACCCGCACCCCGACCGCGATCCCCAGATGGGCAATTCACGGCCAAAAAGGCGCGCGCACTCGTTTCCAGAGATTGTCCTGAACAGGGGGTTGTTCAAGACCTTGGCGGGACCGCCGGTGGCGGCTGCCACCGACGCTGCAAGACTCAGGCCGGCGCGGCGGCGATGCCCTCTTTGCGCTCACCGTGCACATAGAGCGGTTGGGCCCGCCCTTCGATGACTTCGCGGTTGATCACGACTTCCTCGACCCCGTCGAGCGACGGCAGGTCGTACATTGTATCGAGAAGCACGGTCTCCATGATCGAGCGCAGGCCGCGCGCGCCTGTCTTGCGCAGGATCGCCTTCTGGGCGACCGCGCGCAGCGCATCGTCGGAGAATTTGAGCTTCACGCTCTCCATGTCGAACAGTCGCTGGTACTGCTTCAGCAGTGCGTTCTTTGGTCGCGTGAGAATTTCGATCAGCGCACCCTCGTCGAGGTCCTCGAGCGTGGCGACGACCGGCAGGCGGCCGACGAACTCGGGGATCAGGCCGTACTTCAACAGGTCTTCCGGCTCGAGATCGCGCAGCACTTCGCCGGTACGGCGGTCTTCCGGACCGCGCACTTCGGCGCCGAAGCCGATCGACGTGCCCTGGCGGCGCATCGAGATGATCTTGTCGAGACCGGAGAAGGCACCGCCGCAGATGAACAGGATGTTGGTCGTGTCGACCTGCAGGAACTCCTGCTGCGGATGCTTGCGGCCACCCTGCGGCGGCACCGACGCCACCGTGCCTTCCATGATCTTGAGCAGGGCCTGCTGCACGCCCTCGCCCGACACGTCGCGCGTGATCGACGGGTTGTCGGACTTGCGGCTGATCTTGTCGACCTCGTCGATATAGACGATGCCGCGCTGGGCGCGCTCGACATTGTAGTCGGCCGACTGCAGCAGCTTCAGGATGATGTTCTCGACGTCCTCGCCGACATAGCCCGCTTCGGTGAGCGTCGTGGCATCGGCCATGGTGAACGGCACGTCGAGCATGCGCGCCAGGGTCTGGGCGAGCAGGGTCTTGCCGCAGCCGGTCGGGCCGATCAGCATGATGTTCGACTTGGCGATCTCGACATCGTTGGCCTTGCCGCCATGGCTCAGCCGCTTGTAGTGATTGTGCACCGCAACAGCCAGGATGCGCTTGGCCTTGTCCTGGCCGATCACATAGTCGTCAAGAATCTGGCGTATCTCTTTGGGCGACGGAACGCCGTCCTTGGACTTCACCAGGGTGGTCTTGCTCTCCTCCCGGATGATGTCCATGCAGAGTTCGACGCATTCATCGCAGATGAACACCGTCGGGCCGGCAATGAGCTTCCGGACCTCGTGCTGGCTCTTCCCGCAGAAGCTACAATACAGGGTGTTGCGGGAGTCGCCCCCGGATTTGGCGGCTGGCATGTCGGTAACGCACCTCCGCTTGGGCGGCCCGCCACCTGCGGACCCGCACACAAGACCATGTTAAACGCGACCCCGGGATCGCCACAACCTCAAAATGTAGTGTGTCGGCTGGCAAACCGGAACCAATTGGTCGCAACTGCCCCCTAGGAGGCAGCCGCCTGGATCGTCGGGGTCGGGCGTTTTTCGAGCACATCGTCGATCAATCCGAACTCCCGGGCCTCCGGCGGCGAGAAGAACTTGTCGCGTTCCATCGCCCGTTCGATCTCCTCGATCGTCCGTCCCGTATGGACAACGTACATCTGGTTCAAACGTGCCCGGGTCGACAGAATTTCCCGGGCATGGATCTCGATGTCCGTCGCCTGCCCCTGGGCGCCGCCCGACGGCTGGTGGATCATGATCCGCGAGTTGGGCAAGGCGAACCGCTTGCCCTTGGCGCCGGCCATCAGCAGCAGGGATCCGGCCGAGGCGGCCTGGCCGAACACCAGGGTCGAGATCTGTGGCCGCACGTACTGCATGGTGTCGTAGACCGCCATGCCCGACGTCACCACCCCGCCCGGCGAGTTGATATAGAACGCGATGTCCTTGGTCGGATTGTCGGCCTCCAGATAGAGGAGCTGCGCGCAGACCAGGCCCGCGACGTTGTCCTCGATCGGACCGTTCAGGAAGATGATCCGTTCCTTCAGCAGCCGCGACCAGATGTCGTAGCCGCGCTCGCCGCGGGCCGACTGTTCGACGACCATCGGCACGTAGTAGTTGTTGTAGACTTCCAGCGGATCGCGGTCGCGATGCATCGCGGGCCCCCTTTTGTGACTGTCCTTAAGAAAATGGCAGCGCCGGTGGCCAGGTTCAAGGCCACCGGAACTGGATCAATTCGTCGCCGTTTCCGCGGGCTTTTCCTCGTCGGCTTCTTCCGCCTCGCGGGCCGCCTTGAGCAGTTCCTCGGGCGTAACCGGCTTTTCGGCGACCTTGGCCAGCTCGAGGATGAAATCGACCGTCTTCTCCTCGAAGATCGGCGCCCGGAGCTGTTCCTTCAGCTCGGCGTTCTTGCCGTAGAATTCCAGCACCTGGCGCTCCTGGCCGGGATAGCGCATGGCCTCGCGCATCACCGCCTGGTTGAGCTCCTCGGGCGTCACGTCGATCGCGTTGGAGCGCCCGACGTCGGCCAGCAGCAGGCCGAGGCGAACCCGGCGTTCGGCGATGTCGCGATACTCCTTGCGCATCTTCTCCTCGTCATCCTCGAGCTTCTGGCCGCCCTTCCTGGCCTCCTCGATGCGCTGCCAGATGGCGTTGAACTCGCCCTCGACCAGCCCTTCAGGGACGGCGAACTTGTGGGCGTCGGCCAGCTTGTCGAGCAGTTGGCGCTTGATCATCGAGCGCGAGATCCGCGCGTAATCCTGGCCGATGCGCTCGGCGACGGCTTTGCGCATCGCCTCGAGGTTCTCGAAGTTGTTCTTCTTCGCCAGCTCATCGTCGGCGGGCTTGTCGACGAACTCGTGCATCTCCTTGATCGTGCACTTGAACACGGCGTCCTTGCCGGCAAGTTCGGGCGCGCCGTAGTCGGCCGGGAACGTCACCTTGACGTCGACCTCCTTGCCGGCCTCGGCGCCGATCAGCTGGTCCTCGAAGCCCGGGATGAACGAGCCCGAGCCGATCTCCAGCGTGTAGTCCTGCGCGGCGCCGCCGGGAAACTCCTTGCCGTCGACCGAGCCCACGAAGTCGAGCTTGATCGCGTCGCCCTTCTGCGCCGGGCGCGGCGGATCGACCGTGTTCTCCTCGCGGTTCGCCTTGGCGATGCGCTCGATCGCCTCGTCGACGTCCTTGTCCGGCACGGTGGCCTTCAGCCGTTCGAGCTCGACCTCGGAGAAATCGAGCTTGCCGATCTCCGGCAGCACCTCGATCGCGACTTCGAACTCGACGTCCTTGCCTTCCTCGAGCTGCTTCAGGTCGACGCGCGGCTGCAGGGCGGGCTTCAGCCCGCGATCCTCGATCGCCTTGGCGGTGCTCGAATTGACCGCCTGCTCCACGGCTTCGCCGAACAGCGCCTGGCCGTACTGCTTCTTCAACAGGCCGACCGGCACCTTGCCCGCGCGAAAGCCCGGCATCTGCGCGGTCCGCGCCATCTCCGCCAGGCGCTCGTCGACCTTGGCCGACAAATCGCCGGCGGGCACGACGATCTTGAATTGCCGCTTCAGGCCTTCGGCCGGGAGTTCCGTCACTTGCATCGTCTTCACTTCCATTTCCGGTTGGTGCGGGCGGAGGGACTTGAACCCCCACGCCTTGCGGCACGAGAACCTAAATCTCGCGTGTCTACCAATTCCACCACGCCCGCCCGACGATCAGCCCCAGTACAGGGCCTTCGGGCCGTGCCGCGAGGGCCGAATCGCGGCCTCTTAGCCCGCGCCCGCCAAGCGGTCAATTGAAGCTGGTATGCGATGGATCATTCGCCTCCCCCGTCTTACGGGGGAGGTGCCCCCGCAGGGGGCGGAGGAGGAAGGCAACCGGCGAGGTGTCTGCTGATTTCAGATCTGAAATTTTCGAAGGTCGTCTGTGTGGCTTTCCCCCTCCGGCCCTACGGGCCACCTCCCCCGTATAACGGGGGAGGCAATCGAATGGGCGCGACCGCCTGCAGTGCGTCGGGGATCCGGTCGATCAGATCCTCGGCAATGAGGCCCGGCCGGCCGAAGCGGAAGGCGCTCTCGCCGTGGAGCCAGGCGGCGGCCGCGGCGGCGGCGAGCGGCGCCAGGCCTTGGGCCATGAGCGCGCCTGCGATGCCGGCCAGCACGTCGCCCGAACCGGCGGTGGCGAGGCTCGCCGGGGCGTGAATGTTGATGACGGCCCGGCCGTCCGGTGCGGCGATCACCGTATCGGGCCCCTTCAAGAGCACCGTGGCGCCACTCAGCCGCGCTGCCTGCCGGACGCGCGCGACCTTTGAGGAAACCTTCGCCAGATCGGGAAACAACCGCCTGAACTCGCCGTCATGGGGCGTGAGCAAAGTCGGGCCCTTGATGGCATCGAACAGGCTTGCCGGCGTTTGGGCAAATGTCGTGATGGCATCGGCGTCGAGCACGACGGCGCGGCGCGTGGCGAGTGCCGCCAACACCGCGACCCGCGTCCGCTCGTTGACGCCGGCGCCTGGCCCGATCAGCAGCGAATTGCGCCGTTCGTCCTCGAGCAGGCGCGCAAAGGCGTCGCCGTCTTCGCACTCGGCGACGAGGTTGCCCGGCTCGCCCGCCTGGTAGATGGCCAACGCCGATCGTGGCGTGGCGATGGTGGCCAACCCCGCCCCGGCCCGGCGGCCTGCCAGCGCTGCCAGTCGCGCCGCGCCCGTGGCGGTCGCGCCGCCCAGGATGGTGAGATGTCCGCGCGCGTACTTGTGGTCGGCCAGACCGTCGCGCCGCAGATGCTGCCGCCACAGCGCTGGGCCGTTCAGCCATGTCTGCGGCGCGGTCTTTTCCAGCACCGCGCGCGGGATGCCGATGTCGGCCACCTTCAGCACGCCGCAGCGCCGCAGGCCTTCGAGCGAATAGTGACCGGGCTTGGCGCGAAAGAATGTCACCGTGCGCTCGGCGAACGGCGCGCGGCCCATCACTTCACCGCTGTCGCCATGCAGGCCGCTCGGCACGTCAACGGCGACCACGGTGAGCGCCGCGCTGTTGATCCTGTCGATCGCCTCGCCGGCGACGCCCTCGATGGGACGCGTGAGCCCCGCCCCAAACAGCGCGTCGACCACCAGCGGTCGGCCCTCGAGGAGGCCGAGAGCGAGCGTCTCGACCGGGCCTCGCCAGGCTTGTGCGGCCCAGGCGGCATCGCCCTTCAAGGCGCCGCGGGCGCCGAGCAGCCCGACCCGGACCGGCCAGCCCGCATCCTGCAGATGGCGCGCCGCCACGAAGCCGTCGCCGCCATTGTTGCCGGGGCCGCACAGGACGACGACGGGCCGTGGCCGATGGCGACCCTGCACGGCGTCGGCGACCGCCCTGCCCGCCGCTTCCATGAGATCGGTCCCGGGCACGCCGCCGGCGATGGCGGCGGCATCGGCCTTGGCCATCTCCGCGCAGCTCAAAAGGACAAGGTCGTCGTGGGGAGCGAGTTCGCGCACTTTGAGCTCAACGGTCATGTAGCTCAACAGGGCGCAAGAGGGATTGGGGCGGCCGACCGGAATTGAACCGGCGACATCCAGAATCACAATCTGGCGCTCTAACCAACTGAGCTACGGCCGCCACCGTGGGTCGCTCCCGACGAAGCGCGCCTTCCTACGCTTGCCCGGCCGGAGCGTCAAGAAACCGGCGTCGGCGGCAGCAGGCGGTCGATGGCGTGGATCCACACCTGGCAGGCTTCGGCGAAGGAGAGGCCGTTATACTCCCGCATGCGCGCCCAGCTTTCGAAGTCGATCAGGGTTTCGATGGCGATCAGGATTTGCCGGCGCTCGCGCTCTCCCAGGCACGCAAGCTCGGACGGGTACATCAGCTCGATCCGCTTGACGACCGCCTGGCGCACCAGAGCGATGCGCGCGTTGAGCTCCTCCGAATCGCCCTTGTTGGCATTGAGGGCGCGCCACAACGGCAGCCACTGCTCGCAAATCCAGCCGCGCGTTTCGACATGGGCCTTGAGGCGCGCCTGGCGGTCGCCGTCGAGGTCGCGCGGCACTGCCTGCGCATTGCCCTGAGTGAAGGCGTAGTCGGTTGCCGCCACGCGCAAGGCGTGCAGGTCGGGAAAGCGTTCGAACACCGAGCGCACCGAATAGCCCGCCCGTTCGGCGATCCGCGCGGCAGTGGGCACCTGCGGATCTTCGCGCAACAGAGCGAGGTAGGCTTCGATGATCAACTGCTTGGTTCGCACGCTCCGCAGGCGGCGACCATCGATCCGAGCGGATGTGGCAGGTGCGACGGGCAAGGAACTTTCGGGCGGTGTTGCGAATTGTTCGCGTGGCGCTCGGAATTGTACCGATTGCGCCGGGTTGGCGCCAGACGTTCCGGCTTGCCGGTGCTACGCGGCAAGCGGTGTCGGCGGCAGCAGCCGGTCGATTGCCTGCGTCCAGGCCGCGCAGGCCTCGTCGAACGACAGGCCGAAGAACTCCTGCATCCGTGCCCAGCTTTCGACGTCGACCAGCGCCTCGAGGACGATCAGCAGGTGCCGGCGCTCGCTGTCCGACAAGGTCGAGAGTTCCGGGGCATACATCAACTCCAGGCGTCCGACGAGACGTTCGCGCAAGCCGACAACGCGCTGCCTGAGCTCCGGCGATTCACCCTGGTTGACGACGAGCGAGCGCCACAGCGGCAGCCACCGTTCGCAGGTCCGTCCCCGCTTCTCGACCTGGGTGCGGATGCGGGTCTGCCGGTCGCCGTCGGAATCGCGTGATGGCGCGAGCGCCGCGACCTGGACCAGCGCGTAGTCGACCGCCGCCACTTGCAGGCTGTGGATATCGGGAAAGCGTTCGAACACCGAGCGCACGGAGTAGCCGGCGCGCTCGGCGATCTGGGCGGCCGTCGGCACCTGCGGCGACTTCTCGGTCGCAAGGGCGAGGTAAGCCTCGATGATCAACTGCTTGGTGCGTACGCTTCGCAAGCGGCGGCCGTCGACCCGGGAGGCCGTGGGAATAGAGTGCTTGGACAAGGCTGTTTCAGTCTCGGCTATTTGACGCCACCATCATCTGCACCATCGCCATCCCACGTTGCCCGCCGCAGCGTCAAGCAGCCGGCGGCGTCGGCGGCAGCATGCGGTCGATGGCGCTGATCCAGACGGTGCAGGCTTCCTCGACGGTCAAGCCGTGCATGTCGCGCATCCGCTCCCAACTTTCGATGTCGGTGATGGCTTCGAGCGCGACCAGCATATACGTGCGCTCGTGCTCTCCCAGCGTCGACAGTTCGGGTCGGTACATGACCTCCATGCGCTCGATGGTCCGATCGCGGCTGATGCGAACGCGCAGCTTGAGTTCCTCGTCGCCGGCGACGCTGGCGAGGAGAACGCGCCACAACGCCACGCCACGTTCACAGGTTCCGGCGCGGGTCTCGACCTGGGACCTGATGCGCGTCGCGCGGTCACCGTCGACGTGGCGCGCCGGCGCGAGGGCGGCGGCCTGCGCCAGGCTGTAATCCGCCGCGGCGACGCGCAGCTTGCTGAGATCCGGAAAGCGCTCGAAGATCGATCGCACCGAATAGCCGGCGCGGTCGGCGATCTGCGCCGCGGTCGGCATCGCCACCACGGGGTTTTCCCGCAGCAAGGCGAGGTAGGCCTCGATGATCAACTGCTTGGTCCGCTCGCTGCGCAGGCGGCGACCGTCGATCCGGGCGGGCTTGGGGGAAAGCGGTGTGGACACGGCGCTAACGTTGGGGGCCATGCTGCCTGAGGCCTCGACATGAACTTGTAGGTTTTCGCACAGATCGCTGCAAATTTTCGGCGACGGCCAAGCGTCAAGTATCAAATATATCGGCGACGCAGTCGGCGATCCAAATGTATTGATTGCAAAGCGGGCGGCGGCCATGCCAGGGCCTGCGCCTAAGTGCCTGATTTACCTGCTGAAATGTCGGCTTAGCCGGTCGATCGCGCTGTCCAATGTGGCGTCGTGCTTGCAGAAGCAGAACCGCGCGAAATGGCGCGGCGCCCGTCCCGGGTCGTCATAGAAGGCGCTGACCGGGACCGCGGTGACACCCGCCGCGACGGTGATGTGACGGCAGAAATCCTCGTCGGTGCCGTTGAAGCCCAGCGGCCGGAAATCCGTGGTCACGAAATAGGTGCCGTGCGCCGGCAGCACCTCGAAGCCGATGTCGGCCAGCGCATTGCCCAGCCGGTCGCGCTTGCGTTGCATGTCGGCGGCGAGGGTCGAGAAGTAATCGTCGTCCAGGCGCAGTCCCGTCGCCGCCCCCCATTGCAGGTTGGGCGGGGTGGTGAAGGTCATGAATTGGTGGGTCTTGGCGATGGCCTTCATCAATTCGGCCGCGGCCGTGACGTAGCCGACCTTCCAGCCGGTCAGGCTAAAACTCTTGCCGGCCGAACCGATGCGCACGGTGCGCTCGCGCATGCCGGGCAGTCCCATGATCGACAGGTGCCGTTTGTCGTCGAAGATGATGTGTTCGTAGACCTCGTCGCACACGGCATAGGCGTCGTGCTCGAGGCAAAGCCCGGCGATGAAGTCCAGTTCCGCGCGGTCGAAGACCTTCGAGCAAGGATTCATCGGCGTGTTGAACAGGATCAGCTTGGTGCGATCGCTGAACGCGGCCGCCAGCTCGTCGCGCGGCAATCGCCAGGTCGGCGGCTCGAGCCGCACCAGCTTGGCCGTGCCGCCTGCCCGGCGCACGATCGGCAGATACGAATCGTAGAGCGGCTCGATCAGCACCACCTCGTCGCCCGGCTCGATCAGGCCGAACAGGCAGTCGCCCAGCGCTTCGGTCGCGCCCGAGGTCACCAGCACCTCGCTCTGCCAGTCGACGTCGAGCCCCTGGAACCGCTTGGCATGTTGGGCGACGGCCTGGCGCAACTCCGGAATGCCCATCATCGGCGGGTACTGGTTGTGGCCATTCACCAGGTAGTCCGCGGCGGCGGAGCGCACGACCTCGGGTCCCTTGTCGTCGGGAAAGCCTTGGCCGAGGTTGACCGACTGGTGCTCCCGGGCGAGCGCGGACATCACCTCGAAGACTGTCGTTCCAAGGCCGGACATCAGTGAATTGGCGGGTTTCATGGGGGGTTCGTTCCTGATCTCGTTCTACGCAGAATTTTGCCTGATATTTGATCAATTGGCTTATTTTGCAGTCAATCCTGCTCCGAATTCACAAGCGACCAGTGTGGAGAACTCTGGTACGGAAACTGCTTCCTTCAGTCCATACGGGCTGCCTCGGCGGGCAGCACCGGCGAGGGCGCGCAGGGGTGTCTCAAGCAAATGAAGAAGATCGAAGCGATCATCAAGCCCTTCAAGCTCGATGAGGTGAAGGACGCCCTCAATCAGATCGGACTGAAGGGGATCACCGTTCTTGAGGCCAAGGGCTTCGGCCGGCAGAAGGGCCACACCGAGCTCTATCGCGGCGCCGAGTACGTCGTCGACTTCCTGCCGAAGGTGAAGATCGAGCTGATCATCGAGGACGAGATGGTCGAGAAGGCGGTCGAGGCGATCCGCAGCTCGGCGCACACCGGGCGCATCGGCGACGGCAAGATCTTCGTGTCGCGCATCGACGACGCCATCCGAATTCGTACTGGCGAGCGCGGCGACGCCGCCGTATGAGAACTCCGCCTTTGGGGGCATGAGGACGTAGACCACAAAAGAGGGATGGACGAATCATGGACGCGAAAGAAGTTCTCGCGATGATCAAGGAAAAGGACGTCAAGTTCGTTGACTTCCGCTTCACCGATCCGCGCGGCAAGTGGCAGCACACCGCCCGCATGGCCTCGGCCACCGACGAGGGCACATTTGTCGACGGCGTGATGTTCGACGGCTCGTCGATCGCCGGCTGGAAGGCGATCAATGATTCGGACATGATCCTCATGCCCGACCCCGCCACCGCCGTGCTCGATCCCTTCACCGCGCAGACCACGCTGATCGTCAACTGCGACGTCGTCGAGCCCTCGACCGGCCAGCTCTATGCCCGTTGCCCGCGTTCGACCGCCAAGCGCGCCGAGGCGTTCATGAAGTCGTCGGGCATCGGCGACACCGCCGTGTTCGGCCCCGAGCTGGAATTCTTCGTGTTCGACGACGTGCGCTTCGACGTGCAGATGAACGGCAGCTTCTACAAGCTCAGCCACATCGAATCGCCGTGGAATGCCGGCGTAGAGTTCGAGGGCGGCAACATGGGCCACCGCCCAGGCATCAAAGGCGGCTACTTCCCGGTGCAGCCGGTCGATTCGATGAACGACCTGCGCGCCGAGATGATGACGGTCTGCACCGACATGGGCCTCATCATGGAAATCCACCATCACGAGGTGGCGCCCAGCCAGAACGAGCTCGGCTTCCGCTTCGATACCCTGGTGAAGACCGCCGACAACGTGCAGAAGTACAAGTACACCCTGCACAACGTCGCCCACAGCTACGGCAAGACGCTGACCTTCATGCCCAAGCCGCTCTATGGCGACAACGGCTCGGGCATGCATTGCCACCAGTCGATCTGGAAGGACAACAAGCCGCTGTTTGCCGGCTCGGGCTACGCCGACCTGTCGGAGACGGCGCTCTACTACATCGGCGGCATCATCAAGCACGCCAAGGCGCTCAACGCCTTCTGCAACGCCAGCACCAACTCCTACAAGCGCGTCGTCCCGGGCTTCGAGGCGCCGGTGCTGCTGGCCTATTCCTCGCGCAACCGCTCGGCGTCGTGCCGCATCCCCTATGTGTCTTCGCCCAAGGGCAAGCGGGTCGAAGTGCGCTTCCCCGATTCCTCGGCCAATCCCTATCTCGCCTTCGCGGCGATGCTGATGGCCGGCATCGACGGCATCCAGAACAAGATCCATCCGGGCGACCCGATGGACAAGAACCTCTACGACCTGCCGCCCGAGGAGCTCGCCAAGGTTCCGACGGTCGCGGGCTCGCTGCGCGAGGCGCTGAACAGCCTCGACGCCGACCGCACCTTCCTCACCAAAGGCGGCGTGTTCACCGACGATCAGATCGACGCCTACATGGAGATCAAGTGGGAAGAGGTCTACGCCTGGGAACACCAGCCGGCGCCGGTCGAATACAAGATGTACTACTCGGTCTGATCGCCGCGATCTTTCGGATCATGGAAGGGCCCGCGAAAGCGGGCCCTTCTTTGTTGGAGAAGGGCCGCCGGTCGTGCGACTCTGCCGGCGACGGCAAAGGGAACGAGACGCATGGCGGGCTGGATGGACGAAGCGATGGAGACCCTGCGCCCCTGGATCGGCAGGACGCGCACGGTCGAGGACGATATCGGCCTGATGGCGGTACGGCGCGCCGCCGGCGCGTTCGACATGGATCCGGCAAGCTTCAAGCCCGGCAGCGAGCTGCCGCCGCACTGGTTCGGCCTGTTTTTCGCCGAAACCGTGCGCCAGCGCGATATCGGCCCGGACGGCCATCCCAACCGGGGCGTCGTGCTGCCGCCCATCCCCATGCCGCGCCGCATGGGCGCGGGCCGCCGGGTGAAGATCATGGGCCGCCTGCGCGCCGGCGAGCCGGCCGTGAAGAAGGCCGAGGTCGCCGACATTGTTCCGAAGACCGGCCGCTCGGGCGATATCTTCATCCTCACCATGCGCCACACGATCGAGCAGCACGGCAAGACGCTGGCGGTCGACGTGTTCGACGCCATCTACCGGCCGGCCGTGCTGCCCGGCCAGAAAACGACGGCGACCGTGCCCGTCCAGGCGCGCACCGACCACGCCTGGAGCGACACGACCAGGCTCAGCAATGCGCTCAACTTCCGCTACTCCGCCCTCACCTGGAACGCCCATCGCATCCATTACGACGGCGACTACGCGCGCGGCGAGGAAGGCTATCCGGCGCTGGTGTCGAATGGCGGCCTCAGCATGCATCTCATGGTCAATGCCGCCTTGCGTCACGGTACGGGCATGCTCACCGGCTTCACCGCCCGCCTCGTGCATCCGCTCTGGGTCGGCGACCTGATCGATGTCCGCGGCGAAGAGCAAAAGGCCGGCCATCTGAAGATCTGGGCGGTCGACAAGAACGGCGTGTTGTGCGGCGAGATGGAGCTGGAGTTCGCCCCGTGAGCGACACTGTGAGCGGCGGTCCTCTCGCGGGCGTCCGCGTCGTCGACCTGACGACGGTCGTCGTCGGGCCGATCTGCACGCGCACGCTCGCCGACTACGGCGCCGACGTCATCAAGGTCGAGGCGCCCGGCGGCGATCTTTTGCGCACCATGGCCGAAGGCAGCCGCACTCCCGGCATGTCGGGCAAGTTCATCAACTTCAACCGCAACAAGCGCTCGATCGTCCTCGATCTCAAGAAGCCGGACGGGCACGCCGCGCTGCTTCGGCTGATCGCCCGCGCCGATGTCTTCGTGAGCAATGTGCGGCCGGAAGCGCTCGCCCGCGCCGGCCTCGAACATGCGAACCTCGCCAAGGACAATCCGCGACTGATCCACTGCTCGATCCTCGCCTTCGGACGGGGCGGCCGCTACTTCAACCGGCCGGCCTATGACCCCGTCATCCAGAGCCTGTCGGGCGTGGCCGGAACGCTCGCGCGCGCTACCGGCGAGCCGCGTTTCGTGCCGATGGTCATGAGCGATCACACGAGCGGCCTGATCGCCGCCCAATGCATCGGCTTCGCGCTGTACCGACGCGAGAAGACCGGCCGCGGCGAGGCGATCGACGTGCCGATGCTTGAGAACATGGCGTCGTTCGTGTCCAGCGAACATCTCGGTGCCGCGACCTTCGATCCGCCGGTCGGACCGACCGGTGACGGGCGGCTGCTCAGCCCAAACTATCGTCCCCTGCCGACCAAGGACGGCTACATCACCATCCGGCCCAACACCAACGCCCAGGCCTTCGCCTTCTTCGACGCGATCGGCCGGCCGGAACTCAAGACCGATCCGCGCTTCGACAGCGCCGCGGCGCGTACAAAAAACGCCGCCGCCTATTTCGAGGTCCACAAGGAGGGTCTTGCGCAAAAGACGACGGACGAATGGGTCGCGCTTTTCGACAAGCTCGACGTTCCGGCGGCCCGTTACAATTCGATCGACGACCTGCTGACCGATCCGCATCTCAAGGATGTCGGCTTCTTCAAGGAAGAGGATCATCCGTCGCAAGGCCGCCTGCGGCGCACGCGGCTTGCCAACACTTTCTCCGGCGGCGCGCGGAAAGACGAGACCCACGCCCCGCTGATGGGCGAGCACACGCACGAGGTATTGGCGGAAGCCGGCTACGGCGAGGCCGAGATCGAGGTTCTCTTGGAGTCGGGCGCCGCTGGTTAAGAGCACCCTGTCATCCCGAGCGCAGCGAGGGACCTTTGATCAATATCGCGAAAGGTCCCTCGCTGCGCTCGGGATGACAATTTTTTGCGGCACGAGCGCGCGCTAAAAGGGCTTATCGCCCTCGATCAGCACGCGCTGCATGACGCGGTTCTCGCCGACCGGATAGTCGAGCATGACGCGATGCATGGTGGCGCGGTTGTCCCACACCACGACGTCGCCGGCGTGCCAGACATGGCCGAAATGGTGCCGCGGCTGGCGCGCTTCGGCGCCCAGTTCGTCGAGCAGCGCATCGCTCTCCGCCCGCTCGAGGCCGACGATGCGATCCTGCCGGTTGGGATTGAGATAGAGCGCCTTGCGGCCGGTCTCGGGATGGGTGCGCACCAGCGGATGCTCGACGTCGGGCGTCTCGGCGATCTCCTGCGGCGTACGCGGCGCCGGCCGGTTGCGCGCGCGCGGCGTGTCGTAGCCGTGGATGGCGCGGAGGCCGTCGATGCGCCGGCGCAGCGTCTCGGGCAACGCCTCGTAGACCGAGTGCATGTTGCAGAACCAGGTCGAACCGCCGCGGCTCGGGATCTCGATGCCGTGCAGCAGGGTCGCCTTGGCGGGCGTGGCGAAATACGAATCGTCGGTATGCCAGTCCTCGGCCCGCAGCGCCGTCTTGTCGGTCGTGCCGTCGGTCTTGAGCGTGCTCACCATGATCGACACTTCCGGCACGGCGCCGCTGCGTTTGTAGCGCAGCAGCTGGGTCTGCGGCTTGCCGAACGCCCGGGCAAAGCCCCGCGTCGCCTGCGGCGTCATGCGCTCACCCGGGATCACGACCAGGAGATGCTCGGCCAGCGCGCGGTTCAGCAGGGCGGCGGCGGAGGGCTCGTTCGCGCGGGCGCGGTCAAGGCCCTCGATGCGCGCGCCCAACGGGCCCTTCAGGGGAACGACCTCAGCCATGCCGCGAGCCTAGCGCGGCGCGGCGCCGGAAACCAACTGCCTCAACCTGGCGCGGGCGCGTTGGATGATCGCGGCCGCTCTCTGCCAGGCCGGCAGGGCGCGCACGAAGGCGTAGAGCCGGTCGCGCCAGGCGAACAGCCAGGTCTCCGCCCGCAGGAACCATGGCATCATCGCCAGC
>Ga0209648_10000634_pt1 | contig 27136 bp, 20 predicted proteins | sample GraSoi2013_115cm_FD_185830 | JGI IMG/M metagenome (GOLD analysis project Ga0209648, IMG submission 185830) | Grasslands soil microbial communities from the Angelo Coastal Reserve, California, USA - Sample 9_17_2013_115cm (SPAdes) (version 2) | ecosystem: Environmental > Terrestrial > Soil >...
TCTTGCGCCAGGTCGATGATGGTCTGCTGCCGCGCCAACTTAGACATACCCGATACCGAATAATTATTCACGTGAGTGTATAAATATGCAGCCTAGAGCCTAGGTGTGTCAACACAAAAATGTCGTGAAGGTTGCCGGGCGAAGGCGGTTACCGCAGCGCGGAGTATGATGAAGCGAACAGCTGAGCGGATGACTGAGAGGGTGATTGCAAGATGCGGTGAGGTTGTCAGCTCCTGGCTTCTAGAGTCTCTTGGCATCTGTCATCCTGCGAATCCGAGTCCCGCTCCGCGGGACGAGGGTGAGTCGAAGGATCCCGAGAGTGTTTGGACCAGAAATGCAGAATCAAGGCGTTCTCACGAAGCAGCATCGAGAGAACTCCCTGGAGCGGCATGGCAGCTCATGCATCGTCGGGATTCTTCGACGGCGCGCTCATCCCGCCGGCGCGGGACTCTCGCTTGCTCAGAATGACAGTTCTTCAAGTGGCGTCGTTATATCCGGCAAGCTTGTAAGGAGTGCTCCTCAGCCTAAGCCATGTCTATAGGAGATAGTCGAAAGTACGAACCGGTCGAGCAGCGTACCCGCGAACAGGTGGAAGCGATGCTGCTTTCCACGGATGCGAAGCGGATCGCAAAGGCGCTGTGGAGCGCTACCTACTACGATCCTGACTGGCGCTGGGTCCAGACGAAATGCTTGTACTTCTTAACCGACGCCGACGTGTGGGTGCGTCGTAACGCGGCGACCTGTCTCGGCCTGCTGGCGACCTTTCACAACAAGCTTGATACTGCGGTCGTGGTGCCGGCGCTCGAGAAAGCCGCCGAAGATCCGCAAGTGAAGACTTGGGCGGAGGACAGCCTGGCTGATATCCGGCACAGTTTGAAGCTCGCGTGAAATGATTCTTAACTGCCGGCCTGCATCAGGATCGGCGAGGTTGGACTTTCGCTCCCTGTTTCCGGTTCGATGGTCACGGCGAAGCTCCTGGCATCGACACCGGCGGACTTCATGGGAAGCATCATCAGTCCGTGGCCGCGCCAGTCGGTCTTGAACATGCCGCATGGCATGGGTGGTCCACCATCAGCCGGCATCAGCCACAATTCATATGCCATGTTATCTGGAGGCTTGGCCAGATTGTTGGCGATGAGCAAGACATGGCCTTTGTCACGCACATAGATGGTCTTGACCTGGGGCTGGAGCGCCGTCTTGGCCGCGACCAGCGTCATTTGCTGGGCCTTGGGGTCCTTGAGCATGGCCACGATTTCCTTCGCTTGTGCCGACTGGAGCTGCTCCAGTTGCAGATCGCTAAGGATTTTGGCATTCCTGTCCTTGAGCCGTTGGACCTCGAGCAAGAGCCCGGTACTGAACACGGCTAACAGCAACGCCAGAGCTGCTGGAACCAGAGTCAGCCAGCGCGGCCACAGGCGGCCGAGCATGACCGGCGCCTTTGACTGCTGAGGCGAGCTGGCGAGCGCCGCCATCAGCCGCTGGCGCGCGCGCAGTGGTGGCTGCGGGCCGGCAGCGGTCAGCGCGAGCATCGCCATATCGGCGCGCAGGGCTTCGAGTTCGCGCCGGCACTCTCCGCAGGTGCCCAGGTGCGCTTCGAGCTCAGGGCATGCCTGGTCGTCGAGCGCACTCATAGCGTAGAGGGCCAGGTCCTCAGCGAATTGGGCGTGATCTCTCATGCAACTGCTTTTCTTACCGCCATCAGCGCGGAGCGGATACGTGTCTTCACGGTGCCCAGTGGTTCGCCGGTTCTGCTGGCAATTTCCGTGTGCGTGAGGCCTTCAAAGAAGGCCATTTCCAAAGCCTTGCGTTGCTCCGGTGGAAGCTGGGCCATGACGCCGCGGACCTTCTCCACCGCCAAGCGCTGGGCGGCCACATCTTCCAGATCAACCCCGGTCGAGACCGGCAGCTCGTCAATATCTTCTTCCAGGGGACGTTTGCGCAGCACATCGATGGCCCGGTTGCGCGCGATGACGGCCAGCCATGGCGCCAGGCGCCCGCGATCGGCGTTGAAGGATTGCGGCCGGTGCCAGAGCTGGAGGAAGATCTCTTGGAGCACGTCCTCGGCGGCCGCGGTATCACCCAGCACGCGCAGGGCGACGCCATAAACGATGCCGGAATAGCGGTCGTACAGATCGGCCATGGCGTTCTGATCCCCGTCGCGAAGGCGCGCGACCAAGGATGCATCATCCCGGTGATCTTCCGATTGCCGGCCGGCCACGCGCGTTATTCTCGCTCCTTCTAGGTACGTTGGGCGTCGCTGATCGGATTGCGATCGCTGCATGCGGTTGGCGCCCTTTCACGCCGGAATCTGCAGATCGCGTCGAGCTCGTGCAATTGCAGGTCGTGGCGAACGCAAAACCACTGCGCCCAAGATACCAACAAGAGCGTAGGAGACACAAATGAAAGGCGCCAGGAGATCGGGTGATCTGGTGATTGGGTGATCTGGTGATCGGGAAATCGCATCATGGTATCCCTTGGTTGGGACTGCATAAAGTACCTGAATAGGCCAGCACTCTGGGGTTTCCACAAACGATGGCGTCGCGCAGATCACCCGATCACCCGATCACCCGATCTTCCTCAACACTCTCGTGGTACCATCGTCCGGCTATGCGAACCAGAACGCTTGGTCTCCTTCTGTGTGTTCTTCTATGCTCCTCGTTTGCGATTGCCGTTGACACTCCCGACTTCACGGTCAAGAAACTCGCGGAAGGCGTTTACGCGGCCGTAAGCGGCGACGGCAGCAAAGCCGGCAGCAACGCCGGATTCGTTGTCGGAAGCAATGGAGTCCTGGTGGTTGACACATTCGTCAGCACCGCAGCGGCCCGCGACCTGCTGGCTGAGATCCGCAAGATTACGAATCTGCCGATTCGCTTTGTGGTGAACACCCACTATCACCTCGACCACACCGGCGGGAACGCGGTCTTCGCCGAGGCTGGAGCCACGATCCTCGCGCAGCGCAATCTGCGCGGATGGTTGCGCACCGAGAATCTCAAGTTCTTCGGTCCCAGCCCCAAAGCGGAAGACAGAGCTCGCGTGGAATCGCTGGTGCTGCCCGATGAGGTCTACACTGACGCAGTCGACATCTATCTTGGTTCGCGGCTGATCCAGGTCCGGTACATGCTCGGACACACCGGCGGTGACTCCGTGGTCATCGTGCCTGACGCCAATGTTGTCTTCGGCGGCGACCTGATCTGGCAGAAGCATCTGCCCAATCTGATCGACGCGACGACCAGCGACTGGGTGAAGACGTTGGAGAAGCTCTTGGCGGAACATCCTTCGGCCACGTTTGTCTCCGGCCATGGCGATGTTGCCTCTGCAGACGACGTGCGCGATTTTCACGACTACTTGGTGGCTCTCCGTGACGACATCGCCAAAGCACAAGCCGCCGGCAAGTCCGGCCAGGACTTGGCAGACACGGTTTCGGCGCAACTGAAAGACAAGTACGGGCAATGGGGTTTTCCGCGGTTCATGCCGCGCAACATCGAGCAGACCGCGGCCGAGTTGGCGGGAAGCAAGAAAGTACCGGCAGCGCAAAAGGATTGAGGCGAAAGATTTGTAATCGGGTAATTTGCAATTGGTAATTGAAAACCTGAGGTTCCAACGGTTTTCAATTTCCCGATTACCCGATTACTCAATTACCAATCTCCCGCCTAAAGCTCTGGTCTTGGGAAATAAAGCGTAGAAATTTTTGGCAGTGCGCGAACCAACTTCTTCTTTGCTCATTCCGCGTAGCTGCGCGATCGTCTCCGCGGTGTTGACCACGAATGCCGGTTCGTTGCGCTTGCCGCGATGCGGTACCGGCGCCAGGAACGGAGAATCAGTTTCGATCAGCATGCGGTCGAGCGGAACTTGCTTCGCGGCCGACCGAATGTTTTCTGCTTTAGGAAAGCTGACGTTACCGGCAAACGAGATGTAGAAGCCCATGTCCAGCGCAGCCTGAGCGTGTTTCCACTCTCCGGTGAAGCAGTGCAAGATGCCGCCGAGTCCGGCGGAAGCCCAGTGGTCGCGCAGCATCTGTATGGTGTCGTCCCACGCATTTTCGCTGTTGTTCGAAGGCCGGCAATGGATGATGATTGGCAAGCGGGCGGCGCGAGCTTGCTCCATTTGCCGGCGAAAGACCTGCTCCTGCACCTCGCGCGGCGAATGATCGTAGAAATAATCCAACCCTATCTCGCCCCAAGCGATGATCTTGGGATGTTTGGCGAGGTGCTCCATTTCGGAATAGTCGGATTCGCCCGCCAGCTTGGCTTCGTGAGGATGAATGCCCAGCGACGCGAAGATCCAATCATGTTGTTCGGCAATTTTGATGGCGCAATCGAGCGTCCCCGGTCCAGTGCCGCTGCCGATCGCCAGGATGCGCTCCAGGCCGGCTTCACGAGCCCGGTCGAGAACTTGGGCGCGATCGTGATCGAATTTGTGTCCTTCGAGATGCGCGTGGGAATCGATGTACAAGAAATATTCTCCTTAGGGATACTCTTGCGACCTTGTCATTATCCCGCAATAGGCCACTGGAGAGATCCCGAGGAAGTATGCTCTGCGATGCCGAATCAGGGAGTTCTCACGAAAATCTCGCCCTCAGCATTAACGAAGAGCAGCGGCAAGCGGGACAACGCATGGGGAGAACTCCCTGTTACAGCATGGCAGAGCACGCGGCCTCGGGATCTCTCCACTCCGCGCAATACAATCCTTGTGGGAACGAGATCCTCGCAGCGCTCCGGTCGAGATGACAGCCCCTCAGTGGATGTCGAACAGGATGGGATTAGCAGGTGGGATCGGTAATCGACCTCGTGTCCTTAGAGATTTGCGTTTGGAATCAGATGTACAAGGGCGGCTCCGTTGATGGTCAGTGACGCCAATTCATGTAAACCGAGGTCAGATCCCAGAGGAAATGCGCGAGAATTACCGGCATGAGTCTTCGCGACAGCGCGAAGTAAATTGCCAAAATGGCGAAGCTGGCAGAAACCCCCAAAGCCCCAGAGAAGCCGTAATAAAGATGATAGGTGCCCTGCAGCACGATGCTGGCCACTGGCGCGAGCCATACGGGACAAGAAAGACCGATGAGTTCGGTCATCAAATAGCCTCTGACCAAAGTTTCCTCGAAGATTGGTGCGGAGACGCTATAGACGAGCATCAGCAAGAGGGAACCACCGCGAAAAATCACACGCGGATCTCTGTAATGCGGGTGGATGCCAGTGAACAGAACGTTAGCTGCGTTGATTGCTGAACCGGCCACGAAGAACGCCACATAGGCACCAACGTAGAGTCCGGCGGCTTTCGGCAGGTCAGTCCAGCGAAAAGTCCAGCCGATGTCCTTAAAATGGCGTCCCTGCCGGCGAAGCACGTAGGCCAGCAGGGCCAAGGCGCCGATTTGCTCTATAAGTCCAGAGACGAAACCTCCGTTTGTGTCGTGAGATGTCCCTGCAACTGGATAAAGCAGTCCGTAAACTCCGGCGAACACAAGAGGCACAAACACAATTAAAGAAACAAGTCCCAAATCGATCCATCGCTGGCGTTTTGGGACAAGATGAGTGGGGCCTTGTTCGGGAGAGTCAAGTACTGATTCAATACCAGTGTCCATAGGGGTGAGTACTGGTATCACTATTCAGTTGACGATTGCAACAAGATTGTCACTTCAGCTTCGCCCCCACCGGCACATCCTCCAGGAATCCTGCCAGCACGGGTTTGCCGTCTTCGCCGACAGAGGCGGCCACGATCATGCCGTTGGACTCCAGCCCGCGGAGCTTGCGTGGCTGCAAGTTCGCAACCAGGACGACTTTGCGTCCGATCAATTTTTCCGGTTCGTAGGCTAGCGCGATTCCGGCGACCACCTGGCGAACCTCGGTGCCGATATCGACCTCCAGGCGCAGCAGCTTGTCCGCGCCTTTTACTTTTTCCGCGAACTTTACCTGGCCCACGCGCAGCTCGACCTTCATGAAGTCGTCGATGGTGATCTTGCCGTCGGCCGTGACGCCGCTCGCGGCCGGCACAGCGGTCGTTGCCGGCGCGGCCGGTTTCGCGGGAGTCGCATCAGCTGCGACGGAAGCTGTCGAGCCTTGAGTTGTTGCCGGAGGCGGCGTAGAGCGGTCCTGTTCCATCTGTTTCATCCTTTCGACTGCGGCTTTGTCGGCGCGCGGGAATACCGGCTCGATCTTGCCGAGCTTACTGCCGGGCGATAACTCACCCCATTTCAGCCCAGCGAGCTCGAATTCGGAAAGTTTGCCCAGGCCCAGCTGGCTCCAAATCTTTGCAGTTGCGTCGGGCAGTACTGGATGGGCCAGCGCGGTAACCACGCGCAGCGCCTCCGCAGCAACATAAAGGATCGTGGCCAGGCGGGTTTGGCTCGGCTGGTCCTTTTTCTCAGCAACCATCTTCTCCGCTATAACCCAGGGCTCTTCTTCGACCAGATATTTGTTCACCGAACCAACCAATGCCCATGCAGCTTCCAACGCGCGCGAAAACTGATAGTCGTCAAACAAGCGTCCGAATTCGGCGATGGCCGCCTCCGCCTGCTCGGCGATGGCGGTGTCGGCCGGTTTGTGCTTCGCCGATGTCACGGGCTGCGGGACTGTGCCGGCGAAGTAGCGTTGGATCATGGTCAGCGTGCGGCTGGCCAGGTTACCGAGGCCGTTGGCCAGATCGGAGTTGTAGCGATCGACCAGGGCATCGAAGCTGAACGAGCCATCCTGTCCGAAGACGATCTCGCGCAGCAAAAAGTAGCGCAGCGCGTCATTACCGAGCACGTCGATGACGGTCTCCGCGCGCACAATGTTGCCGCGCGATTTCGACATCTTGCTCTCTTCAAAAAGCAGCCAGCCATGCGCGATCACGCTCTTCGGCAAACGCAGGTCCGCGGCCATCAGGAACGCCGGCCAGTAGACGCAGTGGAAGCGGATGATCTCCTTGCCGATCATATGCACATCCACCGGCCAGTAACGTTCGTACTTTGCTCGCTCCTTCTCTTCTTCCGCACCGAATCCAATCGCGGTGATGTAGTTGCTCAAAGCATCCAGCCAGACATACATCACATGTTTGGGATCGCCGGGCACGGGAACACCCCAGGTGAACGTGCTGCGGCTGATGGAGAGATCGCGCAGGCCGCCGCGCACAAACGCCATGACCTCATTGCGCCGTGTCTCCGGGCGGATGAATTGGGGATGCTGCTGGTAGTGGCTCAACAGGTTGTCGGCGAACGCGGAGAGCTTGAAGAAGTAGTTCTCTTCGCTGATGGTTTCGGTAATCCGCCCGCAGTCGGGGCAGGGATCACCGGGCTTGGCGCCCTCGACGAAAGCCTCGTCAGAGACACAATACTGTCCCGTGTAGGTGCCTTTGTAGATAAAGCCTCGCTCTTCCATCCGCTTCCACAACTCTTGGACGCCACGCTTATGCCGGGCCTCACTGGTGCGAATGTAGTCGTCATAGGTGATGCCCATCTTGTCGAACAGCCTGCGGAACTCAGCGGAAATCTGATCTACCCACTTCTGCGTCGGGACCTGAGCTGCCGTAGCAGAGCGCTCAATTTTTTGGCCGTGCTCGTCGTTTCCAGTTAAGAAGAAGGTGTCAAAACCGAGCAGGCGCTTGCGTCGAGCGATGGCGTCGCACACCAGCGTGGTATACGCATGCCCGATGTGCGGCCGCGCATTCACGTAATAAATCGGTGTAGTGATGTAGAAATGTCGGCCGTTATCCATTTTCCTTTTCCAGGTAGCTCTTGATCGCTTCCTGCATGACCGCCTTCAGAGGAACGTGCTGCAGTTCGGCGATGCGCCGGCAATCTTCATATTCCGGCGCGTAGTTGACCACGCCGCCGCCGTTCAGGTTCGCCAGCTTCATTCGCACCTCGCCCCACTTGGTTTGGACGGCGACATGCCGCCGCGCCAGCGTCATCCTCGTTTCACGGCGCACGCGTATGCCCAAGGTCGTGGTCTCGGTGAAGATGATATGTCGCAGCCGCCCGGTGTCTTCCGGCCGGCACAACACAGTCAGCAGCATGCCGGGCCGGTTCTTTTTCATTTGCACAGCAGTCGCAAACACGTCGAGAGCGCCGGCTGCGAGGGCTTGTTCCATCACGTAGCCAAAAACCTGCGGCGTCATGTCATCCAGATTGGCTTCGAGAACCGTGATCTCCTCGTGCGGTAGCGAAAGGGCGTCTTCGCCCGCAGTCTCGCCCACTACCAGCCGTACGACGTTGGGATGGCCCTTGAAATCGCGCGTACCTGCCCCGTAAGCGATCTTCTCGGTCTTCATGCGCGGGAATTGCGAGAATCTTGAGACGAGCACGCTAACGATGGCTGCACCCGTTGGCGTGACCAACTCTTTTTGGATTTCGCCGGAATAGATGGGAGCATTTTTCAGCAACTCGAGTGTGGCCGGCGCGGGAATGGGGAACGTGCCATGCGCGCAGGTGACCGTGCCGCCGCCGACGTTCAACGGCGAGCAGATCCATTCATCGACGCCCAATGCTTCTGCGGCCACGGCGGTGCAAACGATATCGACGATGGCATCGATAGCTCCGACCTCGTGGAAATGGATCTCTTCGATGTCGCTGTTGTGAATTTTGGCTTCAGCCGTGCCCAGAGCTTCAAAGATTCTGATGGCCCGTCCCTTAGCGGTTGCGCTGATGGCCGCGCTGTTGATGATCTCGCGAATCTCCTTTAGGCCACGATGGTGGCGGCTGTGGCTGTGCACATGGCCTTGTACGTGACTGTAGTCACTGTGTTGATGGTGTGCAAGCGGGTGTTCGTGAGAATGTTCATGTACGGGCTCGTGATGTTCGTGGTCATGCGCAGTTTGCTGCTCCCAAAATTCTTCCCGTGGCAATTCCTTTTCGCCGGCAGCGATCACGTCGACCTTAACCGCGCTGATCCCGCCGCGATCGACGCGTGAGATCTCCAGCCGCGCGTCAACGCCCAAGGCGTCGACCGTCCGCCTGAGAAGATCGGGCGATACTCCGGCATCGAGCAGCGCGCCGAGGAGCATGTCGCCACTGATCCCGGAAAAGCATTCTAGATAGGCAATGCGCATAGAAATTCTATCTTTTCCGGCAGCTGTCTTAGCCACGCACCCGCCGGGGCAGATTGAAACGAGAATGACCAAGCGCGCCAGGCTCAGGGTTTTTCCTGAGAGCTCCCGCTCGGCTGTGCTTCGCTCACGCCCGCAAAAATGGCTCGAAGATCAGATCCTTCGACTCGCTCTCACCGCGGCACGCCGGGCCTCGCGCTCGCTCAGGATTTCGCCTGCGGGCTCCCTCTCGGCTGCGCCTCGTTCACGCCCGCAAATCGGCTCAAAGATCAGATCCTTCGACTCGCTCTCACCGCGGCACGCCGGGCCTCGCGCTCGCTCAGGATTTCGCCTGCGGGCCCCCTCTCGGCTGCGCCTCGTTCACGCCCGCAAATCGGCTCAAAGATCAGATCCTTCGACTCGCTCTCGCCGCGGCACGCCGAGCCTCGCGCTCGCTCAGGATTTCGCCTGCAGGCTCTCTCTCGGCTGCGCCTCGTTCACGCCCGCAAATCGGCTCAAAGATCAGATCCTTCGACTCGCTCTCGCCGCGGCACGCCGAGCCTCGCGCTCGCTCAGGATTTCGCCTGCAGGCTCCCTCTCGGCTGCGCCTCGTTCACGCCCCCAAATCGGCTCAACTTTTCATCATAGGTTTGCCGCTCGACGGCGTCAAACACCAGAGCAGGGTTTCACCGCTTTGGGCGCAGGATATCAATAGCCACCGGTGGCTGGATTCGATAAGTCGACATAAAGCTTCCTTGATTGACCGCTAAGGCCACTCGCCCCCGCGAGTCAATGTACAGCAGAGGCCGGTCGCGGGGTACATCGCTGAAGGTACGGCCAAACGGCAACTCGAGAGGATTACTTCCAATTGAAAGGTGCACGTTCTCGCCGCGCTGATAACCGAGTTTCAGGAAATCGTCGCCACTGATATTCGTCACGAGGTTGCCGAAGGGCCCGTCGGTCGCGATGACTTCTCCATGCAGGCCGCGCTCGTCCAATTTCACCTGCGCCAGGTTAAGCCGGACTAATTTGTCCGGCACTAGTTCGGGGCCAACTTCTGTCCAGTCATCACCGCGGGCAAGATGCGCGCCGATCGGCGAAAAAATGTCTCTGCCGTGAAATGTGGAAGAGAGAGCGGAGCCGGTCATCCAATCGCGTTTGGTGATCTCTCGCGCGCCCTCAACACCGTCGCGATCAGCGACCAGCGTGATCAGGCCATTGTCCGGAAGCACGAAGTACTGCCCGCGTTTCGATTTCACCACCACCGCCTTGCGCGCGCTGCCCACTCCCGGGTCTACGACAGCAACGAACACGGTCCCCGGCGGATAATACGGACTCGCGCCGTAAAGAAATCGCGCTCCATCGAGAATGGAATAGGGCGTGACCTGATGCGTCAGGTCCACGATACGCAGTTCTGGAGCAATCGAATACATCACTCCCTTGCAAATTGGCACAGAATCGTCGGTCAAGCCGAAATCGGTCATAAAGACAACGATGTTTGCGGGTCCTGACGCCGCGGCAGCAGGGACGCTCCAGCTTGAGATACCTACGATGAGCAAGAGAATGGTAATTCGCCGCAGCGCTCTTCGTCCCGGCTGAAGGCATTGCGTAGTGTTGCCCATGAGAATCATTGTGACCGTTATCTCCAGTGCGGTTGCGAGAATTGGGAATGGTGCTTCGCAAGCCACCGCTGACCATGATGCAGCGCTGGCTCGGCTAATGTAAATATGTATGATGGCATCAGCGAGACGGAACCGCCCGGCCCAAACGCGGCCCAAACGAAATGGGCGTACCCCTTAATATCGTCGAATAGGTGGATCAAGATTGTATTTAGAGCTACAGCAGCAGCTTACCGCGCATGTCCGCGACTTCTTGAAGCGGCAGTACGAGCTCGACTTGCCGCGGCTGGTGGTGGATCAGCCGCCGAGCGTTTCCTTGGGGGAATACGCGCTGCCGCTCAGCTTTGAGTTGGCGAAGAACCTGCGTAAGCCGCCGCGCAAGATTGCGGAGGAGATTGTCGCTGCGATCGGACCGATCCCGGGTTTCGAGAAACTCGAAGTTGCCGGCGCCGGTTACATCAACGCCCGGGTCGATCGTCGCGAAGCGGCTCGGCTTCTCTTAAAGGAAGGCGCGCAGAAGCGAGCCGAGTCTCCGGAGGCGGAGAAGATTCTCGTCGAGCACACCAGCATCAATCCCAACAAGGCGGCGCACATCGGCCACCTTCGTAACGCAATTCTGGGGGATACATTTGTGCGCCTACTGCGCGCCTCTGGTGCGCATGTTGACGTGCAGAACTATATCGATAACACCGGCGTTCAAGTCGCGGACGCGGTGGTCGGCTTTCTCTATCTGGAAAGGAAACATCGAAGTGACGTTGAGAAGTTGATCGCGCAGAGCACCGCGAGCAAGCCCTTTGACTACTACTGCTGGGACCTCTACGCGCGTGTCTCGCAATGGTACGAAGAAGACAAAGAGCATCTGAAGCTGCGTTTGCAGACGCTGCATGACATTGAGCGGGGCGGCAACGAAGCTGCTGAAATGGGCAAGCTGATTTCCGACGCTATCATCCGCCGGCACTTGGAGACCATGCAGCGCTTGGGGATCGAGTACGACTTTCTGCCCCAAGAGAGCGAGATCCTGCACCTGCACTTCTGGGAGCTGGCCTTCGCGCAGATGAAGCAGAAGGGTGTTCTCTATTTCGAGACCGAAGGCAAGAACGAGGGCTGCTGGGTGATGAAGCGCGCGGGAAGCAAACCCGCGCCGCAGCCTCAACCGGAGCTGCAGTCGGAAGAGGAAAGCTCAATCGGTCCGGATGAAGACGCCAAGGTGATTGTCCGTTCCAATGGCACTGTAACCTACGTCGGCAAAGACATCGCCTACCATCTTTGGAAGTTTGGACGGCTGGGCAAAGATTTCGGTTATCGCAAGTTCTATCGTTATCTGAATGGTCATGACGTGTGGATTTCGGCCGAGTCAGGAGAGAAAGACCACCCGCAATTTGGCGGCGTACACGCCATCTACAACGTCATCGATTCGCGACAGAACGATCCCCAGAACAACGTGATTGAAGCTATCCGTGGGCTCGGCTATGCGGAGCAGGCCGAGAACTTCCACCATTTTTCCTATGAGATGGTGGCGCTCACTCCGCGTTGTGCGGCCGATCTGGGCTATGACGTCGCCGAAGAAGACAAGAAACGGGCCTACATCGAAGTCTCCGGGCGCAAAGGCTTCGGCGTGAAGGCTGACGACCTGATCGATGCCCTGATCGCTGCCGCGCAAAAAGAGGTCGATGTACGGCATCCGGAGATGCCCGGCGCCGAACGCAGCGAGATCGCCACCCAGATCGCTATCGGCGCGCTCCGTTACTTCATGCTCAAATTCACCAAGGGCACGGTAATTGCCTTCGACTTCAAAGAAGCGCTGAGCTTCGAAGGTGAGACGGGGCCGTACGCGCAATACGCCATCGTGCGCGCCAGCAACATCTTTCGCAAAGCTGGTTTGAACGCAGAAGAAATTTTGACGGGCGATATCGACCTGCGGTTTCTGAACGAAGATGAGCTTTGGGAGCTCTGGCTTCGCGCCGGACAGCTCTCCCACTTGGTCCAGCAGTGCGTCGCGACAACGGAGCCCGCCTACGCGGCCAAGTACGCTTTTCAGCTGGCGCAACAGTTCAATAACTTCTATCACAAGCACCACATCCTTACCGAGGCCGATGAAGGACGCAAGCGCTTTCTGTTGGCTACGGCAGCGGTGGTGCGACGCGCATTGATCGACTGTCTGGAAATGATGGGAATTGATGCGCCGGAGGTGATGTGAGCGCCTTTTGCGTCTGTCATCCCGTCTATCAGGCAAGAACGTTCAACAGCCACCGTTCGCTCGGCCCAGCGGTGTGCCCTTGAACTCTGCGGAGCCGATCCCTCGCCTCCGGGCTCGGGATGACACTTCGATGGTGCAGCCCTAATTCCTAACTACGAAGTAGAGTGTCTTTCAAAAACGCCTTCGGAGCCCAAGGCACCATACTCGCCAGGGGCTAAAGCTCGCATTTTTATTGCCTCTTTACGGCACGATTCGCCTTCGCTCACCCATGCCTAAAGGCATGGGCTGGGTCATGCCCCGGTTACGAACCGTTTTTTTGGACACGCCTTCCTAACTACCAACTACCCGCTACCAATGGCTAGTTGCTATTCTCGTAACTCCTAACAAACTCGACCAGGCTTCTCACCGCGATGCCGGAAGGTCCTTTGGCGATCCAGCTTTTGTTCTCATCCAACCAGGCGGTGCCGGCGATATCGAGATGTAGCCACGGCGTATCTTCCACAAACTCTTTCAAGAACATCGCAGCGGTAATGGCTCCGCCCCAGCGTCCGCCGGAATTCATGATGTCGGCGATATTGGAGCGGATGGCTTCCAAATACTCCGTGTCGAGGGGCAGGCGCCAGAACTTCTCGCCGGAGCGTTGAAGGCCGCGGCTGAAGTGCTGGTAGGCATCGTCATCATTGGCAAAGACGCCGGCGTTGACGTTGCCCAGCGCGACTACGCATGCGCCGGTAAGCGTTGCGGCATCGATCAGGTGGGTACAGCCGAGGGTCCGGGCGTAGTGCAGACCATCCGCCAGGACTAGACGGCCTTCGGCATCGGTATTGATGATCTCGATGGCCTTGCCCGACATAGCGATCTGAACATCACCCGGCTTCTGAGCTTTGCCGCTAGGCATGTTCTCGGTGGCGCAGACGATAGCGATCACCTTGACCTTCGGCTTCAGTAATGCGATGGCGCGCATGGCGCCGATCATGGCGGCGCCGCCGGCCATGTCGTACTTCATTTTCTCCATGCCGTCGGCCGGCTTGATGGAAATGCCGCCGGTATCAAAGGTAATGCCTTTGCCCACCAGGCCGAGCACGGGTTTTTCCGGAGCGCCTTGCGGTTCGTATCGGATCACGATCAATCGCGGCTCTTCTTCCGATCCTTGAGCCACGCTCCAGAAGGCGCCCATCTTTAATTCTTTGATCTTGTCCGGGCCCATGACCTCGCAGCGCAAGCCGACAGCCTGGCTCATGCTCTTGGCACGATCGGCGAGCATGGTAGGGGTAAGCCGGTTGCTGGGCTCGTTGACGAGTTCCCGAGTGAAGTTCTGCGACTCGCCTACGATCCGCGCCTGATCGATCGCGTTCTGCAATTTGACCGGATCGAGCCCTGGAGGAGCAGCGATCGTGATATCGTTCATGCTCTGGTCTTTGCGCTCGCTGCGATAGGTGTCCGGGTCGAAGTCAGCGATGTAGGCGCCTTCAACAATCGCTCGCACGGCTTCTTCCGCGCCGGCCGTAAGCTCGGGCACGGCGATGGCGCAGCTCTTGATCATCCTGGACTTCAGAGTTCTCACGGCGGTGCCGGCTGCGCGGCGGAGCTCTACGTGTCCAAAGTTTTTGGCTTTGCCGGCGCCGATCGCGAGCAATCGCTTGGCGCGCAACCCCTGCGGACGGTGGAGCATGACGGCCTCGTTGGCCTTGCCTGTGATCTCGCCGGAGGCCACCAATTCGGCAATCGCTTTGTCGAGCGCGGCGTCCTTGAAGGCAAGCTTTGGTTCGCTCTTTTGCTTATCGCCATGGTCCAGAACGACAACTACCAGGCATTCGCTATCCACTTCCGCAAAGTTACGGCTGATCAGTCGTGTTTCCATAATGACGTTCGTGCTTCCTCTTTTCAATCTTCAAACACGGAGGAACGGAGTTCAGGAACTAGATTTGGTAATTGAGTAATTTGGTAATTGGGTAATTGAAAAACTGCGGAGCACTTCAGTTCTCAAAATTACCCAATTACCAAATTACCCAATTACTAAATTACTCTGCCTCCTTTCCTCCGTGTTGAGGGTTTTATTATCCTTTTCTGGATCGTGCGATTGCTTCACGCGCCTCGCGGTCGGCGGTACGACGCCGCTCCGTCTCCCGCTTGTCCCAGTGCTGCTTCCCCTTGGCCAAGGCAACCTCACATTTTATCTTTCCGTGCCTGAAATACATGCGTGTAGGAACCAGCGTGTAGCCGCGCTGCTGCGTCTTGCCCATAAGTTTGCGCAGCTCCTCAGCGTGAACCAGCAGCTTGCGCGTGCGTAAGGGCGCGTGGTGAGCATAGCCCGCGTTTTCATATGCGCCGATGTGAGCGTTCAACAGCCAGAGCTCGCCATCTTTCACCAGGGCATAAGCATCTTTGAGATTAGCGCGGCCGGCGCGAACGGACTTGACTTCAGATCCGGTCAAAACCACACCGGTTTCCAGGCGATCTTCCAAAAAATAGTTGTGACTCGCAGCCCGATTGACCGTGGCATCGCGTTCGCCGGAAGCGATAGGATCGCGTTTGACGTTCTTGGGCTTGTTCGGTTCAGTCTGATGGAGACTCTGGCGGGCCATGGACTTCTTTCGAGCACTCAGCAAAATTTTTATGCTACCACAGCGCAAAAGGCGAGGCCAAAGTCGTTCTAGGTACAGCACAGATTCCGATGTATAATCTGGCATTTCGGCAGTCTATTTCCGGGCAAGCGTCCTTCCTATCTCACTTAGTAAGAAGGAGTTACGGAAAAACCCCGAGGACAACAGGAGCGTATGAGGAGAGTAGCCAGGATCCTCGCATTGGTATTGTTCTGTTCGGCTCTCATGAGCGCAGAGTCGGCGAAGTCTCTTTACAAAGAAGGTACTCAGGCCGAAGCACGACAGGACTACGAAGCAGCGTACGAGTACTACAAGCAGGCTTACAAACAGAAGCCGACCGAACTGAAGTATCGCTTGCCGTTTGAGCGTTTGCGTTTTTTGGCGGCTGCGAGCAAAGTGCATCGCGCTGCGAAACTCCGCGAGGAAGGCAAGTTGCAGGAAGCGCTGACCCTATTTGAGCAGGCCGCAGCCATCGATCCCAGCAACGATTTGGCGGCGCAAGAAATCCGCCGCACGCAAGAGATGATCCAGAAGCAGAGCGGTGGTGGCCAAGCCGCTGCTCCAGCCAAGAAACCTGAAGAAGACGTACTGCGCAAGCGTCTGGAAGACGCGCTGCCTCCGGCTCGCCTGAGTGACATCTCCAATCAGCCTTTGAGCGCTTTGGACTTCGAAACCCAGGACACAAAACTCATCTATGAAACCATCGGCAAGCTTGCCGGAATCAATGTCTTGTTTGATCCCGACTACACCCCGCGCCGGCTTCCCATCAAGCTGAGGAACGTGACGCTGCAAGAGGCATTGGACATCGTAGCGCTCGAATCGCGCACCTTTTGGCGTCCGGTTACTACCAACACCATTTTCGTGGCAGCGGATACGCCGACGAAACGCCGCGAGCTCGAACAGAACGTAATCAAGACTTTCTACCTCGGTAACGTCTCCACACCCACCGATTTACAGGACATCGTGAATGCGATCCGCACGGTGCTAGAGGTTTCGCGCATCCAGCAGATCCCTTCGCAGAACGCCATCGTCATCAAAGGGACGCCCGATCAGCTGGCCCTGGCCGAGAAGATGGTGGACGATATCGACAAGAGCAAACCGGAGGTTGTCGTGGATGTGATCGTGGCGCAGGTACGCCACGACAAACTGCGTGACTTGGGAATCACGCCGCCCCAGAATGCTCAGGTGGCGCTATCCAACGGCACAACGACGACTACCCCGACCACCCCGGGCGGCACCACCACGACGACTGGAAACTTTCCCAATTTCAATGATCTGCAGCACCTGAATTCCACGAACTACGCGCTGACCATCGATCCAGTTAAGGCCAGATTACTGTTTTCTGATAGCACCAGCAAAATCCTGCAGAGTCCGCGCATCCGCGCCACGGACAACGAGAAGGCTACGATCAAGATCGGCGACAAAATTCCCATCGCCACGGGTTCGTTCGGCACGCCGGTGGGGGTGGGCGCGGTGGGAGCCGGTTTGGGAGTGAACACTCAATTCACTTATACCGATGTAGGTGTAAAACTGGAGATTACTCCGCACATTCATCCTGACGGTGAAATCACCCTCAAGACCGCGATGGAGATCTCCAACGTGAGCACCAGCGTGACCATCGGTGGCATTACCCAGCCAGTCATCAGCCAGCGCACGGCAGATCAGGTGATCCGACTGAACGACGGTGAGATGAACTTACTGGGCGGCATTCTCGAACAGACCGAAACCAGGACTCAAGGCGGTTGGCCCTTCCTGTCTTCGGTTCCAATCGTGAAGTATTTCTTTTCCGATATCTCCAAAGAGACTGTTACGAACGAGATTGTTTTTCTCTTGATTCCCCACATCGTGCGCCGTCAGGAGCTGAATGCGCTGAACACCCGGGCATTCGATGTCGGCACCGGACCTTCCATCGACCTGCACCTCGCGGCCAGGCCGGTCGCGCGGACGGAAAACGCGCCGCAATCGGCTACAAGCGCCGCGCAACTAGCGCCGACTCAAAGTACGATCCCAGCCGTGCTGGTCCAAAACGCATCGCCCGCTGCGAGCCCAACGGTTTCTTCAGCGGCGCCGCAACCACCCGCTGCGGCTTTGCTCCAGAGTGTCGTGGGCGCTACCCAAGCGGGCTCGGCAACTCCGGGTGATTCGGCCAGCCTGCGTTTTGACGCTCCGAGCGCGAACCCAACTCAGGGAAGCACCTTCGCGCTGAATGTCGTGCTCGCACATGGGCAAGACGTTGGCTCGGTCTCGGTTCAGATTGTTTACGATCCTAAAGTTGTTCAATTTGTCAGCGCTACCCAAGGCGACTTCTTAACCAAGGATGGCCAACCGGTAGCCCCGGTGCAACGCGACGATCAGGCCACCGGACGGCTGACGATCTCGGCGCAACGCGCTCCGGGAAGCGTGGGAGTGTCTGGTGATGGCACTGTCTTCAATCTGATGTTTTTGGCTAAAGCTAAAGGAGCAGCCCCGTTTGCCATCGTCCCGGCGGTTCGCAACCCAAAGAACGAACAACTGTTGGTTGCCGGAGGCCAGGCCATGGTAACGGTGAACTAGTATTATGAGCACATGGGGCGGTTGTACCACACGTGCATTGCCTATATGACACTCAGGCTTTCACGAGTTCGCGAAATAGGACCGATGCGATCTCCATCGCATCGCGGCGTGACGTTGCTGGAGATGATCATGGTCATCACCATCATCTTGATCCTGATGGGCGCGGCGGTGCCTGTGGTCAAGATGAGCGTGCGGCGGCAGCGAGAAACGGAATTGCGGCAGGACCTGTGGGAGATGCGCGCTGCCGTCGATCGCTATAAGGACGCTGCCGATCGCAACATGTTTCAGATCAAGCTGGATTCGCAGGGCTATCCACCCGATCTCGATACGCTGGTCAACGGCGTGGAAGCGACCGGCGGAAAGAAGATCCGCTTTCTCCGCCGTATACCTATCGACCCCATGACCGGCGACAAAGATTGGGGTCTGCGCTCCATGCAGGACGACCCAACATCGGAATCGTGGGGTGGCCAGAACGTCTTTGACGTTTACAGCAAATCGAACGGTACGGCCATCAATGGTACCAAGTACAAGGATTGGTAACCATGCACGACCAATGTTTGAAATCACGACGCATTTTGCAAGCCTGCGGCGTAAGCGCTCGCCGCAACCGGGGAACTCTTGGCTTCACCCTGATTGAGCTGATCATTGTCATCTCAATCATCGGAATCCTGTTGGGAGTTGCCGTTCCGGTTTATAGCATTCATCTCCGGCACGCGCACGAGGCCGCTCTAAAGCAAGATTTGAAAACCATGCGTGAGGCCATCGACCAGTACACACAGGATAAGAACAAAGCCCCGCAGTCACTGTCGGACGTGGTCGGTGCCGGCTATCTGACCAGGATTCCTGTAGACCCGTTCACCGGCTCCGCCGATACCTGGCAGGTGGTTCAAGAAGATATCCAAACCGCGCTGGATCAGACCCAGCCCGGCGTCACCGACGTTCACAGCGGCTCCGACGTGACCAGCACCGAAGGCACCGCTTACAGCAGCTGGTAATTTGTGGCACCGGCGCCCCCCGCTGATGAGGTATGTGCGCAGCGGAGGGCGCGGCTGTACTACTATGAGCGAAAATCTTTTCTTTTCGCGACGATTTTCGAGCGGCCAAACGGAGCCGAGGGCGGCTGCGCTCCACACTTGCTCTTATTTGCGGCTCGCCGTCCTGTGCCACATGAGCGACAGTCTTTTGTTACCATTTCCCTTATGCCGGTTGAAACCGAAATCCAAACGTCACATCTGCCTCCCTTGAGAGCTCCGCGTGGGAGCGAGCTCAGCTGCAAAGCATGGCCGCAAGAAGCCGCCATGCGCATGCTGATGAATAATCTCGACGAAGAGGTCGCGGAGCGCCCGCGCGATCTAGTCGTTTACGGCGGTACGGGCAAGGCCGCGCGCAATCAGCAGAGCCTGGAGGCGATTCTGGCTTCGCTCAAGTCCTTGGCGAATGATGAGACTCTTCTGGTCCAGTCCGGCAAGCCTGTCGGAATCTTCAAGACGCACGATTACGCGCCGCGGGTTCTGATCGCCAACTCCAACCTGGTGGGCCACTGGTCGAACTGGGACAAGTTCAACGAGTTGGAGCGAGCCGGGCTGATGATGTACGGCCAGATGACAGCGGGCTCATGGATCTACATCGGTTCGCAGGGCATCATTCAGGGAACGTTCGAAACATTCGCTGCCGCCGGCGAGAAGCACTTCGGCGGTGATCTTGCCGGCAAGCTTATCGTGAGCGGCGGGATGGGCGGCATGGGCGGCGCTCAGCCTTTGGCGGCCACCATGACCGGCGCGTCCTTCCTGGGTATCGACGTCGATGGTGAGCGAATCAAGAAGCGTTTGAAGACCGGCTACTGCGACTTCATGGTTAACCATCTCGATGAGGCGCTACGCATTCTCAAGAATGCTGTGCGCAAAAAAGAAGCAGTCTCGGTCGGTCTGATCGGTAACTGCGCGGATGTGATACCTGAACTTGCTGAGCGCGGCGTGCTTCCCGATATCCTTACCGACCAAACCTCGGCGCACGATCCGCTGAACGGTTACGTTCCCAACGGCATGACGCTGGAGCAGGCTGTGGAGCTGCGCAAGAGCGATCCCAAGGCTTACCTTGAGCGCTCCATGCACGCGATGGCCCGCCACGTCGAGGGCATGCTGCGCCTCCAAAAGATGGGCAGCGTGACCTTTGATTATGGCAACAACATCCGTACGTTTGCCTTTCAGCGTGGTGTGAAAAACGCTTATGACTTCCCGGGATTTGTTCCCGCCTACATCCGGCCGCTGTTCTGCGAAGGTCGCGGACCGTTCCGCTGGGTCGCCCTTTCCGGCGATCCGGCTGACATCGCCGTTACCGACGATTTGGTCCTCGAGCTTTTTCCGCAGAACCGCATCTTGAGCCGCTGGATCAACCTGGCGCGCAAGCGCATCAAGTATCAGGGGCTGCCGGCGCGCATCTGCTGGCTAGGTTACGGTGAGCGTGCCCAGTTCGGTCTGGCTATGAACGAACTGGTAAAGAATGGGAAGATCAAAGCGCCGATCGTGATTGGCCGTGATCATCTCGATTGCGGCTCGGTGGCTTCGCCTTATCGCGAGACAGAATCGATGAAAGACGGCAGCGACGCGGTCGCCGATTGGCCTTTGCTGAATGCCCTGCTCAACACCGCCAGCGGCGCCAGCTGGGTTTCTATCCACAACGGCGGCGGCGTGGGCATTGGCTATTCGCTCCATGCCGGCCAAGTCACCGTTGCCGATGGAACCGAGATGATGGCGCGCCGTATCGAGCGCGTGCTGACCAACGATCCGGGAATCGGCGTTGCCCGTCACGCCGACGCAGGATACCAAGAGGCTGTCGAATTCGCCGCGCGAAAGGGCGTGAACATACCGATGTCCACCAGGGAGACGCTGAGAAAGATCGGGTGATCCCGCAGAGCGGGATCGGGTCATCTGGCCATCGGGACATCGGGTCAGCGGATCATTCGACATCGGAATGATGGAACGCAGGAAAAATCGATCTCACGCTTGTGAGCAGGTTCAGATGATCCGATGACCCGATCTCCCGATGTCCCGATGATCCGATCCTCTGCACCATCCTCGCCTTATCTGCTGCTGGCTAACATCGGCCAGCTGCTGACCTTGCGCGGGGCAGCCGGCCCGCGACGCGGCTTCGAGCTTGGGGAAGTCGGCCTGATCGAAGATGCGGCCGTGCTATGTGGCGGAGGCCAGATTATTGCCGCGGGAAAACAGCGGGAAGTCCTTGGACATCTCTGGCTCCGAAAAAACAAGCGCCGACTGCGCGAGATCGATTGTAACGGCGGGATAGTTCTGCCCGGGTTGATTGACTGTCACACCCATCCTGTGTTCACCCATCCGCGTCTGGTGGATTTTGAAAAGCGAATCGCGGGCGCGACCTACGAAGAGATCCTCGCTGCCGGAGGCGGCATTCGTTCCAGCCTTGCCGGCGTGCGCCAGGCGACGCGATCAGAACTAAGCGCCAAGGTGCTCGAAGCTCTTCAGGCGATGCTTGCCCACGGAACTTCTACCGTCGAAGCCAAGTCCGGCTACGGGCTGACCGCCGAAGACGAAATCAAGTCGCTCGAAGCGATTCGCGACGCCGCCCGGCGCTGGCCGGGAACGGTGATTCCGACTCTCCTGGCCGCGCACGTGGTGCCGCCGGAATACGCCGGCAAGGCCGACGACTATGTTGACTTGGTCTGCGAGCAGATCATTCCCCAGGTCGCCCGCAAAAGGCTGGCGAGCTACGTCGACGTTTTCTGCGAGCGCGGTGCGTTCACGTTGCCACAATCGGAAAAGATTCTGTCAACCGCTCTCCGCCACGGCCTGGAGACGCGCGCTCACGTTTGTCAGTTCACGCCGTCAGAACTACCAGGGCTGCTGGCGCACGAGCCTGCGTCGTTGGACCACATGGATTGTGTTCGTGAGGAAGACGTGGCCGATCTGGCCAAGCGCGATACAGTGGCGGTGCTGCTGCCGGGAGCGAATTACTTCTTGGGGCACAAGGAATACCCGCACGCGCGCCGGCTCATCGACGCCGGCGTGGCCGTGGCCTTAGCCACCGATTACAACCCGGGAACCTCGCCGACGCCGAGCCTGCCATTCGTTATCTCGGCCGCTTGCACGCACATGATGATGACACCGGCAGAAGCCATCGCTGCCACCACGATCAACGCTGCCCATGCCTTACGCGTGCAGGACCGGAAGGGGAGCGTCGAGCCGGGCAAGGACGCGGATCTAGCGGTGTTTGACGTGGCTGACCACAGGGAAATCGCTTATTGGTTCGCCTGGAACCGCTGTGTTCAAATGATCGTTTGCGGTCAGAAAGTATGAAGCGAGCTCCGATCGGTCGGGCGATGTATCTAGCCTCAGGGATTTTGTTGGTACTGGCGTGGCCTTGTCGCGTTATCGCTCAGGTGCACGTTCCTGCGGCGCCGCAACCCGTGGTTGTGCCGGGTGCGACTACTTCTGAGCCTCCGAGAACGAGTCCAGATATTCCGGCGACTCCGCCGCCTTATGACGAAATCGTTGTCACTGCAGTCGGCGATGTGATGCTAGGTACCACCTTCCCCGACACTTCCGGAGCCGGGTTGCCACCCAACGACGGCGCCGACATCCTGCAGGAAGTAACGCCGCTGCTCAAGCGCGGCGATGTCGTCCTGGGCAATCTCGAAGGACCCATGCTCGATGGAAGTGCCGTCTCCCCTAAGTGTCGCGGCAAAGCCGAAGGGCACTGTTTTGCGTTCCGCGTGCCCACACGTTACGGCGTGCATTTGAAGATCGCCGGCTTCAACGTGATGGGCTTGGCGAACAATCATGCCATGGACTTCGAAGCCCAAGGCCGGGAGAGTTCACGGCGCGTGCTCGAAGAACAGGGAATCGCCCACACCGGCGAAGTCGGCGACATCGCCCACCTCACGGTGAAAGGCAAGAAGATCGATGTCATTGCCTTCGCGACCTACCCTGGCGCTTATAACTTTCTGGACCTGGATGACGCGCTGGATACGATTCGCAAAGCTCGCGCCGAGTCAGATCTGGTGATCGTCTCGTTTCACGGCGGCGCGGAAGGTGCGAACCACCAACATGTGGCTCCGGGTGACGAGACTTTTCTGGGCGAGGACCGCGGTGATGTGCGCAAGTTTGCTCACGCCGCCATCGACGCGGGCGCCCAACTGGTGATCGGCTCCGGCCCGCACGTAGTCCGCGCCATGGAGGTTTATCAGGGAAAACTAATTGCTTATTCGCTCGGGAATTTTGCTACTTACGGGCCCTTCAACCTGAGCGGAGAGAACGGTCTTTCCCTCATCCTGGAAGCCCATCTCGCCCCCGACGGCTCTTTCTTCCGCGGCCAGGTTCATCCCGTGCGCCAGGAGAAGCCAGGCGGTCCCAAACTTGATCCGCAGCTAAGCATCGTTCCGATACTACGTTCGCTCTCGCAAACCGATTTTCAGCGGAGTGGGGTCGTGGTGGGGCCGCGTGGCGAGCTCTGGCTGCCGGGCACGCAGATTCCGGAGTGCGGTAACGCACTTGATCCTCTGGAGCAACCGGAGAGCGCCAGGCCTTGTAGTATCTTTCCGTAGCTGTCAGATTGAACGAACCAGGTTCCCTTGGGCCCTATGAAAAAAATAAAACGGACTGTGATTCTTTTGAGTTTGCTTACGACAAGCGCGATGAGCCAGAACGGCACAGCAACGATTGCTGACTTGCCTCCAGAACTGCAGGAAGCACTAAAGCGCGATTCCGCGTGCGAAAAAGCTGCGTCCGCTACTTCTCCCGAGCCGGATCAGCTTTTGCAAGACCCCATTGTCACCCAGGAGATTCGCGGCGCTGCGGGCGCGGAGGTCGGCGTGATTGTTGCTCAGCAGGGTGCTTGTCATTGTCGTGAGGCGAACTGCGCCACTTACGTCTATTTGAAGGACGGACCAGGTTATAGACTGGTTTTCTCCCACATCTTCAGCTCGCTGCATCCGATGAAGGTTTTCAAGCGTGGTTACCCTTCTCTCACCGGGAAGGTGCGGCTCGATGAGTCGCGGGCTGAAACCACAGTCTACGATTGGACCGGAAGCGATTATCAGCCGAGCCTGTGCGCCACCATCACCCGGGTCAAGGGTCAAAAGCGCCCGGCTATCGTAAAGCACGAGTGCGCCAACCTACCGTGAATCGAGAATCCGCGAGGTAGGTAAACCATTTGCTAAGGAGAAACATGCTGGCCCTCAAACGATATATCTTCCTGCTGGTCGTGATTGCGCCGGCGCTGGTGGGAGCCCAGCGTCTGCCTCAAGGAATCGTTCCCGACCACTACGATCTCGCTTTTACACCGGATCTGCAGAAGGCGACGTTTGCCGGTGAAGAGTCCATCGACGTGAAGGTTCAGGCCCGCACAGCATCGGTCACGTTGAACGCCATCGAGATAGACATTCAAGAAGCCAGCGTCACCCAGGGTGACAACACCCAAACGGCAACGGTGACGTTTTACCCGGAAAAGCAGCAAGTCACGCTGGCGGTGGACGGCGGGCTTGAGCCAGGACTTGCCAGCATTCACATCAAGTTCAGCGGCACGCTTAACGACAAGCTGCGTGGTTTTTACCTGGCTAAGACCCAGCTGCGCAAGTACGCGGTGACACAGTTCGAGTCGACTGACGCTCGCCGTGCCTTTCCTTCGTTCGATGAGCCGGCTTTGAAGGCCAAGTTCGATATTAGGTTGATCATCGATCGCAGCGACACGGCAATATCTAACGGATACATCAAAGCGGATGTTTCCGGTCCGGGTGCAGACAAACACACGCTGATATTTTCGACGACCCCACCGATGTCGACCTATTTGGTGGCCATGGCGGTAGGGGATTTTCAGTGTAGTGAAGGCAGCGCGGACAACATTCCCATCCGCGTTTGCGGAACGCCGGACAAAAAGCCCCTGCAGGCCGCGGCTTTGCGTTACGCCGAAGAGGTCCTCAAGTACTACAACCAGTATTACGGCATTCCTTATCCGTTTAAGAAACTGGATATCGTAGGCGCTCCCGATTTTGAGGCCGGCGCCATGGAAAACACCGCCGCGATCTTTTATCGCGAGTCCCTGTTGTTCATTGACGACGACAATTCGTCTGTCAACTTGCATCAGCTGGTCTTTGAAGTTCTGGCGCACGAGATGGCGCACCAGTGGTTCGGCGATTTGGTAACCATGAAATGGTGGGACAACATCTGGCTTAACGAAGGATTCGCCACATGGATGGCGCTGAAGCCATCGCAGGCGCTTCATCCGGAATGGAACGCCGCGCTGGATGCGGTAGGGGAGTTGAATCGGGCGCTGACCGTCGATTCGCTCAGAAACACCCATCCCATCCGCGCCAGGGCCGAAACACCGGAAGAAATCAACGAATTGTTCGACGGCATTTCCTATCAAAAAGGCGCTGCGGTGCTGCGCATGGTGGAGTCTTATGTGAGCCCGGAGGTTTTCCGTCGTGGCGTGAATGCCTACTTACGCAAGTTCTCCTACGCGAACGCGTCCGCGGAAGATTTTTGGAGCGCCATGACCACCGCTTCGGGACTGCCCGTGAACCGAATCATGCCGACATTTGTGGATCAGGCGGGACAGCCGTTGGTGTCGGTGAAATCAACCTGCGTCACACCACCAGCCGCCAGTGCACCGAAGCGTCGATCGAGACGTTCGCGACGCCAGGCGAAGCCGCATCCCAAGACCGAGATCACGGTGTCCCAGCAGCGCTTCTGGGCCGATCCCATGACCGCACGGGGCAAAGAGCTGTGGGTTATACCGGTGTGTGTTAAGGCAGAAGGCGCCAAGCCATTCTGCCAGATCTTTAGCCAGTCCGCGCAGACTCTGCCGGTTGCCGGTTGTGCAACGTGGGTATTTACCAACGCGAACGCAAGCGGATACTATCGCACGCAATACGACCGCGCCGATCTTGAGAAACTTGGCTCGGTTGCAACTACGGAGCTCACTGCTTCGGAGCGCATTTCGCTGCTCAATGACGAGTCCGCACTGCTCGGCCCCGGCAAAGAGAGTGTGGCCCGTTATCTTGACCTGGTAGGCGCGCTCAGCCAGGATGCGGAGCGCGCGGTCGTTGAGAGTTACAGCCCGGAGTTGCGATTGATCGGCGACTATTTGGTCAACGACACGAACCAGGCTCCGTTTCGCGCCTGGATACGCGCTACATTTAATCCCATGTTTGCCAAGATTGGGTGGACCCCTGCGTCCGGCGAAAGAGCGGATGCGCGCTTGCTCCGCACCGATCTAATCTACCTTCTCGGCCGCGTAGGTCACGATCCCGCGATCATGAGTCGTTCTGTGGAACTGGCGACGGAGTACGTCAAAAATCCACACGCAATGGATCCCAGCATTGCCGGCGATGTCCTCCTTGTGGCTGCCAGGAGCAATGACACGAAGCTTTTTGAAGGATACCTGGCGGTGTTGCGCGACCCGGCAAGCACACCTGAGATGCTCTCGAACGTGTCGGATGCCATGGCCGCGTTCACAGATCCCCAATTGATCAGCCGCTGGCTCGAGATCGCAGCCGCGCCGGAAACGCGCAACCAGGATGCTGCCGGTTACTTTGCCCGCCCCCTGCTCAACCCTCCGGTGCAAAAAGTGGCCTGGGAATGGATCAAGGAGCACTGGCCGCAAGTCGAAAGCAAACTGACCATGAGCAGCGGAACAGGCGTGGTCCGGGCAACCGGCAACTTTTGCACGGTCGAGATGCGCGACGATGTGCAGAAATTTTTTTCAGAACACAAAGTACTTTCGGCGGAGCGAACTCTGAAGCAATCGATTGAACGAATCGATGCCTGCATCGGCTACCGGGAACGGCAACAGAGCAACCTGAGCGCTTGGCTGGCGCAACGCCCGGCGGTCGTGACGTCAGATCGGCGTTAGCGCCCGGCTTGAGCCGTTATGCGGGCGTGAGCGAGGCGGGGCCGAGTGGGAGTCCGCAGGCGAAATCCTGAGCGGAGCGAAGGATCAGTTCGGTTCGTAGCGGATGTGCACAGACTGCCAGCGCTGGTTCATGATTTGCGCGAATTGAGAGCTGCAGCGCGGGCAGCGGACGATGAGTTGATCGGATGAACTCCACTCCAGCGTAGGAGTTTCGGCGGGCGTGTCTTCTTCCACTAGAAAAATCTCGCCTTCGCTGGCGTGGCCGGAAAAATAACCGAGACGAA
>Ga0209648_10000635_pt1 | contig 27134 bp, 25 predicted proteins | sample GraSoi2013_115cm_FD_185830 | JGI IMG/M metagenome (GOLD analysis project Ga0209648, IMG submission 185830) | Grasslands soil microbial communities from the Angelo Coastal Reserve, California, USA - Sample 9_17_2013_115cm (SPAdes) (version 2) | ecosystem: Environmental > Terrestrial > Soil >...
CGTGCCGCATCGGCGGTGATAATGGATGTGAGGTGCTGGCCGGCAATGGAGAGAGTCACCTGGGCCATCAGGCCTTCAATCTTCACGTCGACGATGCGGCCCACGAGTTGGTTGCGGCCACTGATCTTTCTGAAGTTTTGTCTGCGGCTTTCGACCGGCGTGCTCCGCGGTATGGCCGGCAGCAGACGGTCGATTTCCGTCTCCGGGATGCGATGATGCCCGCCCTGCGTCTTGGTTGTCTTAATCTTTCCCTTGTAGATCCACTGCTTCAGGGTCGGATAACTGATGCCCAGAACTTTGCAGGCATGACGAACCGGGTAAAGTTTCGGTCGTGATTCCTCTCTCATGCTGTTTCTACTCCTGTCTCAACGAAGTCGGCTGAGCGGTCACTGTTGCTCCCCGCTCGCTCAATCCTCAATCGCTCAATCAAAGAGGAGCCAGCAGCGAGCCCAACAATGGCGTTGCCGGGGCTCTCGACAGTTCCTCCCAAGTGCCCTGTTGCACAACCCTCCCTTGCTCCAGCACCACGACCCGCTGTGGACACAGCCGTTTGAGGACTTCGGCCTGGTGATCAACGGCAATCATGCTGAAGCCGATCATTTGGCTCCAAAAAATCAAGTCATCAATTAATTCGCGGACTAACTGGCGATCCAGCCCAGCGAATGGCTCATCCAACAGGACCACAGGCGGTTTCCTCGCCAACATGCGTGCCAGGCTGACTCGTCGTGCTTGCCCTCCTGAAATCAAAGACGCCGGAGCGTTCCACAGCGCCGACAGTTGCAAGCGGTCACGCAACGTCGCAATCCAGTCAATCTGTTCTCTTTCTGAAGCCTGTTCCCTGGGAATGCCAAAGCTGATGTTCTCACTTACGCTTAAGTGGGGAAACAAGCCGGGTTCCTGGGTTAGATATCCAATGGTCCTCTTATATAAAGGAAGAGACGGCGGAAAGAACTTGAGGTCGCCTACTTCCACATAGCCGTCATCCGGTTCCTCAATTCCAGCAACGCAGGCCAGAACTGTGCTCTTGCCCGCTCCGGAGGCCCCAAACAGCCCCAAGCAGCAGCCTTGATCCAGGTTCAATTGGACATCCACGCTGAGCTCTCGCCGCTTCTTGATGATGTGCGCTTTAAGCATGGCGTTGACGCTGCGCGAGAACATGAATCAGCCAGGGAAGCGGTAGAGCGACAGCAAGAAACACCACCAACAAGGGCATTACCGCAGGCAAGCCAAAGCTCTGCAAATTCACCCAGAGTTGAATCGGCATGCCGGATGGATAGTACGCGGTCACCACGACGGCTCCGAATTCCCCGATAGCGCGGACCCATGCGAGGCTGAGGGCCACAGCCAATCCCAACTTCGAGAGGGGCAGAGTCACGCGCAGAAAAACTCGCATCGGAGTGACTCCAAGCAAAGCAGCCTGTTTTTGCAGCATCACCGGAACCGCATCGAGAGCGGCCACAGCTCCCAAAACGTAATACCCCATGCCCACGTAAACCTGCGTGGCGACAAAGGCCGTGGCGCTGTTGGTCATCACGATGCCGTAGCGTTCCAGCCATGCGCCCAGGGACCCGTAAGGACCAAAAGCCAGGGTCATCAGGATTCCCAGGGCCAACGGCGGCAGGAGAATAGGAATGAGTAGCAGAGCCTGCCAGACAAGGCGCTCACGCGCCCGGCAACGCGCGATGTACGCAGCCATAGGCGTGCCCACCGTGATGATGATGGCCATCGCTAAACCCGTCAACAACAGCGAAACTCGAACCGAGGCCAGCGCGGGACCGCGTACGTCCGGGCTCCATTGCCAGGCGCCGACGCGCGCAAACAACGCGCTGAAGGGATAGAGCAAAGCGATCGCAAACGCCGCGGCGCCGGCTCTTGCTATCCAGTGACGGTCACCTCTCATGCATGCAAGGCAGATGCCTCTCCCGGTAGGTCGTAGTAAAAGCGCCGGAAGATCGCTTGCGCTTCCTCGCCCTTCAACCAATCGGCAAACGCAGCCGCGCCTTTGCGATTGGGGGCATCTTTAAGAACTCCGGCGTAGTAAATCAGCGGCTCAGGATTATAGGTTTTTCCGCCGACCGTAACAGTCACTTCTGGATGGTCCGCATGAACGCTTTGCCCGCTCAGATTGACCTCTTTGGGCAGATTGATATAAGGAAGGTTGAACGGACCGGGCTGGATCTTGTACGCCGAGGCAGCATCGAGCTCCCCACTCTGGAGCCTCGCCTGAACCGTTGGCTCGGTGAAGATCTGTTTCTCATTGATGGTTGGTCCCAGAATCTTGTCCACCAGATCGGGCTGCTTGTAGACCTTGGCCGCGAGCATTATGGTGAAGATAATGTTGCGTCCCTGCGGGTCCCCAACCGGATCGGTCCGTCCAAAGCGAAAACCCGGTTCTTGAAGAACCTCCCACCAGTTGCCCTTTCCCTTGTTTGCCGCTTCCAGCTTAGGCGCAAAGCGGCTCTTGGGACTGTAAGCGATCACCATTTCCGTGTGGGCGATGGGCTGCGCGGTTTCGGCTTTGCCGGCGCGCAAGACTGTCAACATGGGCCCAGGGGTCACGGGGATGAAGACATCCGGCCGGATGCTCCCACCTACAATCAACTGTGCCAACGCACTCGATCCTTGAGCGCGGCCGTGCATGTCAAGTTTCAAACTCTGTGCGACCGAGGCCTTCAGCGGACCCTCCATCATCGAACCCATGGAGCCCGCATAGGCCACATCCAGCACGGCTAATTCCGCAGCTGATGAACTGGACGGAAATCCAGTCATCGCGGCTCCGAAAGCCAGCCAACTCCCACGAAAGAGCAGCTCTCGTCTGCTAAGGTCGCTTTTGTTATGGTCCACTTAGGCGCCTCCACACGAACACTCAAGAAATCCTTGCCGGCAAGGCTAATATACGATTCAATACGATGTGGATCGCGACTGTCAAACGGATTTCAACGTGATTAATCGCCGGTCGCCCCATCCTTGCGAAGCAAGGGTGGGATTGAAGAGGGTAATTGCTCGAGCGGGGAGCGGTAACACCCTTAGGCTTGCCGTCAGGGGTTGGCTGCGATGCTCCAAGCGCCGGAGGCGCGACCACAGGGTAGCCCACGGCATCGCCGTGGGTAAGAAGAGGAAAACGACCGAGCGCCAGCGGGGCGGCACAAGTTGTCAGCCGAAGACGTATCGCGGATCATATTTGACGCGGTGTTTTTCCAGCAGCGCGATGTATTCCTCTTCGAAAGTCATTTTCCGGTGATGCAATTCCTGGTTGCGGATGTAGCGAATCACCGCGTCCTGATTGGAGGCGCTCACGCCGAAGACGCCGAATCCGCGTTGCCAGGCAAAATTGGTCCCATCCATCGTGAAGAGCTGGTTTTGATCACCTGCAGGGCGTCGGAGAAAGCGAGCGTGAGTGGAATTTCAATCAGCATGTGGATGTGATCTTCCATGCCTCCAATTTCGTGGACGAAAATCTTTTGTTTCTTGCAAACGCCTGCCATGTAGACCCAAAGACGGGGCTTCATTCCTCTCGGGATGAGCTTGCGCCTACCTTTGGTGCTGAAGACGATATGAACCGGGTTGTGCATGTGGCTGTGGGACATGTGCCGCGCCTCCGGCGCTCTATGGTACACGCACATCACCCACGGCGATGCCGTGGGCTACCGTGTTGGCGCGCCTCCGGCGCTTGCATTCTTCTTGGTTTCGTCGCGTTTCGGGGATCCAGATTGATCGAAGGGGTCAGCGACCACGGTGATGGTTGTCCGAGTCGTCCAGAAACTGCGACGGCGTCACGCGCAGGAGAGGCGAACAGCCGACCCTGTGCGGACATGCGGCTTCATCTTAGACGGACGTTCATTTGGTTGTCATCGCTGAAGGTGACAGTCAGCACGCGTTCTCTGCCCTTCGGGAAGATGGCCTTAAGGCTATGGGATTCGTCGTAGGCGTCCTGGGAGGACTGTACATTCACGCGAAGCTGATGCTGGCCGGGCGTAATGTATACGCTCTGTGATTGTTTGACCACATGCCCAAACAGCCCGAACATTTTCTTGGAAACCCTTTCGAGCTTCCGGCGCAAGACAGCGTGATCGTCCACCCACACGGTCAGGTTAGCGCCATTGACCTTCGGGTTAATAGAAACCCGGAGCTCCACCGAACGTGGCGCAACAGACCGGCTCGTTTCTGGTTGAGCGCCAGTCCGAGATGTGGATATGGAATTTGACTTAATGGACCCGCTCACCGCCGGTACCGGGGACTTGACGGGCTCACTCAACGCCGGTACGGAGGATGGAGGCTGCGCACGAGCTGTTTCCACAGGGCGGCGGGAGTTTTGCCATAGCCCGAATGCCCCAATCACCCCGATACAAGAGAGCAAAGCAAGCGCGCGTGCCCGCCGGCTCTTTTGCGTCTGCGAGCCGAGTCGCTTCAAGATTCGTCGCAGCCCAGCTACAAACCGGGCGCCGGGCGCTTGCTGCTTCTTGGTGGAATTGGCGTAAACACGGTCTACAAGCTCAAGCAGCCCCGGAGGATTAGAACCGGGCTCTTTGTTTCTATCCCACGGTTCTTCCTGATCGAGAATATTCTGGAGATCGCGGGCCATTTCCCTCCCGCGCCGATAGCGTTCCGCGGGATCTTTGGCCATGGCCCGAAGGACAACATCATTGAGCCGCGACGGTAAATCCAGATTAAGAGCTGCCACAGGGACGGGTTCGTGGTGGACCACTTTGAACGAAACGGTGAAAACGCTGTTGCCTTGGAAGGGGCGGTGTCCAGTCAGCAATGTGTACAGAATCGCGCCCAGGGAAAAGAGATCGGAGCGCCCATCGACGGGAAGCCCATTCAGTTGTTCCGGCGACATGAAGGCCGGCGTTCCCAAAATCTGCCCGCAGGCAGTTAACTCGCTGAGATTCAGTTTGGCAATGCCAAAATCGGCGATCTTGGCATGGCCGTCTTCGGCAAGCAGAATATTTGAGGGTTTGAGATCGCGATGGATAACGCCCCGGCTATGCGCGAAGTCAAGCGCCTCCGCCAGTTCTCGAACCAGACTGACCGCATTCCCGGAAGTGAGTTTGCCCGACTGTTCCAGCGACTTGCCCTTCACATACTCCATGACGATGTAGGGCGTGTGGGTTTCAGGTTCTTCGCCAAGATCGAAAATCGTTATGATGCCGGGGTGCGAAAGGCGTCCGGCGGCTTCGGCCTCGCGCAGGAAACGTTCCCGGTATTCGCTCTGGGCCTCGGGAGGTTGTCCGGCAAGGGAGATGCTCTTGATGGCAACAATGCGATTGATGACCGGATCGCGGGCGCGATAGACAATTCCCATGGCGCCGCGGCCTAGCTCGTCGAGGATCTCATACCGCCCAAATCGTCTCACGTCGTTTGCTGGACTAGCCATCTAATCCAAGGATATTGCTGAAAGGCCCAAGGTTCACCGCGCCAACCGTCAGGGCCGATTACCAACGTAACGAGCAGGAGTATTGCAGAAGAACAGGCGGCTAAGGTTTCTGTTGCGGGTTTCGGTATCCCTCTATTTTCCCTAGCTGAATCTGATACTCCATCTCCACCTGCGCGGGGCTCAGTTCCTTCCCAAGAGACGCAAGAATCGTCAGAGCAAGAGCAAGATCGGAGTCGCGCATCGTCATCTCCATTGTCATCTCCTATGCCGTCGGATTTTCAAATTTCAAAGGTCGGCAGTAATCATGTGACGAAGCGTATCAGCAAACAAGTTCGGGTTCTTGCGGCGGTTAGAACGGAACGTCATTTCCTCCAGGTATGCGGCAAGACGCTTCGCGCTGGTCTTGTGCCACGTTCCCAGACTGCCGCGTTTCAAGTCTACAGCAAGCACGAGGGCGTCTTGGCAGTCAGCCGTTCTCTAAAGCGCGGTCCGATTGATCCCGCCTGCACCGGGGCCCCGGCGCGCCCGGTGTTGGCGTGACGGGGTGGATACAGGATTCTCCCGACTCAAAATGACAATGTTCACCCCATTTACTTCAACCAGTATTTCGGCGAAGGTGATGATCTGGCCGCCCGGAGGCAACCATGACCAAAGGGAGAAAAATACAGCAAAGATCAGGTCGAGGATGTTGCAAGCGAAAAATTTTGATGCTCCCTCGGTTCAACGACAGAAGGTTCTACTCGTAGGGGCTGAGCCGTCCGTCCAAAGTTTGATATCGGCGTTCCTGGCCACCATGGGCTCTATGTGCACGGTGGCCTCCAGCAAGGAGGAGGCACCCGCCATTCTGAAGCGAGAAGTCTTTGATGCCGTGCTGCTCGACTACGGTCGTTGGGATGGGGGCGCTGACGAGTTCATCCTGAGGATAAAACAGATTCGCCCCAGCGTAGCGGACCGAATAGTGGTGATCACCAACGGCACTGCCGACCGCGGAATGATGGAGCTTATCGAACGTCATGACCTGTTCCAGGTATCCCAAGAAGGCTTGGTTCAGCAGCTCTGGGCTACACTTCAAGAGCTCTTCGTCTCCCGACGACCGTGGCAACTGCCTGTGCGGAGAATGGGGATTCCGCAAATAATATTTGATAGCTTTCGGTCCCCCATGACGGCTGGTGTGCGTAGCTTGTCCCCGGGCGCCAGACAGCTTGGTTATCAGCACAAGAGCACGATTATCGACCTCTCCATCGAGTTTCTGGAAGGATCTGACCGGATATCGCTCGCGGGCCAGGTGCTGGATGCCGAGAGGAAGGGCATGAACGATGGCCTTTCCGTGCTCCTGGTTAGTGGGTTTGCAACCCTAGTGCGGACCGCTACAAACCAATTTGGGGAGTTTCATCTGGAATTCGAATCTGCGGAAAGCGTAAGCCTTGAAATCCGGGTGGGCGAACGGTCCTGGGTCTTGGTACCATTAGGGAAGATGGACTGGGCCGGGAAGCGAATGTCAGTTAGGCAGACAGAAAGCTAGGTCCGGAGTCCGGCTGTCGGAGTAGCGGTTGTATCGAACCTTCGGCGCGGGCCTTCAAAGAGGCCGGTGCACCATCCTTTCTGCGGAAGGCGCGTGGGTTTTGCGGCTTCCGTGGAAAGCGTGGGAAGCAAAAACCTTCCCTCTCACACCCGCCATTCTCGTCCTCTCTTCCCTCTCACACCCGCCATTCTCGTCCTCTCTTGTGCGTCGCGCTACAAGGAATGGAGAGACTAACATCGTCGAATCCCCACTTGTGGCGATGCTGAAAAACAAAAGGCCAGCTTCGCCACAACAGCCTGCCCCGAGCGGAATCGAGGGGATGGGCACCCTCGCGTATCGTGCGGATTTCGTCGACAGCCGGGTTGGGAGCTCGAATGACAGCGGACCTCGACTTAATTGTCAGAAGACGGCGCTGGCGGCCAACGCTTAGAGAGTCCGTGCTCATTCACCACGAGAGACTCCGCACCCGGAGGCAGAACTTGCAGCGACTTGAGAAATTCAATGACTTCGTTCTGTTGGTCACTGGATAAAGCGTCGAAGGCCTGGCGCGAGGCAAGAGCTTCTCCGTTGTGCGCTTCTACAGCCTCCCTGGCCGTAGTGAATTTCCCGTGATGCATGAACGCTCCGCCCTGGTTGTAGAAACCCCACAGCTTGCGGGTAATGAATTTGCAGTTGCCCTTGAAGAATCCGGGCGTTCCCGCCGGCTGGTTCTGATCGAGCGGTTCACATTCCGGATCGATCGCCGGGTTGCTCGTAGCGCTGATGTCGTGCAGTTTGAGATCCGTGTACGCCTGGACCATGACCACGCCGGCGTCATTGGGCTGCAGGCGCGGTTCGGGCAAGCCGGGCCCGGTCAAGTCCACCGACAGCGCCGGAGCTGTCAGCGGATAATTCACCGGCCCCAGCTGGAGGTTCCCGGCCGGGTTATAAGGGCTCGGCTCCGTATAGATCCAGCCATGGCGATCCAGGGGCAACGCGTCCATGTGGCACGAATTGCAGCCGATTCGGTCGAAACGACGTTCGCCATTGAAAATCCCCTGTGCGATCGCCGGATCGTCCGGGATCACAAGCCCGGGTACGGCCATCGTCGCCTGGAACATGGAAATCGCGGTGAGGTCGGCGACGGTCAGCTCGTTAGTAACGCCATCGCCGTCGGGATCGGTATTCAAGCCAAAGCGCTCTTCCGACTGCATGCCATGATGATGATTCATGGCATTGTTGGTGAATTGCCGGATGGAGACGACCGCGCCCGCCTGATGGTAGGGCAAGATAATCAGGCTAGGAGGCGTGGTCCCGGTGGTTTTCAAGCTGGGAGCAGGCAAGCCCACAACCTGGGAGGTTTTCCAGGTGCCGTCGCCATTATGGGTGATGATTCCGAACGACACGCCCTTGGTCGTAAGCGGACGGCTGGTGCCCGGGGCTGTGGCCGCGGCTGTCGCCTGGAGATCGGCGGTCATTTGCCGCGCCACCATCTCCAGGAAGCCGGAGCCGCTCATGCCAATGGTTTTCCGGTCATTGGTGGCGTTGTCCAGGGTGACAAACTTTCCGGATTCATCCAGCGCGCCGCGCATAGTGACCCCGTCGTTGTGATCGAAGGTCAGGTGATCGAAGCGCTGCGCCAGAACGAATACCTCGGTTACGCGGTCGCCGCCACCGCCCGCGATCGGCGCATTGTGGCATCCCTGGCAGGAGTTCGCCTCGGGCGATGAGATGCGGTCGAAGTTTCGCGGAAACACCAGCGGCGAGCTGGGATCTGCCACGGTTGCGCCCGTTCCTTTCGTCAGCGGCCGCCCCGCTCCCTCCTGGACGGTAAACTGAGCCGTGAACAGCCGGGCGCCGAAGCGGATCAATTGGTTTAGAGGAGTGGTAAACTCCTCACCGTTTTCCAGGTGCCGGGGTATTGCGACCTCACGGCCGATGCCGTCATCGTGCTTTTGAGAAGAGGCAGGAACCGCAACCAGAAAGGTTGCCACCACAAGACAAATTGCCTTCTTCCAGCTTGACCTTCGCATATCTGTTTCTCCTTCGCAGCTCGCCAACTTCCTCTTCCTGAGGATGGCTTATTCTTAGAGACAGAGGGCGCTGGAGGAATATCCCAGCGACCCTGCTGCATTCGTGGCCAATCATTCGAATTAGAAAGCAACCTGCTCCAGGAAGGTCCGGCCACCCCAGGAGTGGTTCCATGCAGGAGCAAGAATCGGCAGGAGAGGCGCCTGTTTCAGGGCCTCTCCCTCTACCCAAAGCACTTAGAAATAGATCCCGTTTTGTTCGTGGCCGATCAAAGCGAAATGGTTGACACTAGTCGCGGCTGGGTCGGAAACAAATTGGAACCCGTGGCCATTCGAGAGCGAGGTCACCATGGTCCTGGGCGTAGTAGCCGTGACCGCAATTGTGGCGGTGTTGTCCGCGAAGGTTCCACGCATTTTGTTTGCGGGCTGGTTCGCGGTCTCCGTGCTGAGAATCCCGCTCCATTCAATATCGAGCGAGTTGATGATTCCCTGCACTTGATTCACCGCCCGAGCGTTGCCCGCAACACTGTTCGCTACTTTAAACGCATCCAATACGCAAACGTTCTCCACATGCAGCGATGCCGTTCCTGAATCCAAGTCAACGTGAGCGCTTCCTTCCGGGATATGCACGGCCCAGAATACGTTTGTCGGTGACAAGCCGCCATCCCATGAATGCGGGCCCAACGAGCCCGTTAGGCTGTCAAGTCAAACGAACGCAAACGATGCTTTTCGCTCCACTCCGTCAGTGCCTACAAACACACCACTCATGAACCGCGTGTCGGTGTGGAATAAGTAAGGCGCAGTTGCGCCTGTATCCAGGTCGGTTCCGGTTCCGGTCAGGTTGAAATCCGCCTGGCCGACGAAACCTTTGAAGTTGAAGATTACCGAGGGATCACGTCCCTCGGGGTGGGCGCCCGAAGGATCGGTGGCGGCGGCCGCTCCGCTTACAGGGCCCGGGAAATAGAAGTGGGCTCCGCCTGGTGGTGGAGCATTGATGTGCGGGATCGGCACTGGAAAATCGCACAGCCCAGGTAAGCCTTCTTCTTGCGCCCAGACCTTGCCTGGAATACTCGAGCCCAATAGCACAGCTCCTCCCGCTACCGCGGCACGGCTGAAGAAGCTCCGCCGCGACACTGCCGCGATGAGATTAGAAGCAGGTGAGGTGGTTTTGATTTCCTCCCCTTTCTTTATTCGATTTGTTGTCATCCGTAATCTCCTTCTTGACTTCAGAAGCGCCGCCGAGCATACACTCATTTCGCCTGCTCGCATAGAGTGAAAAGACTTGCACTAAGACAGCACAAAATTGCGACATGTTCCGGTCTGACGATTCCCCGCCCGTCCATATCGGCTCCCCGTCTTGAATCCCAGCTTGCTCCGGGCGCACGCCGGCCTCGCGGAATATCTTTATCTTTAAGCTTGGCCGCGCCGATGAAGCGATTCAGGCCGGGTGGGAGGTGAGCTCTTCTATTGGAAGCGCTGTCAGGCAAAGTGGGTAGCAATTCTCTTTCGGCTAGCCTCTTTCACCGACAGATACCCGGCGGCGCTTCCGGCCTTACGACTTCACCGTGGATGCCGGACCGTTTGTGCTCGTTCTTCCTTTCTCAGCTAAACGGTCGGCCGCGTCCAGCGCGCTTCGCACGGCCTGATGAAGCGCTTGAAATTCATACGGCTTAGGTAAGAACGTGGCTCCCTCGGGTACGTTCGAATTGAGCGCGACCAGCTGCACCGAATACCCGGTGGTGAAAACCACGGGAGTATTAGGAGCGATCTCGCACATTCGACGATACGCTTGGGTACCGCTTAACGCAGGCATGTCCACATCCAAGACGACCAGCCGGATCTGTTTCCAGTTGTCCTTGAAGAGGCGCACGGCCTGTTCGCCGTTCTCTGCAACCAGAACGTGGTAGCCCTGGGACCGGAGCGTCGTCTGGACCATCTCCCGCAGTGCGCTGTGATCCTCGGCCACCAGAATCGTCTCCGTTCCTGATAACGTTTGGCTCATCACAGGCGCAAGCAGCACTTCGGGACGGCCTGATCGGGAAGGGAAATAGGCGTGAAATCTCGTCCCTTGTCCGGGCGTACTGTAAACGTTGATGAATCCCTCGTGCTGTTTCACGATGCCATAAACAGTCGCCAAGCCAAGGCCCGTGCCTCTGCCCATTTCTTTGGTGGTGAAGAACGGCTCGAAGATGCGGTCAACGGTAGCTGGATCCATCCCGATTCCCGTGTCGGACACTGAGAGCAGAACGAATCTACCGGGTTTGGAATTTGCGTGAAGATGCAGCATCTGGTCGCTGATCTCGACGGTTCGCGTTTCTACCGCGATTCGTCCTCCACCCGGCATCGCGTCTCGGGCATTCAGACACAGGTTCATGAGGACCTGCTCGATTTGCGTAGAATCCGCGTTGATCGGGGGAAGGTCAGGCCAAAGATCAACAGCGAACTCGATGCCATCTCCGAGCACGCTTTGCAGGAGTTTTTGAGTTTGCCTGACCAGGGCATTGAGGTCCATGTTGTGGGCCTGCAGCACCTGCTGGCGCGCAAAGGCAAGCAGTTGTCGGATGAGACCAGCCGAGCTGGTTACCTGTTCGCGGATCGCCTGAAACCTTCGCCGCGAAGGGCTGTCCTCAGGGACCTCCTCGTATCCCAGTTGTGCCCATCCTGAGATTACAGTCAGCGCGTTGTTAAAGTCGTGGGCGATCCCGCCGGCAAGCCTGCCGATGGCCTCAAACCTCCGAAGCTGGCTGAGCTGCTGTTCCACAGCCCGTCGTTCGCGACGCTGTGCTGCCTCTTTGAGTTCCCGTCGGATCGCGGGAAGCAAGCGCTTCATATTGCTCTTTGTCACATAGTCTTGAGCGCCCTTTTTGAGTGCCTCAACCGCGATATCTTCGCCCAGCGTACCGGACAAAAAGATAAACGGAACTTCGGAGTCTGTCGTGCGTAAGAGCTTGAGGGCCTCGAGGCCCGAAAAGCTCGGCATCGAGTAATCGCAGATGACCAGGTCCCACTTTCCATTTTCAAGGGCTACAGTCATGCTGGTCGGCGTATCGACTCGCTGGTGATCGACATCAAAACCGCCCCGACTCAATTCGCGGACAAGCAAGGTTGAGTCGTCCTCTGAATCCTCGACGACTAGCACGCGAACAGATTCTGTCATCTACCCTCCTTTTACCAACGGAGCAGGCTCATTGATCAGCAACCAGTAAAGACCAAGTTGCCGGACCGCTTCCATGAATTGGATGAAGTCCACAGGCTTGCGCACATAGCTGTTGGCGCCCAGGCCATAACCGTTGATCCGATCGCCCTCCTCGTTGGACGACGTCAAGATCACGACGGGTAAGAGGCGAGTACGCTCATGAGCGCGTAGCTGACGCAGGACCTCCAAGCCATCGACTTTAGGTAGTTTCAAGTCCAGAAGAATCACCTCGGGCATGACCTTCAGGTCACGGCCGGCGTGAGGACCGGTGCCAAAGAGAAAGTCGAGTGCTTCCACACCATCGTGGGCCACAATCACTTCATTCGTGATGTTGTTCTTTTTTAACGCTCTCAGCGTGAGCGCTTCGTCATCGCGGTTGTCTTCAACCAGCAGTATCAGCCTGTTCTCCCGAATTCCGTCGGTCATCGCTCTCCCCCAGCCTGCGCTGCGGAGGCCGCTGCGTTTTCTTTGGAGACAACTGCCACAGAGCGACCTTCATCCTTAACGGAAAAATAGAAAGTGGCTCCCTGTCCAGCGATGGCGTCAGCCCAGACCAAGCCTCCGTGGCGGTGAATAATCCGCTGCACCGTTGCCAAGCCAATTCCCGTTCCGGGAAATTCGCTTCCATCGTGGAGACGCTGGAACGGGCCGAAGAGTTTGTTGGCGTACTTCATATCGAAACCTGTGCCGTTGTCGCGCACAAAGAAGACGCGGGCCATACCCTGGCGCCGAGTTCCGAATTCAATGTGAGCTTGAGGCTGCCGGCAAGTAAACTTCCATGCGTTGCCGAGCAAATTTTCGAGTGCCACGCGCAACAAGGTCCGGTCTCCCTCGACGATCAGGTTCGGAGCGATGTTGAACGTCACGCGGCGGTCAGGATCTGCTTTTTTCAGTTGGACGCTAATGTCGCTGGCGACAGCGCTCAAATCCACGGTTTCCCGAACCAACTCACATCGCGCCGTACGGGCCAGGTTCAACAACCCATCAATTAAGCGTCCCATGTTCGCTGTAGCGGTGCGAACACGATGCAGATGGTTTTTTTCTTCTGGCTCGAGTTTGTGCTCACAGTCTTCGAGCAGGGCAAGGCTGAAGCCGTCGATGGCACGGAGAGGAGCGCGCAGGTCATGAGAAACAGAATAGCTGAAGCTCTCCAATTCTTTGTTGATAGCAATCAGTTCGGTATTGTGCCGTTCCATTTCCCGGTGCAAGGCGTGGATGTGGTCTTCGGCTTGTTTCCGTTCCGTGATGTCACGAATCGCACTGGAAACCAACACGCCCTCTTCCGTCTCCAACGGACTGAGGCTGATTTCCACTGGAAACTCGTGGCCGTCCTTGTGCTGGCCATGGAGTTCCAGACCGGCGCCCATGGGCCGGACTCGGGGTTGAGCAAAGAAGTCTGCTCGGTGCTTAGGGTGCCGGCCACGCAGACGCTGTGGTACTAGCATCTCCATCTCTTTTCCCAATAACTCATCGCGGCGATAGCCGAATACTTTCTCGGTTTGCGCATTGACCAAGACGATCTGTCCCTCCCCATTCACGACCACCATGGCGTCGGGCGCCGCCTCGAGCAGGGCTCGGAATTTCTCGTCCGCTCTCTGTCGCTCGGTAAGGTCCCGCAATATCCCAATAAAACAAAGATCCTCGCCCGCTTCCCAGCAGGAGAGTGAGAGACTAATGGGAAACTCTTCCCCATTTCTTCGCTTCCCCGCCAGCTCGACATTCTTGCCTAACAAGCGTCCGTGGCCTGTGGCAAGAAACCTCTCCAGGCCTTTCTTGTGATCGGCGTGAAACCGGTCCGGCATCAGGAGTGTAAGCGGTTGCCCGCTTGCTTCGGATGCGGAGTAGCCGAAGATGCGCTCTGCGGCGCGGTTGAAGTAGATAATCCGTCCCATGGAGTCGGCGCCGACAATTGCGTCCATCGCTGTCTCGGTGATGGCCCGGATACGCCTCTCACTTTGCTCTAATAGCACCTTATGTTGCTGTGAAGCCTTAGCGCTTTCAATCAGAGCAAGCACGCGCGGCACGGTGAAAGGAAGTGATACCGCCGTGCCCATCGAAACCAGAGCGGTTAAAACCTTGACTCCACCCGACAGCACATAAACTGGATTCCAGATGGTGATGACTTCCATGAAATGCGTGCCGCCGCAAGCAACAATGAACAGACCAAAGGCCAGGAACATCCAATGAAAAGGTATGCTGCGACGCCCCCTGTAGACCAGATATGCAAGGGTGACGGAGATCATGACGTAGGCAAGACCAATCATTGAATCGGCGACCACATGGGTCCAGACGAGACCGCGCCTTCCCAGGTAGCAATAAAAGTGCGGCAAAAAGTCGGATGAGAAAAGATTGCGTGTCAGAGTTGGCCAAATCAAGAAAGGAGAAATCCCCAGCAGGACCAGCAAGACAGCGATCACGTAAGGCGGCCGGCGCTTTGCAAATCGCGATGGCTCAAATGTATGCGCTACGGACATTTTCGCTACTCCCTGCTCAACTCTCGGCGGGAACACGAAGGGCGCAACGGATTTTGCAACAACACTAGTGCAGAAGTGCAGACCTAAGAGTAACTATCCGTCGCCTTGAAAGACTGTGTCAACAAAGAAATATCAAGGAAGTAGCCCTTAGCGTGCGAGATGTGCCGTTTGTAATAAGGAGAAAACCTTAAGGCAGCCATAGTTAACGAGAAACGCTCCCGAGAAACCAAAGAAAGTAGACTTCCAGGCGCGCTGGACTAAGAGCAGACTCAGGGTCGCTCAAGGCAGGCTACAACGGAGCGGCGAGCCGAAATCCTGAGCGAAGTCGAAGGACCGGACGAAAGAGCACGCTGGCATGAAACCGATCGCAGCGTAAAGAACTGGCGGAGAGAAGTGGGAGTCGAACCCAACGATAGCGGTGAAGGTTTATACGCGCTTTCCAGCCTTGACCCTTCAGCCACTCCGCCATCTTCTCCCACCTGACAGGCGAACTCTTCCATTGGAAGCGATCAGGGCAAAGCGGGTAGCAATTCTCTTTCGGCTAGCCTCTTTCACCGACAGATACCCGGCGGCGCTGCGAGTCGAACACGAGACGACAAAGACGGACAAAACATGAATGTCGTTCTTTGCCTGTTGCAGACCACGAGCGTCAATTCTATTGTGCGCCTTGGGCCAGGTCCCCACTCTGCGGAAATCTAGGGGACTAGGTCGGAGGCCAGGATGACCGGTACCGCAACCAAAACGAGTCGCCAGAGTTGTTGCGCGGAAACTGCCCGACACTCCATGCCCCATGGTCAATCGCCAGCGGATCTCGACTTGCGGTGGCACGTGCTCGGCGGTCCGCCCCACGGACGTGCGCTGCTAGCCGATGACCAAACAGTATCTACTCTGGACCTTTTTCGTCGGAACGTGGAAGACATGATTGGCACGGTGAAGGTCCCGGTGGGTGTAGCCGGCCCTCTCCTGGTGAAGGGAACGTTGGGCAGTCGAGAATTCTTTGTTCCACTGGCCACGACAGAAGCCACTCTTGTTGCCTCTTACAATCGGGGCTCGCAATTGATCACCGCAGCGGGAGGCTGCACGGCGCGCGTGGTGGAACATCGGGTGGCGCGCGCTCCCGGATTTGCCTTCAGCGCCCTCTCTGAAGTAGAGCACTTTACGAGCTGGGCGAAGAGCCAGCAGCCAACGTTCAAACGAATCGCCGCTTCGACCACTCGCTACGGTCAACTCCTCGACACCGCATTTGTGGTTGAAGGGAATCATGTCTACATGGTTCTCCAGTTTTCCACAGGTGATGCCGCGGGGCAGAACATGGTCACAATTGCCACCGCGGCCATCTGCAACTACGTTCAGGAAGAGTCGCCCGTTCATCCGCAGCGCATGTATGTGGAGGCCAATCTCTCGGGAGACAAGAAGGCCAGCGCTCAGTGCCTCTGGCACGCACGCGGGCGAAAAACCGTGGCTGAGGTTACCATCCCGTCGCTCTTGATCTCACAGGCGCTGCATACCACGCCCGAGGAGATGGCCGAGTACTTTCGGTTTTCTGCGATCGGCGGAGTTCTCAGCGGAACCATCGGAATCCAGGGCCACTATGCTAACGCGCTGGCTGCGGCCTTCATTGCTTGTGGTCAAGACGTGGCCAGTGTAGCCGAGTCTGCTATCGGAGTTACTCGCTTTGAGGTTACTCAATCGCAGGATCTCTATGCCTCAGTCACCTTGCCCAATCTGATTGTTGGCACCGTTGGCGGCGGCACCGGGCTGCCCAGCCAGCAGGCGTGCTTGGAGATCATGGGGCTGGCCGGCGTGGGCCACGCCAACACCTTTGCCGAAGTGCTGGCGGCCCTCTGCCTGGCGGGCGAGCTCTCCATCGTGGGGGCGATCTGTGCCGGAGAGTTCACGGCAGCTCATCAGCGCTTGGCTCGCATGGGAAGGGAGGAAGACCATGCTTGAGCGACTGTGGATCTACCAGCGCGAGCGCTTCCCGCTGGTTCTTCATGCACCTGTGATCGCGGCCATCGCGCTTTCCGCCACCAGCTTCTCCATGCTGGCTCGACAGCAATCGGGGACGCCTGGCCTGAAGCAGTTCTTGGTGGCCTTCCTCTCGTCGTTAGCATTCTTTTTCCAATTGCGCGTAGCCGACGAATGGAAAGACTTTGCCGACGACGCTCGATTCAGACCCTATCGGCCGGTCCCGCGCGGGCTCATCAGCCTGCGCGAGCTTAGCGCAATTGCCCTCGCTGCCGGGAGCCTGCAGCTGGCGCTCGCTTTCTGGCTTGATGCGCGATTGTTGGGCTGGCTCATGATCGTGTGGGCCTACATGCTGCTGATGACGAAGGAATTCTTTGTGGGTGAGTGGCTCCGTCTCCGGCCGCTTGCTTACATGGGCTCGCACATGTTGATTGTGCCTTTGATCTACCTGTATAGCGTCGCTTGCGCAGGCGCGATTTCAGAGTGGTCCGCGCGGCTCCCGCTGGTGCTCTTGCTCTTGGCCGGATTCTTCAGCGGGATTGTGATCGAGGTTGGCCGCAAGCTGCGGGCGCCGGAGGATGAAGAGCTTGGAGTGGCCACTTACAGCGCGACCTGGGGCGTCAGCAAATCCGTGACGGCATGGAATATTGCCCTCTTACTCGCTGGTGTATCTGCAAGTGTCGCAGCCGGGACAGTCGGCGCTTTGCGCGTTAGCCTTGCCATTCTCCTACCCGCTGCAGCAGTCGCGATCACTTGCGCCGTGCTCTATCAGCGAAAACCAACGCCGCGCCGGGCCAGGCTCATGGAAGCTGTTTCCGGCGGATGGGCACTCTTGCTTTATCTGACGCTCGGGCCCTTGGCAGCGTTGTGGAAGATCGCCCACCAAGTGAGGCATGTGTGACGCTCTTCGAACTCCAGGATGTTTCTCGCAGCTATGGCCGGCCCGGCAAGGAAGTGCGAGCGCTGAATCGAATTTCGCTTTCGATTGGCAACGGTGAGTTCGTGGCTCTTTCCGGTCCTTCCGGCTCCGGTAAAACGACTCTCCTTAACCTTCTGGGCCTGCTCGACCTCCCGCAAACCGGCCGGCTCTGCTTTGAAGATAGCGACATTGCCGGCCTGAGCGAGAGACAGCGCACGCTGATTCGCCGGCGCCGGCTCGCATTCATTTTTCAGACGCTCAATTTGATTCCGGTGCTGACCGCTTATGAAAACGTTGAGTACTTTCTTGTGAAACATGGCAACGCGAACGGCAGTGTCCGAGAACGCGTGCTAGAGGCCCTCGAGTCCGTCGGCATCGCGGAGCAGGCTCACCAGCGAGTCACCAATCTCTCCGGGGGTGAGCGGCAAAGGACTGCTGTGGCGCGCGCGCTGGCGCGCAACGCAAGCGTCATCCTGGCCGATGAACCCACCGCTTCTTTGGACCAGAAGAGCGCTCTCCAGATGATCGAGCTTTTGCAAAGTCTGAATCGCCAGCGCAAGGCGACGATCGTTTTCACCAGCCATGACCCCCGTATGCTGGCCCACGCTGATCGCGTCATTTCACTCCGCGATGGAAGCATTTCATGATGCGCCGCGGACTGCTATCGATGAAGGTTGCATTACGCAACGTTGTGCGTAACCGCATTCGCTCGCTGTATGCCTTTGCAACCATCAGTATCGGCGCGGCAGGGCTGTTCGTGTTCATGGGTTTCAACCACGGGCTGATGAACCAGTACCGCGCAAACACCATCCACGCACGTTGGGGGCATGGCCGGCTCACCAGCACCGGCTACACGGGTGTGGCCCACACCCAACCTACCCAAAAGTGGATCAGTCTGAACGATTCCCTTCTCGCCAACATAAGGTCGCTGCCGGGAGTGCTTAACGTCTTTCCCCGCGTTCCTATTCAAGCCACGCTCATCCACGACGGTCAAACCATCGTTGGCCGTGGCGAGGGCATCGACGGCGTAGCAGAAGCACGATTCTTTGATCAGTTGAACTACACCTCCGGCGCGAACCTCGGCGATGATCCCAGGGGCATCGTGGTGGGCCAAGGGTTGGCGGCGGGTCTGAATGCCAGAGTAGGCGATGAAATACGGCTTGCGGTGCAGCACCCCGCAGGCAAGGTGAAGAGCGTTCAGGTCAAGATCGCCGGCGTTTTCCACACAGGTTCGCAGGAATTCGATTCGCAGGCTTTTCGCTTGCCCTTGGTTCTAGCTCAACGTCTGCTGGAGACTGATCGCGTTGAAAGCATTTCGGTGGGCCTTTCCAGCGAGAATCAGTGGCCGGAATTCGCGAGGCAGCTGGGCCGGCGGTATCCGGCGTTGGAGGCGGTGCCCTTTGACGAGCTCGACAAGGTCTATTACCGCCATGCTGTGGACTGGCTCGATGCACAGTTTGCATTCATTCGCGGCATCATCGTGCTGGTGGTGTTCCTCGCAATCTTCAATGTGATCTCCGTGACCGTGGCCGAGCGCACCGGGGAGATCGGCACGCTGCGCGCGAACGGAGAGAGCAAGTGGAATGTATTCTCCAACTACTTTCTGGAAGCTGCCATGCTGGGCTTGATCGGGGGTTGCCTGGGGATTGCGAGCGCCCTGGCGCTGGTTGCCGGGCCATTGCATCCGGGCATAGCCATGCCGCCCGCACCCGGGATCACCCGCAGTTTCCGCATCCTGATCGAGCTGGCAATGAACGACGCCATAGAAGTTGTGTGCGTTTGCCTGATGACCGCTTTAGTGGGCAGCCTCCTTCCCGTTCTGCGGGCTATACGGATTCCAATTGCGGAGGCATTGCGCCATGCCTGATCCGGTTGTGACGCCGGCCTTATCCGTGCTCAGACATACTCCCACCCCGCGGATACACTGGCCATTGAATTTAGCGGGCAGCGAGCCGATTGGGGGCAAGGCCCGCAATCTTCTCTCGCTGACGCGCGGCTCGTTTCCTGTTCCGGCGTGGTTCGTCGTCGTTCCGGACAACGGGCGGCCGCCTATCCCTCAGAGTGTTTTCTTTGAGGATCTGGCATTACAGATTGAGGCCGAGCTCCGAAAGCTGTGTCCCAACAACGAGCTTGTTGCCGTGCGTTCTTCCGCCCAGGAAGAGGATTCGGCGGAGCATTCCTTTGCCGGTCAATTGGAAAGCTATTTATTCGTTCGCCCACAGGATGTAGTTGCGCGGGTGCGGGCCGTTTGGGAATCCGCCCAGTCCAAGCATGTCGACGCCTATCGCCGACAGCATGGGCTCAGCCGAGCCAAAGGTCTCCCTGCTGTCGTCATCCAGCGCATGGTCCACAGTCACTGCTCCGGCGTTGCCTTCACCGCCGATGCGGTCTCCGGGCGCCGCGGGATTGTCGTGGTGAGCGCCACTTCTGGCACAGGATCGGCTTTGGTCTCCGGGGAGTGCGACGGCGATATCTATCATGTTGACCGAAAGGATGCCATTGTCCATCGCGCGACCGCTGCGCAAGGGCCGCAAGTGCTGACCGATGACCAAGTCGTGGCCGTCACACAGCTGGCAAGAAGGGTCCAACGCCATTTTCATGCGCCCCAGGATGTCGAATGGACAATGGATGCCGATGGCGCCCTCTTTCTGTTGCAAGCGCGCCCGATTACCACGATGAAGGACCTGCCCGATCCGGATGGCGCACTCCGCATTTGGGACAACAGCAACATCGTTGAAAGTTACGGCGGCTTGACCACGCCGCTGACCTTCTCCTTTGCCCGGACTTGCTATGCGGAGGTGTATCGCCAATTCTGCCGACTGCTCCGGGTTCCGGCTGCGACCATCACCAGGCACGACTCTGTGTTTCGCTGCATGTTGGGCTATATCCGCGGACGCATGTATTACAACCTGCTGAACTGGTATGCACTTTTGTCCATCTTGCCGGGCTATCGCGTCAACCGCCGTTTCATGGAGCAAATGATGGGTGTGAAAGAACGTCTCCCTGATCGTGAGGCCGTTCTTCCGATGCACGATGCGGGCGCCAGTCGGTTCCGGGACGGATTGCGCATGTTGGCCAGCGCCGCAGCGTTGGTGAAAGAGCATTTTCTTATTGAGAAAAATGTCGCGCGTTTTCATCAGCGCGTTGCCGGGGCGCTCGGAGAGACCCGGCCCGATCTCTCGCAGTGTCGTCCCGACGAACTGGTTTCTCTTTACAGAAGTCTCGAATCCCAGCTGCTGTCGGCCTGGGATGCTCCGCTGGTCAATGACTTTCTTGCCATGATTTTCTACGGTCTACTCCGGCGGCTCTGTATCAAGTGGTGCGATGACCGGAATGGAAGCGCGCAAAACGATCTGCTCGCCGGTGGCGGAGGCATGATCAGTGCGGAGCCGGCCGAGAGGATCCGGGAGATGGCCGCCATTCTACGCGACCAACCTGGTCTTCGCCACAGCTTTAAGAATGACACTCGCCAAGAAATTGAAGCGGCGATGAACCTCTCACCGCCCCTCAAGCGCGCCATCACCGATTACGTTGCCAAGTTCGGCGATCGTTGTGAAGACGAGCTGAAACTCGAAAGTCCCACTTTGCATGACGATCCCTTGCCTCTGTATCGCTCCGTCGGCCAGCTCGCATCCCTTCCCGTATCTGTTCCCCTTAAATCGGCTGGCATTGGTGAGGATGCCGAGCAACAAATAGGAAAGGCGCTATCGGGGCATCCTCTCCGGCGACTGGTTTTTCGCTGGGTGTTGCATAACTGCCGCAAACGAGTGCGTGACCGCGAGAATCTCCGCTTTGAACGCACGCGGGTGTTTGGCCGGGTAAGGATGATTTTCACGGAACTGGGTCACCAACTTCACGGCTGGGGCGCCCTGGAGTCTCCTGCAGATGTTTTTTTTCTCGAAGTAGACGAACTTCTCGGCTATGTGGAGGGAACCGCGACGTGCACTGACCTGCGGGGGCTGAGCGGTCTTAGAAAAATGGAGCATGAGCGTTGGCGCCATGCTGCTGTACCGGCCGAGAGGTTTGAGACGCGCGGTGCCGTTCATTGTACCGGGAACGCCTTTCAACCCTCTGAGTTTGCGAAACCCCCTGGCGGTGAGCAACGCAACGGAGTCGGATGCAGTCCAGGCAAGGTTCGCGGCCGCGTGAAAATCGTGCGCAGCACAGCGGACGCTCCGCCGCCGGGAAGTATTTTGGTTGCGGAGCGTACAGATCCCAGTTGGATCCTACTATTTCCTCTTGCCTCTGGTGTGCTGGTTGAGCGCGGCAGCGTTCTCTCGCACGTTTCCATTGTCGGACGTGAGATGCGCATCCCTATCGTTACCTCCGTCGCCGGCCTGACGTCTTGGCTGGCAGACGGGGACTTGGTTGAAATGGATGGGAGTTCCGGCGTGGTTACACGCCTGGATCCCAAAAGGGGTCAGGGCACGTCGATCGAGCAAGCTCCAGGGAAAGACTGCATTCTGCCATCACAATCTCGCGAACCGCTTCCAGGATCAGCAATCCCTGATACAGCAATCGTTCGCTATGGCCAGTGCTGGGAAGATGCGGACGTTTTGTGCGCCGCTCTTGAGATTGAGCGCGGAGATGCCTGTCTCTCGATCGCTTCGGGCGGCGATAACACGTTGGCATTGCTCTCGTTTTGCCCGGCCCGCGTGCTGGCTGTGGACACAAACGCAGCGCAACTTGGCTGCCTGGCCCTAAGAGTGGCGGCCTTCCAAAGCCTGGAGCACTCGGAAATGCTGGAGCTGCTGGGTTGGCGTCCGAGTCAACGGCGCCGTCAGCTTTTTCTGCGCGCGCGCAAAGGTCTTGCGCCAGCGTATCGCGAGTTCTGGGACCGGAATCTCCAGGCCATTGAGGGAGGAGCCGTCAGCGTGGGCCGCCTGGACCAATACCTGGTACGCTTCCGCCGGCACATCCTGCCTCTCATCCATGGCGATCGCACTCTCGAGCAGCTCTTTCATGACCGTTCACAAAAGGAGCGCGCCGATTTCTACGACAAAGTCTGGGATACATGGCGCTGGCGCTTGCTGTTTAGGATTTTTTTCTCGCGACTGGTTATGCGACGTCTCGGCCGTGATCCTGGTTACTTTCGCTATGCCGAGGGATCCGTTGCCGCAAGGCTTCTGCAGCATACGCGTCGTGCGTTGGTGCAACTTCCGGCGTCGTTGAATCCCTATCTGCAATGGATGCTTCAAGCAGACCAGGCAACGGCCTTGCCCTTCGCGCTTCGTGAAGAGAATTTCGATAAAATCCGACGCAACCTGGACCGGCTTGAACTCCGTTGTTCGTCGGTGGAAGACGCGATCGCGCAAGATGGTCCATTCGATCGCATGAATCTCAGCAACGTCTTCGAGTACATGAGCCCGGAACTTTATCGCGCTGTGCTGGAGTCGATCGCCAAGAAATCGCGCCCCGGCGCCCGGCTGACGTACTGGAACATGGCGGTCGAGCGTCGGCGTCCGGAGTGTCTCGCCGGACAGCTGCGCCCGCTCCAGGATTTGTCTTTCAAGCTTTTCCCGCAAGCCAAGGCTTTTTTCTACCGTGATCTGGTCATCGAGGAGGTCCTGTGACCAGCGCCGAAATAACCAGGGTCACGGCTATCTTCTTCTCCTTATTGATCGTCCTTTTCGGATTATCGCGGTGGCCGGGCCTCTACCGGATCCGTGAAGAATATCGCCGCAAGACGCTGCACCTGGCGGCCGGCATTCTGGCCATCGGGCTGCCATTACTCTTCGCAAGGGCTGCGCCGGTCCTATTCCTTTGCGGTGCAGTTTTCGCGGCCCTTGTGGCGCTGCGATTCTCGGCCAGACGGATTTACGATGCTGACCGCTTCTCTTATGGAGAGCTGTGTATTCCAGTTGCCGTTGCCTTCCTGTTCGTTGCCGCCGGCAGAGATGCGGTGGGTTATTACGTTCCCTTGACGGTGTTCACGCTGGCTGATTCGGTTGCTGCCCTGGCCGGTCAGCGGTTGCCGCGAAAGCGCATCGGGGTCTTCACGGGGGACAAAACCGTTGCTGGTTCGGTCTCATTCTTTGTGGTGGCTCTTTTGGTTACGCTCGGCGGCCTCGCTCTCTTCGCACGAGACGTCTCGGGCAAGTCATTCGCTATTGCATCTATTGTTGCTCTTGACCTTACCGTCGTTGAAGCACTTTGCGGTTACGGCCTGGACAACCTTCTCATTCCCGTGGTGGGTTTTTTCCTGCTTCAACATCTTAACGACGCTGGTGAGCCGGGAATGGTCATTCACTTTGCGATTGCTGGTGGGCTTGCGGCGCTTCTCACCTTACAAACGTCGCCCGGCTCGGCCCTGAGCAGTTTATGGAAGAGGGGTGTACGATGAGCGCGATTCTCGCCCAGTCCGGCTCTGCAAGGTCTTTCAATGAAGCCGATCTTCGCATCGCAGAAGTCACAGGACAGTGCTCCTTGTGGTGGCGTCAGGTTCCTCGGATGCGACGTCACCGAGTGGGCTATATCGGCCATCTTGCGGCTTCGCCGGGACGTTCGATAGAAGCGGTGTTGGATCTTGCCTGTGACCAACTTCATCGGCAAGGATGCACGCTCGCCATCGGCCCGATAGATGGCAGCACCTGGCGCAGCTATCGACTGGTCACGGAGTCTTCACCATTCGATCCGTTCCTTTTCGAGCCGAGCAATCCGCCGGAATGGCCCCGGCAATTTCTCCACGCCGGATTCCGCCAAATCGCTTCTTACTTTTCATCGCTTGTGCCCGATCTATCGAGAGTCTGTCGCGATACTAAGGCGGAAGAACAGCGACTCCGGGAATTTGGAATCCGGATCCGGCCACTCGATCGCGAGCGATTCGACTCCGATTTGCGCATCATGTATCGGATCGCGACGGAGGCGTTCGCTGACAGTTTTCTGTATTCATCGATCGATTGGTTGGAGTTTTCGTCGCTCTACTATCCATTGCGCGCATCCGTTCATCCCGAGTTGGTGCTCATCGCTGAAATGCACGGGGCGCCCGCCGGCTTCATTTTTGCGATGCCCGACCTGCTGCAAACACGTCGTGGTGCGGAAGTGGATACGATCATCATTAAGAGCTTGGGCGTCTTGCCACCTTACACCGGCCTTGGTCTGGGGTCGATTCTTGTAGAGGAGATTCATCGATCGGCCGGGAATCGCGGCTATAAGCGCGCGATTCATGCGCTCATGCATGACGACAATATGCGATCCGCCAGGATCAGCTCCCACTATGGAAAGGTGTTTCGCCGGTATGGTTTATTTGCACGCCATCTGGACATGCAGCCATGAATGTTTGCGACTTATTGGCCGAGCGGGCGAAAGAACTGCCCATGAAAACGGCTCTTGTCGATCGCCAGCAACAGGTCTCGTATGGTGACCTGGAAGCAGCTTGTGCTCAAGCGGCCAGTACTCTTCTGCGTCGAGGTGTGCGTTCGGGAGACGCCGCATTAATCCTTGTTCCCCTTTCTACAGCGTTCTATGTAACCGTCATTGCATTGCTCAGGATTGGAGCAATACCGGTGCTGGTTGATCCAGGGCAAGGGCGAGCGCATCTCGAGCGTTGCTGCAAGCTGATTCGGCCGCGTGTGTTTATCGGATCTGCTCTGTCCCATCTGCTACTGGCTTCTTTGCCTGCGCTTCGACAGATCCCGTTAAGGTTCACAACCTCAGCGTTCTTGCCGGGCAGCTACGCGCTGTTCAGCCGTGGGACGGGAAGCGCGGACATCGCAGGAGTCGCGAGCCATGCCCCGGCGTTAGTCACCTTTACGAGCGGTAGCACGGGCGCACCAAAAGCGATCGCACGGAGCCACGGATTCTTGCTAGCACAGCACAAGGCTCTCCAGGGATCCCTGGGCCATGCCCCCAGCGAGATTGTGTTGTCTGCCTTGCCGGTTTTTGTCCTGTCCCATTTGGCGGCTGGCCTGACGTGTGTTCTTCCAGATTGTGACCTCCGCCAGCCGGGGAGCATCATGCCCACTCCAGTGATCGATCAACTTGCTCGCTACAGCGTCTCGTCAGTAGAGGCGCCTCCAAGCCTGTTGGGTCAGATTGTGGTGCGATGCCTTGAGGAAGATATCCGCCTTAGCGCTCGCAGATTCTTGGTAGGTGGAGCGCCGGTATTTCCCCGGTTGATCAAACAGCTCCAGACTATTTCGCCCGGCTGTGAAGTGATCAGCGTTTACGGTTCGAGTGAAGTAGAGCCTATCGCTCACATAACCGGCTCCGCGATTTCCGAACAAGACATCAGCGCCATGAGGGACGGCCAGGGGCTTTTGGTGGGGACGCCGATACAGTCTCTAAGACTTCGAGTTGTACGCGAAGCATTGGAGACAAACGCGATCGCCTCGATTTCAGAGCTGAACCGAGCGTCGTTACCCCCTGGGAAAATTGGCGAGATTGTCGTTTCCGGCGATCACGTACTTTCAGAGTACTTGCATGCAGAAGATGTCCCGTCCAAGTTTCGAGTGAACGAGGTTGTTTGGCACCGGACTGGGGACGTGGGCAGCATCGATGATCGCGGTCGGCTCTGGCTCTTAGGTCGAGTCGGTTCATGCAACGATGCGCGGGGCAAGCTTTATCCGCTGGCCATGGAAACCGCACTGTCGTTTTGCCCAGAGATCCAACGCAGCGCGTTTTTTGCGGTAGAAGGCGAGCGCATTCTTGCCCTACAACTGGGATCGCATTCACAACCGGACCTGACTGTCTTTGCGGCATTGTTTGACAAAATGTCAGTAGACAAGATTTGGGAGGTTGCTCACATTCCCACCGACAAGCGCCACAACGCCAAAATCGACTACGTCAGCTTGGCGCGCTCTCCACGTCGCAAGGAATACAAGATCCACGAACGGCTTTTTCGTTAATAGCTTTGATCTAAAAAAGGGCGAGCTGGCGAGAGACGATCACGGAAAGGCCCGAGAACTGGTAGGCGCCGGCAAGACTTTCGCAAGACGCGTGCTTGCGAGGAATTTGGATTGTTGGCCAGCACTGATAGCATTGACAGCATGGCGACTTTGACGATTCGACAGCTTGACGAGAAGACCAAGACCCGGTTAAGGGTCCGAGCTGCCCATCACGGACGTTCGATGGAAGAGGAGGCTAGGGAGATTTTGCGCTCCGCTCTAAACCCTCCGTCGCCGGTAAAGCGGAATCTGGCAGAGGCCATACACCAGCGGTTCGCAAAGTTTGGCGGCCTCGAATTTGAGCTACCACGACGTGACGACATGCGCCCAGCCCCGGGATTTGGCGAATGATCATCCTCGACACGAATGTCCTCTCCGAGCTCATGAGGCCCAAGCCCTCACCTGCGGTTGCAGCGTGGGTTGCGAGACAGCCAACAACGGAACTCTTCACGACGTCCATTACAGAGGCTGAGATCTTTTATGGCATTGAGTTGCTGACGAAGGGCAAACGTCGCGAGGGACTGCTTTCGGCGGCGGACGCTATGTTTGCCGAGGATTTCGCGGGCCGTATTCTCAGCTTCGAGAGCGACGCGGCACGAGTTTTTTCTAAGATTGCTGCTCACCGCCGCGCTCTCGGCCGACCTATCAGCCACGCGAATGCGCAGATTGCGGCCATTGCCCAAGCGCGACGTGCAAAACTCGCGACACGCAATGCTGGAGACTTCAAGGACTGTGGTCTGGATGTTGTTGACCCGTGGAATTGATTCCGGAAGTCGAAGGACCG
>Ga0209648_10000636_pt1 | contig 27119 bp, 24 predicted proteins | sample GraSoi2013_115cm_FD_185830 | JGI IMG/M metagenome (GOLD analysis project Ga0209648, IMG submission 185830) | Grasslands soil microbial communities from the Angelo Coastal Reserve, California, USA - Sample 9_17_2013_115cm (SPAdes) (version 2) | ecosystem: Environmental > Terrestrial > Soil >...
ATGCACCTTTTGTATGCAACTGGGAGTCCAAGGCATACGGTACCGAGACGATGACGCAGGTGCTCATACACTCCGCTAATGTAGGGGCAGCACATGTAGCGCATGATATTCTTGGCGCTCAACGCTACTATCCTTACCTGGTGCGTTTCGGTTTCGGTCAGCCTACCGGCATAGATGGTCCCGAGGCCGCGGGATCGTATCTTGCGCCCGGTAAGCCGCTCTGGACAGTGAGTGACCTGACCCGGCAGGCTTTTGGGCAGAGTATCCTGGCGACGCCGCTTCAAGTGGCAATGGCCTACGAAGCGATAGCGAATGGCGGTGTAATGATGTATCCCTACCTGGTGGCTGCCACAAATAACAATGGGCAGGTTGTGACGACCCAGCCGAGGGTTGAGCGACGGGTGATCAGCGCCCACGCGGCACAGTTATTGACAGGGATGCTGATCCAATCAGCCGTACTTGGTTTTGCGCAACTGGCACAGGTTCCTGGATACAGTATTGCAGCCAAGACCGGAACGGCGACAACGCAGGGTCTTGCTGCCGACGAAACCGAGGCCTCGCTAGCAGGTTTTATTCCGGCCTCCAATCCGCAGTTTGTGATCCTGGTGAAGTTAGATCGACCAAAGAAAGCGATTTACGGCAGTACGGCGGCGGCTCCCCTCTGGGGGACGATTGCACAACAATTGATGTGGTACTACGCTATTCCGCCGGACCAGCCACAGTAAGTATTAGAAAAACAGCTAAAAGGGGGTACAGATGCAATCAGAGGGGAAAGAAGAGATCAAAAAATCTCGTACTCCTGATAACCAGGTAGAACCGGAGCCTGAGTTGAGCGAAGTCTGGCGAACGCTGCTGGGCATGCAATCAACAAACATGCAGGCACAGGTAGACGACCAGCAGGAATCACAGGGCGACCACAAAGTAACAGAGGGCGACCACGAGGGCTTACAGGGCGACCACAAGGAACCAGGGCGACCACGAGGGTCGCCCCTACTGGCCAATGATCCCTGGAGTCATTTAGTGCAGACTCAAGGCGTACTGGTAGTTGATCTACAACAGCTGCGTTTGCATGCAGAACACGTGCCTTTGAGCGATATCGATGTTGAAAAAGTCTTGAAGATGATGCAGGAACAGCCAATACCAGGAGCGAACGAGGGATAAGTACAACGAGATCTGTAGGGGTTCCCATAAGAGAATTTCCAGGTACCCGCCGCGATCCTGCCGGAGGGCACCTATGCAGGAGTCTCTCTTACACGGCAAGGTGAGCTTCTCATCTGAGATTGAAAGATGCTTCTAAAGAGTCTCTCTTACACGGCAAGGTGGGCTTCTCATCTGAGATTGAAAGATGCTTCTAAACCACCCCTACTTATCTGAGGGGCACTCATACAAGCACCTTATGGTTCGCAAGAGTAAGTATACTGGAAAATTTGTTCTATGTCAAGCTTTGAGGGATTGGATTTATCGCAATTCTGCTACCGGGGGGGTATTTTTCATCCCCTCATAAAGGACGACTGATGACACGGAGCATGCGCAAACAACCGAATAAGGAGGGACTGGAGAGAATGCAAGTGCGCAATCAACCCGGCCCCTACATGCGCTCTCCGGCGTTGGAATCTGCAGAGCAAAGACGTGGCGCGGCGTCGCAACCGATCAAGAGCAGTGGAAAGTCGCGTAAGAAAGACAAAGTAGGCCCCCACACGTATTACGCTGCAAGCGAAAGAGCGGTGGGTTCAGGGATACCCGCAATGCCGCACAAGCGCCTGCCGCGCTTAGGAGTGAAGAATGCGGCTTTCAGCCCCGGAAGGGTAGATAGCGTGGGCGTTACGGCAGGCTGGCGCTCGAAAGCAGGGCAAACGCAAGATTCTTCACCAGAGGGGCGCCAGAATACAGCCACCGTCCAGGAGAAAAAACAGAAGGCTGCATCGGTTCAGGCTGTCACGGAGGAGGAGCAGCAGAAACTCGACAAACGCAAGATTCTTCACCAGAGGGGCGCCAGAATACAGCCGCCGTCCAGGAGAAAAAACAGAAGGCTGCATCGGTTCAGGCTGTCACGGAGGAAGAGCAGCAGAAACTTGACGAACTGGAAATGAGCCTGCCGCGCGTCGCGGGGAAGATCGATGCCTGGCTGTTAATTAGCGTACTGGCCTTGCTGTGTATCGGTAACGTGATGGTCTACAGCGCAAGCTCTTATGCAGCTGCACGCTACCAGGGTGACGCCTCGTACTACTTCCAGCGCGAGCTGATGTGGACGATCCTGGGCCTGATAGCGATGCTGGTGACGATACGCGTGGACTATCGTCAATGGCGGCGTATCTCGCTGGTTGGGATGCTCATTATATTGCCGCTACTGGTGATTGTATTGAAATTCGGCGTGAATGTATATGGAGCCTCACGCTGGATCGCCGTCGGCTCATTCTTCTCGTTTGAGCCGAGCGAACTGACCAAGCTGGTGCTGGCGCTCTATATTGCTGACTGGCTGGCGCGTAAAGGGAAACAGGTGAGCACATTTCTCTATGGCCTGGCTCCATTCGTTATCCTGGTCGGGATCGTACTAGGCCTGGTATTACTGGAGAATGATTTAGGCAGCGCCATCATTATCGCCGGCTTCGCCACAGCAATGTTCTTTACGGCGGGAGCCAATATCATGCAGTTCTTGCTGGCGATAGCCTGTGGAGGGTTGATTTTCTTAAAAGAGGCGCTCAGCAGTTATCGTTATTATCGTGTAGCGGACTTCCTGCATCCGTTTAAGGATATTATGGGCATCAACTTGCAGTTGTACCAGGCATTACTGGCTTTAGGTTCAGGAGGATGGTTCGGCCTGGGTTTAGGGGCTAGCCGTCAAAAGACTGGCTATCTCCCGTTTCCCTACACCGACTCGATCTTCCCGGTTATTGGCGAAGAACTGGGCTTTATTGGTTGTGCACTTATCGTGATACTTTTTTTGTTTTTAGCTTTCCGGGGGTTCCGGCTCGCCCGGCGCACGCCGGACCTGTACGGTGCGCTGCTGGCAACCGGTATCACCACCTGGCTGATCTTGCAGGCAATGATCAATATCGGAGCGAATACGGGAACCATTCCCTACACGGGAGTGCCATTACCCTTTATCAGCTTCGGTGGATCATCGCTTGTCGTCTCACTGGCAGCCGTCGGTGTGCTGTTGAACATCTCGCGCTACCTACAGGAGCCAGAGGCGCCAGCGTTCTCACGACAGGCCTTATCACTACGTAGAAGGCACACAAGGGCGAGATACATCACGTCCTCGTATGGGAGATAGATCAGGATGCGAGTGCTTGTATCGGGGGGAGGTACCGGGGGGCACATATATCCGGCCCTGGCAGTGGCGATGCAGTTACGTGAGGAGTACCAGGCCGAAATCCTGTTTCTCGGCAGCGATGATGGCCTGGAAACCGAGATCGTACCAGCAGCGGGTTTCCGCTTAGCCACTATCAAAGCCGGCAAGTTACGGAGATACATCTCGTGGGAGACGATTACAGGCGTGATGCGCGTGCCGGTGGGGATGGTAGAGGCCATCAATCTTGTGGGCCAGTTTCGTCCAGGCGTAGCTTTTACGAGTGGAGGATATGTAGCAGTTCCGGCAGGGCTGGCGGCGCGTTTCGAGCGCGTGCCACTGTTGATGCACCAGCAAGATGTGCCGCCCAACCTGTCGAACAGACTTGTAGCGCCACTGGCGACGCGCATCTCAGTGGCATTTGCCGACTCGCTGGCCTACTTTCCGGCGCGCAAGACGCTGCAACTGGGCAACCCGTTACGGCAAGCGATGCTGGATGTACGCCAGACGCCGCCGCAGGAGGCACGACGGGCACTTGGGTTTGAGAGGCAGGAGCCACTGCTGCTCGTCACAGGCGGCAGCCAGGGAGCAAGGCATTTGAATCAAACGGTAGGTAAAGCTCTGCCAGACCTGCTGGCGCACTGCCAGGTGCTACAGATCAGCGGCAATGCGTTATATAACGAAACTCGCGAGCTATGTGAGAGCGCGCTGGCAGCGCAGGACGACGCGGTGAGGAGACGTTACCGGCTGGTAGCCTACCTGAACGAGGAAATGCCCCTGGCGTTGCAGGCAGCGGACCTGGTGCTCTGCCGTTCAGGCGCATCGACTTTGAGCGAGCTGGCAGCGCTGGGCAAGCCCAGCATTCTGGTACCGCTGCCGCCTGCTATCGGTAGTTCGCCACAAGAGGCAAATGCGGAGATGTTTGGTCGTAATCAAGCGGCCCGGGTAATGAAGGACGGCGATCTGAAGCCGCAAGTACTTGTAGAAAATGTTACATCTATTCTGGCATCTTCTACACTTTTAGAAGCAATGTCAAACGCGGCAAGCTCATTTGCGAAGCCACAGGCGACGCAGGAGATCGCAGCGGAAATCGTAAAAATTGCAAAAGTAAGAAAATGAACGAAGCAGGGTACGAACAATTGAAAAATGCGCGCCTGCATTTCATGGGTATCGGCGGCCAGGGCATTTCAGCCGTAGCGCAGATGGCGCTGCTAGGCGGTGCCAGCGTGACCGGCTGTGACCAGACCGCATCGGCTACAACGCAGATGCTGGAGCGACAAGGAGTACCGGTACAGATTGGGCACAGCCCCGAGCACCTGCTGCACGCCGACGCCCTGATCTACGTTCCGGCGGTCGCGGCCCTCGATCCCGGCAACCCCGAGCTGGTCGCGGCAAAGGCGCGCGGAATGCAAGTCATGACGTGGCAAGAAATGCTGGGAAGGTGGATGCTGGGAAAGTGTGTGCTCTCGGTCAGCGGCGTTCACGGCAAGGGCACTACGACCGCTATGCTTGCGCTCATGCTTGTGCATGCAGGGCTTGACCCGAGCTGTGAAATAGGCGCTATCGTCCCTGAATTCGGTACCAACTATCGTATAGGTAAAAGCCAGTACTTTGTGAATGAAGCGGACGAGTTCAATAACAATTTCTGGCACTATCACCCGCGCCTGGCGATAGTGACGTCAATTGAATTCGAGCATCCAGAGTTTTTTGCCGATTATCCGGCACTTCTGGGGGCCTTTGAACATTTCATACGCGGCATGGATATGCAGGGCGATTGGCCTTTCCCGCCGGCGCTTGTTCTGAACGCTGATAGCCCGGGCTGCCTGGAATTGCGCGAGTGGCTACACGATTGGCCGGGACATATCACAAGCTACTCCGTTGAAGAAACATCGTCGAGAGGCGTAGAGCACAAGGAGCCGGCAACTTTCGTAGCCTACGATGTCAAGCTCGCCGGCGAGACCAGTTTTCGTGTGAGGCTACAGGAACAAGATGGACAGGCATTTCTAGAGGATAAGGTCATTCACCTGCAGATACCAGGGATACACAACATCCAGAATGCACTGGCGGCCCTGGCAGCCGCACACACGATAGGCCTGGATGCTGACGTGATACTCAGCACGCTGGAAAACTTTGGTGGTATCGGGAGGCGCTTCGAGATTCGCCACCAGGGGCCGCTACAGGTCGATGGTGAGGTGCAGGATGTCGTCTTGATTGACGACTATGCGCACCATCCCACGGCGATTATGGCTACCCTGGAGGCCGCTCGCAGGCGATTTCCCGGACGGAGGCTGATCGCGGTCTACCAGCCGCACATGTACAGCCGCACAAGAACCTTTTTCGAGCAGTTTTTAACCGCCTTTGATAAAGCGGACGTGGTAATGATCGCCGACATCTTTCCAGGGCGTGAGCGCGATACAGGTCTTGTACACGCGCGGGAGCTGGTGGAAGCAATGGCCAAATCAGGCCCTTACGGCTCGACCAGCAGGCAGGTGATGTATAGCGGTGATGTGGAGGGCACTGCAAAACTGTTGCGCAGTACACTGCGTTCCGGCGATGTGGCAATCATCATGGGAGCTGGCGACGTTTATATTGTAACCAGATTGCTATTAGACGAACTGTAGGAAACCAGAATGACGTTTGATGGTGAAACAATTTACACAGAGCTGCGGCCGCACCTTCAGAGGCGCGTGCTCCGCAGTGAGCCACTGGCCCGCCATAGCACCTTTGGCGTGGGTGGTCCTGCGGACATATGGGTTTCACTTGAAACGTCAAGGGAACTGGTAGACCTGGTGAGCCTCTGCTCCGAGCGACAGTGGCCCTTGCTGCTGGTTGGCAACGGCACCAACTTACTTTTTGCTGACGCAGGTGTGCGCGGTATTGTTGCCCGTATCACCCCCAATAGTTACAGCATTGAAGATCGAGGAGATGGTACAGCGCTGCTGCGGGCGGAGGCAGGCGCGAGCTGGCCGCGTCTCTTAAATGATCTCGCGGACCTGGGCTGGGGGGGATTGGAGTTCGGGCCAGGGATACCCGGAACACTGGGCGGAGGCGTGATCTCTAATGCCGGGGCGCATAACAGCCAACTTGGCGAGGTGCTGGAATGGATCGAGGTGCTGGACGCACGCGGCGCTTCAGCGTCTGATACCGGGGTCATAGTCCCCCTGGTACGGCGCTACCTGCACGACGAACTGGATTTGAGTTACCGGCACAGCCGTTTCCGCAGCGAACGGCGTATCGCCTTCGATGCACAGGGCTATCCGATCTCGCCTCCGCGTGGACTGATCGAGCCAGGTGAAATCATCGTGCGGTTGGCAATACGTCTTCATCGTGAAGACCCTGAAAAGCTACGCAAGCTCATTGAAGAGTATAAACAACATCGTAAGAGAACACAGCCGCCTCAGAAGAGTGCAGGTTCGGTCTTCAAAAATCCGCCGGGGGATTATGCCGGGCGGTTGATTGAACAGGCTGGTATGAAGGGGATAACCCACGGCAAGGCGCAAATTTCTGAGCGCCATGCTAACTTCATCGTCAACTTAGGAGGAGCCAGCGCAGCCGATGTGGTCGCGCTCGTAGTACAAGCTCGCAATCGCGTACGTGAGGAGTTTGGGGTAGACCTGGAATTGGAGGTCGAATTGCGCGGCGAGTGGGGGATGCCATAATGGAAAAGAAACAGCCAAGAGAGCAAATCGCTTTCGAGTATCGCGGTCGCGTATCGTCTCGTCCTACCGGCGGACATGCGTTGCCAGGAGGTAGAGTGAGAAGCGAAGGACGATCTCCAGCTCACGCCAATCCGACCGCTCACAGGCGTATTGTAACAATGCCGAAAGAGATCGTGCAGCCCACGCCCTGGGCTGAACGGCAGGCCCACAGGCGCCGCGCCCACGCGGAAGCGCACGCAAAGCACAGGATAGTCAAGCGTACACTTGCTCAAACAGGGATGCCCGCCTCCGAAGGGCAGGCACGGCTAGTTCGACCCTTGCCGCGGCAGCCGCTCCCCGTGCAAGTGCCAGTGAGGAGCGGGCGGCGCAATGCAAGCAGGGGTAGATTCTGGCGGCGTTTTCTGAGCGTGTTCGCCTTGCTGGTGATCTGCGCCCTGGGAGCAAGCTTCGCACTCACCAATTCGAATTTTCGTGTGCAGCAGGTGAATGTTGTGGGAACACAAAATCGCACACTGGTACACACTATCCAGAATATGGGTATCCAGGGGCAGAACATCTTCCTGCTGGACGTGGGGGCACTGACCTCGCACATTGAGGCATTGCCAATCGTGGCCTCAGTAAATCTGGAGAAGCAGTTGCCCAATCAACTGGTTGTAACTGTAGTGGAGCGAACGCCTGTATTACTCTGGCAGACGCAGCAGGGAACGTTCAGCGCGGACAGCAACGGCATAGTCATAGCGCCTGCCGGCGAGAGCAGCGGCACGGATCATCTGATGACCGTCGTAGATGTACGCGGGGGTGCAGCGGCACAGCAGGTGCAGCCAGGCTTTCACTTGAACGCAGCGGACATCGCATTTGCAATACAGCTATTCGCGCGTTTGCCGCAACTGGCGGGGGTCTCCCCCTTTACGCTGCGCTATGACGGTGTACCGAGGCAGGGAGGGCATGTATCATTCATAGTTACGAGTTCGGCTGGCTGGTTAGCCTACCTGGGCAGTGCGAATGACAGCAATCCGCTGGATAATCGACTGCTCGAGCTGCAACAGATTCTGAGTTTTGCGCAGCAGCAACGACTCAACCTGGCAACCATTGACCTGCGCTTCGGCTTGCGCCCTGTGTTTACGTTGAAGCCTTGAAAGCCATTGCTCCAACGCCGCTGCGCGGCTACTGCTTCGCAGTCAGGAGCAATGCAAGGTAGTACCTGTAGTGATGTAGTTTGTAGTGCGCGGGCATCCGAGGATGCCCAGACAACCGCCCAAGGGAGCGTGTATCGTGCAAGAGCGGGTGATCGTCGGTATCGACGTCGGAACGACAAAAATCTGTGGGCTCGTTGGCGAACTGGATCGCGACGGGAAACTGAATATTGTTGGCGTTGGCACCTGCCCTTCACAGGGTTTGCGCCGTGGGGTGGTGGTGAACATCGAGGAAACAGTCACTTCCATTGCAGCGGCGCTGGATCGTGCAGAACGCCTTTCAGGGAAAACCATTACTACTGCATATGTTGGGATTGCAGGTAGCCACATCGAGTCCGAAAATAGCAAGGGCTTTGTCGCCATCTCGCCCAGCCACCGGGATATTATGCAGAACGACATCAGCCGGGCTATCGAGGTTGCGCGTGCTATCGCGATGCCTGCGAACCGCGAGGTGATACATGTCATACCACGCGGCTATGTTGTAGATGGTCAAGAGGGTATCAAGAACCCTATCGGCATGTCCGGTTTCCGCCTGGAAGTAGAGACGCACATCATTACAGGTGCAGTGTCATCTATTCACAACTTAATTAAGTGTGTGCACAAGGCGCGTGTCGAGATCGAAGACCTGGTATTGGAGCCACTGGCCTCAAGTGAGGCCGTGCTGGCCGAAGGGGAAACGGATCTCGGGGTAGTATTAGTCGATATCGGTGGCGGCACTACCGATGTGGCCGTCTTCACCGACGGCGCAATCTGGCATTCAGTGGTTCTGCCTATCGGGGGGAATCTCATTACGAGCGACATCGCGATAGGCTTGCGCCTGCCGTTCGGTGTAGCAGAGGAACTCAAAGTGACCTATGGTCATTGCGATCCCTCGAAGATCCCCGATGACGACATGATCGACCTATCGCATTACTTGCCAGGCTGCAACGACCTTGTGCCCCGTAAACTGCTCGCTGAAATCATCCAGGCGCGTGTAGAAGAGCTGTTCGAGATGGTACACGAGGAGATCAAGAAATCCGGCTATGACGGGCTATTGCCGGCCGGGCTGGTAGTAACCGGAGGTACAGCCGAGCTGCCAGGTATCCTGGATACGGCGGGGCAGATTCTCGACCTGCCTGCTCGCCTCGGTACTCCGCTTGGTTTGCACGGACTGGCCGACTCGATCAGCCGTCCGGCTTACGCTACGTCGGTGGGCCTCTTGCTCTGGGGTCTGCGCCATACCTCATTTCTCACCGGTGAGGAAGAGCAAGATGAGCTGGGGTCAGGAAATATGTTATCTCGTTTAGTACGCTGGTTGCGTGCGTTTATTCCTTAAAAAATTTGATCGTAGGATAGGGGGCGAGGAATTGCCCCCGCCAGGATCGCCATCGCCTGTTTGTTTGCCGGGCGCGAGCAAGTGCTTGAGCCTGTACAACGAACTCGAAAGGAGGCCACAAAATGCTGCCAATGGGAAATTATCAAGTTGAGGGCTTCGCCCAAATCCGAGTAATCGGTGTAGGAGGAGGAGGTAGCAATGCGGTTAACCGCATGATTCAGGCGAACATGATGGGCATCGAGTTTATCGCCGTTAATACCGATGCCCAGGCCTTGCTGCTGACCGAAACGCCACACCGTATCCGCATCGGCGATAAGCTTACGCGTGGCCTCGGTGCCGGCGGCAACCCGGGCGTTGGGGCAAAGGCTGCGGAGGAGAATGCCGAAGAACTGTACGAAGTCCTCAAAGGCTCCGACATGGTCTTCATCACCGCTGGTATGGGTGGGGGGACCGGCACGGGCGCGTGTCCCATCGTAGCACAGATAGCACGCGAGCTAGGTGCCCTGACCGTCGGCGTGGTCACGAAACCCTTCACCTTCGAGGGCAACAAGCGTCGTATAGCGGCTGAGGAGGGTATCGCTAGCCTCAAACAGCACGTGGACACGCTGATTACCGTACCCAACGACCGGCTCTTGCAGGTTGCCGACAAGAAAATGCCGTTGAAAGAGGCTTTCCGCCTGGCAGACGATGTTCTGCGCCAGGGTATCCAGGGCATCAGCGATCTGATTACCGTGCCAGGACTAATCAACCTGGACTTCGCCGATGTGAAGACGATCATGTCGGCGGCCGGCTCGGCGTTGATGGCAATCGGCGAGGGAAACGGTGAGTCTCGCGCTGTAGATGCGGCACACCTGGCGATTTCCAGCCCCTTGCTGGATATCGATATCAATGGTGCACGCGGCGTGCTGTTCAATATCACCGGTGGCCTGGACCTGACTCTCTACGAGGTGAACGAAGCGGCTGATATCATCAGCAAGGCAGCGCATCCAGAGGCAAACATCATCTTCGGCGCGGTGCAGGACCCTGTCTACGATGGGAAGGTCAAGATCACTGTGATTGCGACAGGGTTTGATGGGCAACGACACCTGTCAACTACACCACAAGGGCGCGTAGATTACAACCGGAGCATGTTCTACCAGGTTGCAGCAGCCGCCGGCAACGGCAACGCTCCGGCGCGCCAGCCGCAGCACCAGGGGTATGGCGCGCTGCCGGCAACGCCTATGAACATCGCGAAGCACCCAACGGGGCCGCTGCAGCCATTAAGCCGTCCTGCGCCAACTCCTGTCATGCAGGAGCCAATGCGTCAAGCTGCTGGACGCGCCAATGGACAGGATAGCTTTGACCTGGCAAACGATTCGGAAGATATGCTTGAACCTGGGCACGCACCACGGCTACCCGTGCCGGAACCGGAGGCCCAGCCATCACAGCGACCGGCGGCAGATGCGCGTACACAGCGCCCAGTCCGCCGCATGGACCCGAAGGCGCTCGACCTACCTCGCGGGAATCGTCACACCCCTCCCGGGGACGTGATCGACATTCCAGCATTCCTGCGTAAGCGCTAAGCAAGGCATTGGCGGACGATCAAGGAAATATACGGGGTGGGGGTAAGCAACACCGTGGCGCTTGCTACCTGTTGCAGAGTGGATGGGTACGGGATGGGCAGGTACATAGCAGATGGATACGGGACAATGGGTACAGGGCGGGGGCTTGCCCCCCGCCCTGTTATCCTCGTTCGCCTGTAACGCTTATCCCTTTTAAATCCGGGCTATTCTATTCGAAGTTCTCCCCAGGTTGCCTGGAATATCTTCGTTCAGGCCAATGTGATTGATCACTACTCGAGCGCCGGGAATGGCGGTAATTTCGCGCTCCAGCAAGTATTTCATCTCAGGCTTCGGGACCTCACCGTATAGGCTGACAATATAGTTCTCAACCAGCGCCGACAGATTTTTCGCTCCCTCCAGTTTGCCCTGAGCCTTCAAGTTTTCGATGACGGCATTTACAGCGTTTAGCAACTCATCTTCGGCAACCAGGAAGTTCATGACATCGAGCACACCGGGCAACTTCCGCAGAGCCCCCTCGACTTCCTTCTTTTGCTCCTCCAGCTCAACCTTACCATACAGGGAGAGTACAACACCCTCGCGCTCAACGAACACTTTGACGGGATGGGCGCTCCAGGCTGTAGTGCTAATCGTAACAATTTTATCAACCACGTCTTCGGCTTCTTGCAAGGCAATTTCTGCAAGAGGCGTCGGCTTCCCTGTTTTCGCAGCGTCGGCAAACGTTGCCGCGTACTTTCCAGGCTCGACTACTTCTTCATGCGAGGCATTGGGGTTTTCAGACGCCCAGCCCAGGATCCCGACGAGCACAAACACAGCGCCGATGATGGTAACCCAGGGGGTGGTGTTGATGATTGCGAAGCCGATCATGGTGACAAGAATCGCCAGGCCCAAAAGAAGAGGCCAGAGACTGCCATTAGGCAGGTGAATATGAGCGGGTTCTTCGGCTTCAGCAAGATCTGCATCCTGGTCTTCCAGCACAGGCACCGTCAACTCATCTTCAGTGAGATTCGTATTTTGAAGAGAAGTATTCATAAGTTCTCACTTTCCTTCGAGGATGTTTACGATCTACCAAGATAATTATCCTTCTATAAGCATAACAGGTATAAGCCCCTCTTGCAAGTAACTACTTACCCTGGCACAAGACCGCGAATGACAGGCAAAATGGTAGCATTGGCATCGCTGTTCCGTTGACGATATTCTTTGATCTTAACCTCCAGGGCATCTGCCGGGGTGTCATCCATAACAAGCCGTCTTGTCAGCTCGCGCTGCTGCCCCAGCTTCAGCGCCACCTGGCCTAAACCATACTGCGCGATAAACTCCAGGTTTCCCTTCTCTCAAATTTCCGCAAAACTACCCCCTCAAAAGAATGTACAAACAAGAACTTTTGTTCTATAATACTAATAGATAACCTGGACCCACCGGCAAGAGCTGGCTAAGAAAGAGATATTTATCACATGCTCCGAGATGTATTGCGGGAAACATGGCCTTATCAAAATATTCCTCAAGAGGGGCACGAGGAGGAACTCCCACAGCAATTTCAGCAGGCATTCCTGCAAGGGCTGCACCAGGCGCACAAAGAAATACTGCAAGAGCTACGCCTGACCCTTTTGAAGATTGTGCGCGTGCGGTTCCCCAATGTAGTACGCCTGGCCAAAAAACAGACGGCTGGTATAGAAGAGGTGGCAATTTTGCGAGACTTGATCGTCAAAATCAGCATCACTCAGACCGCCGAAGAGGCTGTCATGTACTTGCTAGAAGTGGATGAAGACGAAGACGAGGAGGATTGATTCTACTCTCCCAACAGCGTTTTTAAATCCGCGCTCAACTGATTAGGATCGAAGCTACTATCGAACAGGACCCGCTCACGACCGTTTTTGTCGATCACATAGATGGCGGAAGAGTGCGAGACTACATTCGTGCTGGTAGCGGCCTGGGCATCGACACTATATGATGCCCACACAGGTGCCAGTTGATCGTGAGCGCCAAGCAAGAAATGGAAGTAATCCCCCAACTTGTGAACCCTGGAGAAATTCTGTGCGGCGGCAGGAGTATCACCCTTGGGGTCCATGCTGACGGCCAGAATTGTCACATGCTGAGCATCCTTCCCCAGGTTCTGCATAGTCGTATGCAGCTTATCGGCCGTCAGAGGGCAGACATCGGGACAATGCGTATAGAGGAAGGTCAAAACGACAGGCCGGCCTTGGAACTGTGAAAGTGAAATCGGCTTGCCAAACTGATCACTCAAGCGAAAATCGGGAGCAGGTACGCTGTCAAGATTGGTTCCCTGCAGGCCCGACTGGCTCGCACTCGGATTGCTACTGGGGGTTCCCCCCACGTTGTTGTGTAAACTCCAGAAAGCCACGAGCAATACAACCAGCAGTGCAAGGGTTATCACCGATAGACGAGATGCCAAACGCCAGCTCATGCTCATCGTTTTGTCCTCAGTGTATGACTCGATCGACTACCATAGCCGCAAAGATCATAGCAAGATAGCAGTTAGAATACCAGAAGAGGGTACGCGCCCACTTCTTCGATTGATCGCGCAGCAAGCGTATCGACATATAGAGCAGTATACCACCAAGGACAACAGCAGCCACCAGGTAGAGATAGCCCATTGCACGCATCGCAAACAGTACCAGCGTCACTGCCAGCAGCAAAAGCGAGTAGAGGAAAATCTGCTTGCGCGTCTCCCTTTCCCCCATAACCACGGGCATCATCGGAATGCTGGCCTTCTCGTAGTCTTTCTGAATGAGCAACGAGAGCGCCCAGAAATGGGGGGGCGTCCAGTAAAAGATGATGGCAAAGAGCCAGATGGCTGGTAGGGCGAGCGTATGCGTTACCGCCGTCCAGCCCACCAGCACAGGAACAGCGCCAGCCGCTCCACCGATCACAATATTCTGCGCAGAGGAGCGCTTCAGCCACAGGGTATACACGAACACATAGAAAAGAATGGCCGAGCAAGCCAGAATCGCGCTGAGCAGGTTAACGAATAGTGACAAAATGATGAAGGACCCGGCTCCCAGGGCAATACCAAAGATCAAAGCCTGGGTGGGCTGCACTCTACCAGCGGGCAACGAACGGCGCTGCGTGCGTCCCATGATCTGGTCGATGTCACGGTCGATGTAGCAGTTAATACAGTTTGCACTGCCAGCCGCCATTGCACCGCCCAGCAATGTTGCCAGTATCAGGCCCAGCGGAGGCAGCCCTCGCTCAGCGATTGCCATAGCCGCCACAGTTGTCCCGAGCAGCAGCACTGTCACATGCGGCTTCATCAGGTCAACATAGTTGGAGATCGTCTGCCTGATCGGCCCTGCTTCTTTCTTCTCCTCTTCCAGTTCTGCCAACGCCTCCCCCTCAGGCGCTGCCCGCAATTGGCGAGCTGCGAGCACGGCCAGCAGTACCAGGCAGCCCCACACCGCAGTAGCAAGGGCCAGGTGCAACCCCGCAACAAAGTCGGGTCTCTTCAAGAGCACAATCAGGCCGCCGACGGCACTCTGCGCCACGAACAGTACACCGGCCACGAGCGCAACCCAGGCCTGGCCGGGCGCAACTTTACGCCTGCGCCATGCTGATATCAACGTCCAGATCAGCACCAGCCCCACAAACGCGGCAACCAGTCGATGAAAACTATTGATATCTGCAAGGTGATACTGCACAGCCCATTGTGGTGGCGTTCCGCACAGGGGCCAACCAGGGCAGGCCAGCGTCGCGCTGCTGCCCGCCACGTAGGAACCGCTGAGCATCAGTCCGTAGACTAGCAGCGCGTTCGTTGTCGCCAGGCGTACAAATTTTCGGGTTTTGGCGGGATGTTCTTTGCTGGGTTTCGCCTGACCGGACATTACTGCAACTGTAATCACCAGGGCGAAAATTACTAAAGCTGTCCCAAGATGCGCTGTAATGATCGTTGGTGGCAACTTCATGAGCACTGTAAGTGCGCCCAGCACAATCTGCGCCAGCAGGAAAACAGGCAGGAGCAGCACCGGTATCAATAACTGCCGCTCTTTGCGTGCCCAGATCAATACGCTGACCACCAGCGAAACGATCAGCACGCTGACTATAGAAGCGGCATAGCGGTGGAATTGTTCGAGCAGTACATGTATCCCTGCTGGATCAAACGCTTTTCCAAAGCAGAGCGGCCAGTCGGGACAACTCAGACCAGAGTCGGAGACACGCACTGTGCCTCCGAGTGCAATCAGAAAATAGGTAAATCCAACCGTCACCCATGCGATGCGACGTATTATTTTCATCGGAATCCGGTATCCTTTTTGGAAAATACTGACTTACGTCTATTTTCCTTGACGCTCCTGATACTGCCCTTGCAAAAAAAGGTCCCTGCCTTACAAGTACCTGAACAGGAAGGCACCGCGCTACAGACCTGCCTTGCCCCATAGGCGTTAACTTAAGTTGCCAACCAGTGTCACCCTGAGCGCAGCGAAGGGTTTGGCTCGCCAGGCAGCGAGATGCTTCGCTGCGCTCAGCATGACACTGCTGGACCTTCCTGCCGCGCTCTGGTCGGCGTCCCCTTGCGGTCGTCCTCGCAAGGGCGGTCCGCCATGAGCCTTAAGTTAACACCTATGCTGCCTTGCCCTACTGCTTGACCGCTGCTATAGTATCTAACGTGAAGATATATTCGCGCGAAAGGCCGGCGGTATGGCAAACATAGGACTCGATTTCTGGCTCACACAATGGAACTGGGAGCCATCGATACTCATAGGTACGGTGCTGATTACAGGACTCTATCTTTATGCCATAGGGCCACTGCGCAAACGCTATTTCCCGGAAGAGCCGGTCAAGACCGGTCAAACGGTCTCTTTCCTGCTGGGTATATTCTTTATGTTCCTGTCGCTTGTCTCACCACTGGATGAACTGGGAGACTCCTACCTGTTCAGCGCCCACATGGTTCAACACCTGGTGCTCACCATGATTGGACCCCCGCTACTCGTGATCGGCACACCAGGATGGTTCATCAAACCACTAGTACGCAACAAGATCGCATTTCGCGTAGCAAAAGCGCTGACATACCCCGCCGTCGCATTCGTCCTCTACAATGTAGATTTCTGGCTCTGGCATGCCCCTCCATTGTATAACGCAACGCTCGAGAACCAGAATATTCATATCCTGGAACACCTCACCTTTATCATCTTTGGTATCTTGAACTGGTGGCCTATGTTCAGCCAATCGAAGGACCTGCCCCGTCTCTCTATCGGCGGGCAGGTGCTGTACCTCTTCCTCAGCGGTATGCCTTCTGTTTTGTTAGGAGCAGGTCTGACCTTCTCCCCGCCGCTCTACGCTCCTTACATTGCTGCGCCTCGTGTATGGGGCATTTCTGCGGCCACAGATCAGCAACTTGGCGGACTCATCATGTGGGTGCCGGTGAGCATTTCCTATATCGTCGTCATGAGTGTGCTGTTCATCCGCTGGATGCAGCAACAAGAAGCTAAACAAATGGCCGAGGAAAGAGAGGCCTACGAAAAACAAGAAGCCGGGGATGGGGCAGTAATGTCGTAGAGCCGTCGCCAGCATCTTCTCATCCATGTTATAATGCGCCTCAGAATTTCCACTTTGCCACTGTACGGGGAGAAATTAAGAAGTGGGAGACTCGCATAGGCACGCAAATCTTGCGCTCGCTGGGAAGGCTGCATCACCATGCTCATTACGCGTATTGAATTAGAGAATATCAAGAGCTATTGCCACATCACCGTAGATTTTCGTCGCGGCACAACCGCTATCAACGGGCCAAATGGCGCCGGTAAAACCACCATCGTCGAAGCTATTGGCTTCGCCCTCTTCGATTATCTTTCTTATAACCAGTCACAGTTCGTGCGCGAAGGCGAAAAATATGGGCGCGTAGTCGTCCATCTTATCGGCAGCGATGACCGTCCCTACGAGGTCGAGCGGCGCTGCGGAGCGGGCGCAAAATGGGTCGTCTACGACCGCGAAGCCGATCTTCGTGTCGAACAGCGTACCGACGTGCTGGATAAGCTCCATGAGCTCTTCGGCATTGATCGGGAGCGGCCACTGGATGTCCTCTTCCGCGATGCCCTGGGAGTGCCACAGGGCACCTTTACCGCTATTTTCCTGGACCCTCCCAGCAAGCGCAAACAAACATTCGATGCCCTGCTGCAAATCGAAGATTTCAAGACTGCTTTCGACTACCTGCTCAATGTAGAGAAAGTCTACCAGGAGCAGATTCAAACGCAAAAAAGCGCAATCCAACGCCTCGAAATCGAGACGCGCGCCCTGGAAGAATGGCGTGCAAATCTCAAAAACTCCCGCCTGGATGATCAGCAGAAAAAAGAACAAAACGTGCTAGGTACCCAGCGACTCGCAGCATGCAAAGAACGCGCCGAAACACTGAAGCGGCAGCGCGATTACCTTGGGCAATGCAGGTCACGACTCGACCAGAGCAGGACCATTCATAATACTTCTCAAGAACTCCTGCTCAATAGCCAGAAACAGTTACATGATGCTCGCACTGCCCGGCAAGCAGTAGAGGACAACCAGGCCAGTTATGAGCGCTATTTACAGGTAGAAGCAACCTTGAAGCGACTACGCCAGGACGAGCGCAGGCGTAACGCGCTACGTCAACAGCAATCCGACTTGCAGAGTAAATCGGCAACTCATGAAGCCCATATCAGCAATTTTCAGAGCAGGCTGAATGAGGTTGCTACAGCCCATCAAAAACTGATAGAGTTATTTCCACTGGTCGAGCAGCAGCACGAATTAGAAAAGCAGAGTGAAGCCCTGGCAAGACAGGTTACTCAACGTGAGGGATTGCTAAAAGAAGCACAACGTTTCCAGCAACAGCGCACAAATGGACTTCAGCAGTTAGAAAGCTTGCAGCAGCGCATCGCTGCCATCGAACCGCTGCAACCATTGGCCGAGCAATTAACCGGACGTGTCGAGAAGTTAGCACGTCTGCAAGCCATGATAAAGGAACGGGGTTCTAAGCGCTTGCAATTTGAGGAGAAACACAAGCAGTTGCAAGCGAAGCGCGATGAGCGTGAGACAGTCGCTGACTCCTTACGTAAAATCGAAGACACCATAGCCAAAATTGAGGCGCATCGCCAGGAAGCTGAAGAACTGCCGGCATTGCAAAAACAGCACGAGCAACTCTCCGCGCAGCAGCACCGCTTAGAGGGTAATATCGAAGGCTATATGAAATCTCGCAGGCAATCGGCGGGCGGCCAGTGTCCCCTGCTGAATCAACCGTGCCTGAACATTATACAACTCGGCATGGTCAGCCTGGAATCCTACTTTGATGGCTTGTTAGCTGAGGAGCATGCACAGCTTTCTGACCTCAACCAGCAGTTGGTAGCACTCGATGACCGCATGTCGTACGTCAAAAAATACGCTGACGCGTTGAGCAAGCTGGGCCAGTATATCGAGCGCTGTGACAGCCAGGTAGAGCGCTTACGAGGAATAGCACTCGATATAACGCGCCTGGAGCGCGAGGTTACAGATTTAGAGGATGACCTGGAAACGCTTAAGCACCTCGATCAGCAAATCGCCCAGGCCAAATCCCAGCGCGATGAGAGTGAAAAGGCAGATCAGCAGGTGCGCGAATTGGAGGGCTTGCGCAAGCAGATCCAGCAGGTGCAGGTAATGGTTCAGCAATACACGAGCGATTACGATGAACGCCTGCAACAGGCTGACGAGTTGCGCGAAAGCGCCGATCAACTGCAAGCGGTTCAGCAGCAACTGCGGGCGCTCAATGATCCGCGCGCACAGAGCAAAACACAACAGCAAATCATTAAGCAAGAAGCGGCCTTTCAGCAACAATTGCAAGCCGAGCAGCAAAAACTCCAGGAGGCCGAGCAGCAGTTGTACGCGCTCGATCAGCAGCTGGCCATTTACATTGAGCTTGATACCCAGGTCGCTCAGCAGGAAACTATCCGCCAGCAGTGCGAGGCCGGATACTCGACTTATTTGAAGAACATCGATACGGCGAAACTTCTCCCCGAACGTGAGCAAGCATACCGGCAGGCTGCGCAGAAGGCTGAGCAGGCCGAGCGAGATCTGATCGCCGCCGAACAAGCATATCGCGAGGCAGAGGCTGCATTCGACGAGCAAGAGCTTACCAATATCGAAAACGAGGTCAATCGACTTACTGCTGAACTGGCAAGGTTGGCTGAGGCCATGCGCACATTGCAACTGGAAATCAATGCGCTTGAACAACAGATCCAGCATGCTGAGGCGCTGCTTGTCGAGCTGGAGGCGGCAGAAAAGGAAAAGCAGGCGCTTGAAGAATTGCACCGCATGATCGAGCAGTTCCGCAAGTTAATCAGAGAGGCCGCTCCCCATGTACTCAAAGCCATGATGACCGGCATCTCCATTGAAGCGAACCGCATCTTTGGCGAGATTATGGGCGATCGCAGCGCACAACTCTCCTGGCAGAATGACTATGAAATTATCTTGCATCGCCAGGGAGCCAATCGTACTTTTGCACAGTTGAGCGGCGGAGAACAGATGAGCGCGGCGCTTGCTGTGCGACTGGCATTACTCAAAAAGCTCTCCTCGCTCAATATCGCGTTCTTTGATGAGCCGACCCAAAACATGGATGAATTGCGCCGCACGAACCTGGCAGAGCAGATCCGCCGCGTGCGTGGCTTCGACCAGTTGTTTGTCATAAGCCACGATGACTCCTTCGAGCAGGGCCTTGACAGCCTGGTTCGCCTGCGCAAAATGGATGGCCAGACACGCGTACTGACTGAAGACGATGTAACGTTGACAGAGGAGCAGGTGAAAGTCCATGCTACATAAAGGCAAGCTCCAGGCAGCCCTGAATTTTAAGCGAAGTCAATTCACCACCTATGACAGTTCGTTCAGCGATCAACTGCATGCTTACCGGCACGCGCTCGAAACACTTTATCTGCGCTATCCTTCGGGCGCACAGTTAGAGCACACGCTCCCACCGGATGGCAGCGGTATGCCGCCAGCAGGCGCCCGTCCCAGTATCGAGTTTGATCGCTGGCTGGTTCATGCTGAACAGAACTCATATCATGGGCCATATTTCCCTTTCGGTCGTGAATTTGCCAACCATGAACAGGCGCGTCAATGGGCCGAATGCATCGAGGGCATCACCACGCTCGCCGTTGATGGCAGCCAGTTACAGCCCTGGCGCGACGCCTCGATCCCCGTAGCCTTGATCCAGGTTGGTTGGTTTGCCAATCCTCATACGCAGGGTCGACCGTATACCAAAGATGTGCGCATGGAAGTACTTTCTCCCGACGAAATTATGGAGGAATCTAAGACCGAAAACAAAGACCCTGACAGCTATCCTTATTCGGAGATGCAAGTGACGCTGCGCCGCTATATGCTGGAAGTGGAAACTCTCTGCAACCAGATGGAACAATACGGCCAGGCGCGCCACGCTGGCGATCCAGCGCACAGCCCGGTGGTCTTTTTTGACGGTTCGCTCGTCGTCTCGTTCGCCTTGACCATGCCCAGCCCTTACCGCGAGCGTTACATTGCCTCCGCCATCTCTTTGCTGCAAACATCGGAGCAACAACGCGTGCCGCTTATCGGCTACATAGACACCAGCTACGCGCGTGATATCATCACCATGCTGCGCCGCCTCGACGCTATGGAACGCCAGCCCGTGCTGCGCGAAACCAAGAAGATTCACGATGCGCTTCTATGGCAGGGTCACCTGAGCTGGGGAGATCGCACTCCCGCAATGATCTGCGCTCGCGGTGATATCCTGGAGGGCTACGGTCCTTATCGCGAAAGCGTGGCCTTCTGCTACCTGCAAACCACCTCCACGCGCCCACCTGCCCGCCTGGAATTCCCCCGCTGGCTACTCGACGATGGCATTCTGGAGCCGGTGCTGGACGTAGTACGCGCCGAGGTGATTGCCGGGCAGGGATACCCTTACGCTATCGAGGCGGCAGATGCCGTGTCGGTGATTACGATGCAAGATAGAGCCGAGTTCTACGGTTTGTTCCAGGAATTTATCGAGCGGCAGGGGCTGAAGTTTACGTTCTCGACGAAGGCGGTGAGTAAGAGCAGGAGGAGATAATATGATATACTTATCCTCAGAAATCTCTTGCTTATACTGTTCCTAGAGAAAAATAGTATGTCTCGTTCAACCAATTACACCCTCACCTGCCCGTGCGGAGAGGTGTTTACCAGCCCAATTTATGAATATGTCAATGTAGGGAAAGACCCACAGTTGCAATACACTGTGCTGGCCGGTCTACTGAACGTTTCCACCTGCCCCGCGTGCGGGCGGCGGGCAGCTACTGCGCGGCCTTTCATCTACTCCGACCCGGCCCACAGCTTGCTCGCCTACGTTCACCCACACAACGATGTGCCTGAAGAGGGCCGACTCCTGGTTCTGGAAAAACTGCGCAGCGTTTATGAAAATATCTCCGGTGAAGCCGAACAACACTCCAACCCGGAAACCGGCGGCGACAGCAGCAGCATCGAACCGGCGGATTTAGCAACAGACCAGGTGCCAGAAACGCCTCCGCTGCAAGTCGTCTTCGGCTCAGATCAACTGCATGAACTCCTCAACGCAGTACTAAGCCAGGAAGAACGCCTGGGTAAGCTGGCACTGAATACGCGCAGCCGCGACAACGCTGAACGTGGGCAACTGCTGCACATCGCACGCAAGCTCGCCCAGGAAATGCAGTGCCAGGTCGAAGTAGAAGACCTGTCCGACGAGTACACTGTCTGGCTCTTCGGCTCACGCCGCCAGATCGGAGCCATTATGCGCGAATTAGCAGCACGTGGATAAATGCCATGATTACGATCGGAGTTCTGACCATTAGCGACAGCGGTGCAAAGGGCGCTCGCGAAGACACCAGCGGCGAAAATATCCGGGCGATGGTCACCACCCAACTGCCGGAAGCAGTCGTCAGCGCGGGCGCAATCATTCCCGACGAACGCGCATTGATCGAGGGCACGCTGCGCGAGTGGAGCGACGAGAAACAGCTCAACCTCATCCTCACTACGGGCGGCACAGGGCTGGCCCCACGCGATATCACGCCAGAGGCCACCAGAGCAGTCATCGACCGCGAAGCCCCCGGTATCGCCGAGGCTATGCGCGCCGTCAGCCTGCAACATACGCCGTTCGGCATGCTTTCACGCAGCGTTGCCGGCACGCGCGGGCGCACCCTCATTATCAATCTCCCCGGCAGCCCCAAAGCTGTAAAGGAATGCCTCGAGTACATCCTGCCCGTACTACCGCATGCCATAAACCTCCTCATCGAGGGACCGCGAGAACACTAGCAGATGGCTATCGACACTCCCATCATCACCTACCAGGGCCACGGCGATAATGTTTTTGCCGTTGCCTGGTCGCCCGATGGCACCTGGATTGCCTCCGGCTCGCGCGACACGACCGTACGAGTCTGGAAAGCCAGCGCTGGCGAGGATTACCTTGTTTACCAGGATCATGCATCCTATCTGCTTTCCCTGGCCTGGTCTCCCGATGGCAAACGCATTGCATCTGGCGACACTGCCGGCACCGTACGGGTATGGGAAGCTTTCACAGGCAGAACCATTACCACCTATCATGGTCATACGCGTTTTGTGCGCAGCGTAGCCTGGTCACCCGATGGCACACACATCGCCTCCGGTGGAGACTACGGCGACAGCACGGTGCAGGTCTGGCAGGCTTTTAGTGGCAATCATCTCTATACCTACAGCCGTCAATATAGGATTTTTGCCGTGGCATGGTCACCCGGTGGCAAACGTATCTCCTCTGGCAGCTTCGATGCCAGCGTGCAAATCTGGGATGCCTTCAGCGGAGAGAACATCTTCACCTACCAGGGCCACTCGGGGCCAGTCTATACCGCAGCCTGGTCTCCCGATGGCCTTTACATTGCTTCCGGCGGAGATGATAAGACCATCCAGGTATGGGAAGCTTCGACGGGAAAGAGCATTTGCACCTACAAAGGCCATACAAGCGCAGTTAAGTCCCTGGCCTGGTCCCCCGGCAGCGAGTATATTGCTTCGGGAGGTGATGATACGACAGTGCATGTTTGGGAAATTGCCACGGGACGGTCTATCATCGACTACAACGGCCACACTCATTGGGTGCGAACGGTAGCCTGGTCACCTGGTGGAGACTATATTGCCTCTGCAAGCGGTGAGACCGTGCACATCTGGCAACCGTTTTAACAATTAGCAGGAACCTTATTCGTCTTTCAAGCCCTTTTTTAGTTCCTTTACAAACCCAACAATACCCTCTGCCCATGTCATCTCGGGCTCGCGTTTGGCCTGCTCTTGTTGGCGACGTAATTCTGCACGGGCGGCCGCGCGTTGTCTCTCCTCCGCTCGTTGCGCATCATAGGCGGCGCGCTTTGCCGGGTCACGCAATACTTCATAAGCTTCATTGAGACGCTTGATGTGCGTGTCCCTGGCTTGCTGGTTGAGGTCAGGATGGTGCAAGCGCGCCAGGCGCCTGTACGATCGCTTGATTTCGGCCAATGTTGCAGTAGGTGGAACTTCGAGAATGTTATAAAAGTCCGGCATCAATCAGGCACCTGTACTTCCAAATCCGCCTCTTCCTTTGCCCATCTCATCCACTTCATTCCAGGACACACGTAACACAGGAACAAAAATACCCTGGGCGATACGCTCTCCACGCTTTACCGTCACCGCTTCCTCGCGGAAATTAAAAACCTGCACCATCAGTTCATCGCCTTCACCGCAATAATCCTGATCGATGATGCCAACGCCATTAGGAATGAGCAGCCCTTTGCGACGGGGGGTGCTGCTCCTCAGCGTGAGCAAGAGCATATACCCCTCCGGTATGCGTACAATCACGTTGCCGGGGATAAGCTCTATCGTGCGCGGCGCGATCTCTGTATCCTCGCGGCAGAGCAGATCAAACCCTACCGAACCCTCTGTAGCGTAGGTGGGCAGCGGCAAACCGGCATCAACGCGTTTAATCGTAACTTGTAAGTGTTGCGGCAAGTGTTGCGATGATCTATCCATTCTGCTATTCTAGAGCAGAGCCTGAGCAACGTCAAGAGATACCGCGCCATTAGGAGAAGCATTGCTATTGAGTTTACGCACGAAATTGCTCGTCACGGGTATATTTTTATGCGTGGCCCTGGGCGCCACTATATTTTTTGCGGCGCAGACCATCCAGGCTATCCAGCTCTTTCAGGAAGAACATGCTCTCACCCTGGCCGGCGATGTGAGTACCATCCGCCCGTGGATGACCATTCCCTACATTGCTCGCGTCTATCACGTGCCGGAAAGCTATCTCTATGAGAGGTTGCATATCACTGATCCCCAGTCGGTAAGCCGTACCTCGCTACACGCCCTGGCAGGGCGTTACAATCTCCCGGTCAACGGCCTGATTAGCGATGTGCAAAATGCTATCAGGACGTATCGCAATCAGCATCCACACGATGCAACTGCCAGCCTGTACATCGACACATTGCTCGCTTTAGAGAGGAGAAAACCATGAGCGCACTCCTCTCTGGTCTACTCACTTTCTTCGAAACCTATGGCTATCTCGCGCTGTGGATCTGTGTTTTCATAGCAGCAGCTGGTGCACCTCTGCCCATCTACGTGGTATTGCTTGCAGCAGGAGCGTTCGCGGCACTGGGCGATTTCAATATTGTGCTGCTCTTCGTAATTGCTTTCAGCGCGCAGGTTTGTGGCGATAACGTAGGCTATTTGATTGGCCGGCGCTGGGGCAGTAAAGTGCTAGACTGGCTGGAACAGTCTAAAAAATGGAATCGTTTCATCCCATCGAGAACTATTGAGCGATCTCGCCACTACTTTCGACAGCGTGGAGGTTGGGCGATCTTTCTCAGCCGTTTCCTCTTCACAGCACTGGGAGGAATCATTAATCTGCTTGCGGGTTCAGAACTCTACCCTTATCGTTACTTTATCCTCGCCGAAGCCTCTGGCAAGGTGCTAGGTGTGCTTATTCCTCTGCTGCTTGGCTTTATCTTTGCAGCGAGCTGGGAAGTAATGGGAGATATTCTCGGACCGCTCTCACTTTTTATTTTAGGACTTTTAGCCGTCTTTCTATTAGTAAGACTCCTGATAAAATACATGCGAGAGTTAAAGCAAGCACATTCTGCCGAAGTTAGTCAATCCCTAGACGTTCAGAGTATTCCGGGAGGAGCGCCCGTGGTAGACACACCTGCCAGTCAATCCGGCAAATTGCCACTTTTATAGTTCTGAAACGTATACTCAGTAGAGGCGCCAAACATGTTTCGCTTCAGGCAAGAAGCGCTTCCATAGAGTCATCAGTTGATGAAAGGAGACATTTGCGTTATAATTAGGGTAACGAAGGAATATTTTCCGTTTTGTCTGTGTTTCTATAAGTAGAGAGACAGATTGATGTGCGTCTATAAACTTCCTCCCACTCGGTATTCGGACACAGTGTCAAATTCGAAAATCGAAGGACTACTTTCCCTGAGTCTAGGACCGAACCGACGGAAGAAAATGCTATCTTGCTGCTTAAGATGCTACTTTTGATGGAGGGCTTAAAATGATTGATGTACAGCGTGAAGTGACCGGCCCTATGCTTACCTTGGATGACACAAAGGATACTACTATCGATCTCTCGAAACAATGTGACGAAATCGTCGATCGCTTGCTGATAAAAGATCTCGAATATAATGAAGATGACGCAGAGAGCCCCGGCAAGGATGAACCAGAGTTTGAAGAGGACATTGCGAACATGGACACCAGCCCTCTTGAGTTGGAAGAACTACCTGATATCCATGAAGATCTGACTCAACTGCCTGACTCACCAGGTCTTGAGACCCCCTCAATCCTGGCATTGCCAAGGATGGCGCCTGAGGATGTGCCACATACACGGCGTGTAACAATGCGCCGGCGCCGTTCCGAAGATGCGGATGAGAACGCGGTGAATACCGCCGATGCGGGCGAATCAGATGCGGTGATGACCTACCTGCGGGAAATTGGCCGTGTGCCGATGATTACACACGAGCGGGAAATTGAACTTGCCCAGCGCATCGAAATGGGCGACCGTGAGGCCATGAAGCAGTTCATCCTGGCGAACTTGCGACTGGTGGTAAGCATTGCCAAACGCTATGTAGGGCGTGGTCTGACACTGCTCGACCTGATTCAGGAGGGCAACATCGGGCTGATTCGCGCCGTACAGCGCTATGACTGGCGGCGTGGGCATCGTTTCTCCACACATGCAACCTGGTGGATCCGTCAGGCTATCAGCCGGGCGGTTGCCGATAAAGGGCGAACGATTCGATTACCTGTATACGTCAATACTGCATTGAACCGCATTCGCCGGGAACGCCAGCGGCTTTTACAGGAGCTTGGCCGTGAGCCAACAGAAGAAGAGCTGGCAGAAGCGACAGGCCTGGACCCCATTCGCATGGTCGAGCTGCAGGCGGCTCCTGGTGCTCCTGTCTCCCTGGAATTGCCTGTCGGCGAGGACGAGGAGCAGGAATTGGGCGATGTGCTTGCCGATACAGAGTCCGCCTCACCAGAAGATATCGCGACCACGCAAACGCTTAAAGATGAAGTGCAGCGCGTGCTTGAGGCGGTTCTTACTCCGCGCGAGCGGCTGGTCTTGCAATTGCGTTTCGGCCTCGGCAACAGCCAGGCACATCCACTCGAACAGGTGGGACGTGAACTGGGTATTACACGCGAACGAGTCCGCCAGATCGAGGCCGGGGCGCTGGCTAAACTACGTCAACCACCCGTTTTGGAGCGATTACGCGGGTAAAATTTTTCATCGAGTGACCGTTTATCCCTGGCATCCTCTGGCACCTATCCGTCCGGCCAACGCTGGTTCTTGCCCGTCTCGGCAACGTTGCTGCGCAACTAGCGCTGCGCGCTCAGCCGAGACGAAAGGCACTGCGCAGCTAGCTTACGCTCAGGCCGGACGAAAGGAGACGGGTGCCAGGGTTATTTTATTTCCTCTTGCTCTTGCCCAGATCACGCTCAACGCGTATCACATTCTTGACTTTCTCCAGGCGCGCAAACACACGCTGCATGTGCTCAAGCCCTTCGATCTCCAATGTGGCGCTGATGATCGCTGTTTCTTTGCCCGCGCTGACGGTTGAACCCACCGAAGTCATATTGACACCCATTTCCGAGACGACTGTGGCAATATCACGAATGAGTCCTGCGCGGTCACGC
>Ga0209648_10000638_pt1 | contig 27052 bp, 20 predicted proteins | sample GraSoi2013_115cm_FD_185830 | JGI IMG/M metagenome (GOLD analysis project Ga0209648, IMG submission 185830) | Grasslands soil microbial communities from the Angelo Coastal Reserve, California, USA - Sample 9_17_2013_115cm (SPAdes) (version 2) | ecosystem: Environmental > Terrestrial > Soil >...
TGACGGTCACGAGGTAGGAACCGGCAGGAATCTTTGTAAAATTAAATTCGCCGTTGGCCTCGGACACCATCGTAAGCAATTGCGTTCCGTCTCCATGGAGCAAGCTGACGTTTGCGCCGGGAACGGCGGCTCCGCTTACGTCCAGCACTGTGCCTGCGACGCTGGCTGAGCCTTCCGGAGAGGGTGTTTGCGGAGCCGAAATCTGCGGGCTTGAATGCAGTAGAGGTGCATCCGGGAGTGGACGGTTATTAATCCCGCGCCCGGCATTTTGTTGCTGAGCGAGTGCGCTCGCAGGAACCATACAGAAAAGGAGCGACGCGCTTCCGAAAACAGCGTGAAGACATAGGCGCGCGACCTCTCTCATCGAACCCTGAAACCATTTGAACCCATATCGGACCTTCATTGGGAATCCCTCCGGCCTGGACCAAGTAACTGTGACAGCTTCATTCGTCATTTGGACCTGACCAAAGGGCCAGCTGTTTTCTAGGCGGCAACCAGCCGGGTGCCCCGGACGCCGCCCTTGCGTGTGGGCGGGTGGTGCATCCTTAACAGGTTGAGACGGCTCCGGGTCGCCTACTCTTTGCGACTTTGTTCTGTGCGCGGCATTTGCGTCCCGGACGATCCTGCGGGACAAAGGATGGGCAATTCCTTGCTTCGCTTTAGACCAGCCGGACGGGTGGCGCATCCTTAACAGTTTGAGACGGCTCCGGGTGGCCTACTCTTTGTGACTCTGTTTTGTGCGCGGCATTTGCGTCCCGGACGATCCTGCGGGACAAAGGGTGGGCAAATTCTTTGCTTTGCCTGGCGCCGCTATACGAGCTTTAGTTCTGGAAAGTCCCGAGCGTAGCGCTTGGGATCAAGCGTCATAAAACGATCCGCATGCGCCAGGGCATGTGATCCAATAATGAAATCAGCCAGCAAACGCTTCGCTCCCTGACGCGCAGACCTTCGCCGCCGTTTCGCATAACGCGCAAAACGACGGCCGGCCTCAACCCATACGGACTGTTCAAGCGCATAGTCCACAGTGATGCCGGTGTCAGCAAGAAAGTCATTCACGAAGGATTCCGTGGCCTTCGGATAGGCCAGCAGTTCCGCATAAACCGGCCCGCTGACGACGAGTCCTCCCTCGCCTTTGGCATTGCCAAGATTCCTTGCGATATCTGATGCGGACGGCTCCTTGGACCACAGCGCGGAGAGAACGTTGGTATCGATGGCCGTTCTCATCGCTGCTCAGCTTTCTTCGTCACGCAACCCGCGTACCCACGCATTCGCCTCATGGATGCTGGAGAAGGCGGGAAGCGCCCCGATATACTTCAGGAAAGGATTCTCGGGCGCGCGCGCAGGGCGGATGGTGGTTCGATCCTTGTCGACGACAAATTCCACGCGGTCTCCCACCTGGAGTCCAAGGCGCTTGCGAACCTCGAGAGGAACGGTGATCTGACCCTTGCTGCTGATTGTGCTGGAGCGTGCCATCTTTACTTGCCTCCCTTACAGTAAGGATACCATGCTTTACTACGATGCAGGCGTTCTAGTTCAGCGGGGCCAGGTGGCCGCGTCTTAATTCCGAAAACCGTCTTTGGGTGCCGCAACCCTGCGGCATTGTGTATCCGAACCCTGCACCGGCAGCAGGTAAAGCTTCTCGCCTTCCAATACGAACCAGACCGGCACGGAAATCGTGCGTCCTGAATTCCTGCCAGTCACACTGAGTTTGATTTCGCGAAATCGGGAAAGGCGGTCTTTTAGAGTATCGTTCCGCGCTGGCATGTGCACCTCTATCACGGAAACAGCTTTAGGTTGGGCACGTTTTCTTCCGCTTTGGCACTAGTGGACTTCAGGAATTGGTCGAGGCGGAGGAATTTGCGGCCGAGGGCGCCGGAATAGGCGGACCATTCGGGTTCGCCGGAATCGACGGCGAGGGCGGCGCGGGCGGCGGCCAGTTTGGAATCGAGGTCGTCGAGATAATGGAAGACCAGGGCTTCACGGATCATGGGGAGCTTCGGCGAGCCGAATTCGTACTGGCCGTGATGGCTGATGAGGAGATGCTGGACGACGGTTTTCAAGTTGGCGGGAAAACCTTCGATAGCGTCCATGGCTTTGGAAACGGTTTCGAATTCCATCATGATGTGGCCGAGGAGCTGGCCTTCGACGGTGTAGCCGATGGCGCGTTCGAAACAGAGTTCGTCGAGCTTGCCGACGTCATGCAAAATCGCGGCGGTCAGTAGCAAGTCAACGTCGAGCTCGGGATAATGCGCAGAGGTTTGTTTAGCGAGGCCGCACAAGCTGATGACGTGTTCAAGTAAGCCGCCGAGATAGGCGTGGTGCATCACTTTCGCGGCTGGGGCGCGCTTGTACTTCGCCGCGATCGCCGGGTCGGAGATGATTCCGGTCACCAGCTTCTTTAGCCATGGGTTTCCGATCGATCCAGCGTATTCCAGCAATTGGGCATAAAGCTTGTTGACATCTTCCTTGGTGTGGGCAAGGAAATCGGCCAGGTCAACCTCCTCTGGTTTGGCGAGCCGAAGCTGCAGGAGAGCAAGCTGCGGCCTGTTGCGGTAGATTTCGACGCGGGCGTTGACCTTGACGAAATCATCGCGGCCGATGTCTTTCGCGGCGAGTTCGAATTGATCCCACATGCGGGCTTCGATGGTGCCGCTGCGGTCGCCGAGCTCAAGGCGCAGATAGGCCTTGCCCTCGCGGGTGTTGCGGATTTCTTTTTCGTGAACGAGGAAAAAAGTAGTGATGGTTTGTTCGGAGTTGAGATCGGTGACGAAAGGCGTCTTCATGAGGTGGACGCCGAGCCGGAACGCTTGCCGAAGAGCAGGAATTTCTTGTGGCCCTTTTTGCTTTTGGTCACTTCGGGCGTGGCGCTGACTTCCTGAATTTCGGAGCCTCCGCCGCCGGCGATGTCCTGAAAGCCGGGCTTGATGATGACGTAGCTTTGTTCGCGGAGAGTTTTCAGATATTCGCGCAACGCAGGTTCCATGCGAGCGCTGTAGAGCTTGTCCATGATTTCATTTCTGACTTTCGTGAGCGCCTGCTCGCCTTCGTCGTAGTGCTCCAGGACTTGCAGAACCAAGTAGCCTTGCTTCGTTTCCATGACTTCGGTCAGCTCGTTGCGCTTCATTTTGAAAACTTTGTCTTCCAGCTCCTTGGAAAGCTCTCCGCGTTTGTAAATGCCGAGGAAACCGCCCTGACTTTTGGTACTGCCATCGGAAAGGCGCTTGGCGATTTCGCCGAAGTCTTCACCGTCCTGGACGCGCTTCAGGGCGGTCTCCGCCTTCTTCTTCAAGTCGGGTAGATCTTCCGGCTTCTTTCCTTCCGTGCTGACAACAATCTCGCGTAGCGCCACCTGCTCCGGACGCACGAACTCCGTCTTGTGCGCTTCGTAATATTTATTCACTTCCTCGTCGCTGATGCTGATGTGCGAACCAACCTCGCTGCTGATTACGCGCTGCGTCAGGAGGGAGTTTTTGATGTTGTTCTTAAAATCCTCCCAGTTCAACCCTTGCCCGGAAACTGCCTTCTCAAGCTCTTCCATGCTGGCCAGCTTGTTGTCAGTGCGGATGGCATCGAGCCTTTTGATAAGCTCCGGCTCTACACTCACTCCCATGTCTTTGGCGCGCTGGACCAGAAGGGACTGGTCGATAAGCTCGCGCAAGGTGTTTTTCTGGCGGCCTTCGATATCCGCCTGCAATTGTTCCGGAGTGCAGCGATTCTGGCATTCCGATTTGGCCTCTTCTTCGGCAGCTTGGCGCGCCTTTTCGTACTCCGAGCGCGTGATGATTTCATTGTTGACGCGCGCGATGATTTCTTCGATGGTCTTGCCGCTATCGGGATTAGACGGTTTCGGAGCGGCGGGCTTTACAGGTTTCAGTGGCTTCTCGGAATTCGCGTCTGGCGCGGCCATGCCAGGTTTTTCGAGAGTTGGCGCGGGCGCCGGTTTCGGAGGAGCACTTTGCGGCTGCTCCTGCGCGGCGAGCGGCAGACCCCCCAAGGATAAAGCGGCGCAGAGCGCCGCGATCACAACTAGATTTCGCATCAATTCCCTCACCTTGAAAGTTTAGCTCTGCCCCTGAAGGCCGAGCAATACGTTTCTCAAAACCGCGGGGACTGGCTCTCCCCGTTTGACTTCCATCCAGAGGACGCCGCTGGGATCGAGCTTTATGCCTGTACGAGAGCGTACCACGGAGACGAGTTTGGCCGGGTCCAGGGTGGTCTCGGGATGGAAGCGGATGGCGATGCGCGTGCCCTGGCGCTCAACGGCGGAGATGTGCAGGCGCTCACACATGGATTTGAGGGCGGCGTACTCCAAAAGGTTTTCCACGGAAGAAGGCGGCTTGCCGAAGCGGTCTTCAAGCTCCTTTCGAACGTCCTGCTTGTCGGCTTCGGAAGCGATCGAGGAGATGCGCTTGTAGGTGCGCAGGCGAAGATTTTCGCTGGGGATATAGTCTTGCGGGATTCGAACGTCAAAGCCGAGGTTCAGGGTGGTGCGGAGGTCGGGCGCGACCTCTTCACCCTTGAGTTTCGAAACTGCGCGTTCCAACATTTGACAGTACATGTCGAAGCCGATGGCTTCGATGTGGCCGTGCTGCTGGCGGCCGAGCATGTTGCCGGCGCCGCGCAGTTCGAGGTCGAGGGCGGCGATGCGGAATCCAGCGCCCAGTTCGCTGAATTCTTTCATGGCGGCGAGGCGTTTGCGGGCGATTTCCGAGAGCGAAGTGTCCGGCGGAACGAGAAGATAAGCGTAGGCACGCTGGGCGGAACGGCCGACGCGGCCACGCAGTTGGTAGAGTTCGGCGAGGCCGAGGCGGTCGGCGCGATTGATCAGGATGGTGTTGGCGCGGGGAATGTCCAGACCGTTTTCAACGATGGTGGTCGCAACGAGAACGTCGGCTTCATCACGGATGAATTTCAGCATGACGCTTTCGAGTTCTTTTTCGGCCATTTGGCCATGAGCCACGACGACGCGGGCCTTAGGGACCAGTTTCTGGACCATGGCGCTGAGCGAATAGATGGATTCGACGCGATTGTGGATGAAGAAGACCTGGCCGTCGCGAGCCAGTTCGGTTTCAATGGCAGTCTGCACCAGTTCTTCCTGAAAGGGCGCAACGACAGTTTGAATCGCCAGTCGGTCGCGGGGAGGCGTTTCGATGACGGACATGTCGCGCAGGCCAACGAGCGACATGTGCAACGTGCGCGGGATGGGAGTCGCGGAGAGGGCGATGGCGTCTACGTTTTTGCGCATTTCCTTAAGGCGCTCTTTGTGGGCGACGCCGAAGCGCTGCTCTTCATCGACAACCAGAAGACCGAGGTCGGCGAATTTCACGTCTTTCGAAAGCAAGCGATGGGTGCCAATGACTACATCGACCTTGCCGGCTTCCAGATCGGCGAGAACTTTCTTCTGCTCGGCGGAACTGCGAAAGCGGCTGAGCATTTCGATACGCGCTGGAAAAGCGGCGAATCGTTTCTTGAAGGATTCAAAATGCTGGAAAGTGAGAACGGTTGTGGGCGCCAGAACGGCGACTTGCTTGTTGTCCACGACGGCCTTGAAGGCCGCGCGCATGGCGACTTCGGTCTTGCCGTAGCCGACGTCGCCGCAGAGCAGGCGGTCCATGGGCTCGGCGCGTTCCATGTCGCGCTTGATGTCGCCAATGGCGGTGATCTGGTCGGTGGTTTCCTCGAATTCGAAGGCATCCTCGAATTCGTGCTGGAAATTGCCGTCAGGCGAAAAGGCAAAACCCTCTGTCGTTTTGCGTTGCGCGTAAAGCGCAAGGAGCTGGTCAGCCATGTCTTCGACGGATTTGCGTACGCGGGTTTTGCGAGTGTTCCAGACGGTGCCGCCGAGTTTGTCGAGCGGCGGGTGCGTGCCTTCGAGGACGCGGTAACTCTGAACGAGGTCCATGCGTTCGAGGGGAACGTAGAGGCGCGCGTCCTCGGCGTATTTCAGAAGCATGAACTCGCCGCTGTGGCCGCCGGATTCGATCTGGCGAAGGCCCTCGAACTGGCCGATGCCGTGATCCACGTGGACAACGTAGTCGCCGGGCTTCAGTTCGGCAAAATCGCCAAAGAAACCGGAGGTGCGAATCTTGCGGCTGGGCCGCTCGACGGTCGGAGTGACGTCGAAGAGATCGGCGTGGCCGAAAAGCGTGAGACGGACGTCGGGGAAGGCGACGCCTTCCGCAAAGGGCGCGCGGATCAGCAGCATGGCGGCGGATTCGTGCGCGCCTTCGGCGGTAAAGCCAGCTGCGGCGTCCTCCGATTCACCGAGCACGTAAGGGACTTGATACTCTCGGCAGATGTCCGCGAAGCGTTCAATCTCTCCGGTGCTCGCGGCGGTCAGGAGAACGGTTCCGCCGGATTCGAGCTGGGACTTCACGTCGCCCATGCAGGCCACGACATCGCCATGGAAACGCGCGCTGGGCCGCGAGGAAAGCTCGAACTGCGGGGTGGAACCGATCCCCAAGGCGAGTTGTTCGATATGAATTTGCGAGGTTTTTTCGAGGGCGGCGGCGAATTCGGCTTCGGACCAGAAATAGTGAGCGGGCGCGGGCGAGTTAGCATGTCCGTGGCGCTCGTAATTTTCCGTCGCGGCGGCGAGATGTTTTTCCGCAGCCTCGCGCAAAGTTTGGGGTTCGTCGAGGAACACGATCGGCCGAAGGGAACTTTCTGCCAGGTCGAAGAGAGTGCTCGGCCCGGGTTCGCTGACGGGCCCGAAGAAGGATGGCGTCTCCCACGCGGGATCGCTGAGATCCACTTTTTCCGGAGCTGGAACAGCCCATTCCATCAAAGGCAGGAGCGTGGTGCGCTGAACGGGCGCAATCGACCGCTGCGTGCGAGCGTCGAATTCGCGGACCGATTCCACGGTATCGCCTAGCAGTTCGATGCGCACGGGACGCGCGGCTTCCGGGGAGAAAACATCGATGATGCCGCCGCGCACGGCGAATTGCCCAGGCAGCTCCACCATTTCGGTTCGCGTGTAGCCCACGGAGCCGAGATGGGTGATCAATTCTTCGTGAGGAATGTCGGTGTCTTTTGCCAGAGTCCGAGTGAGATAGAGATAGGCCGCCGGATCTTGATAACGCCAAAGCGCCGCGGGAATGGGGGCGATCACCAACGAAATTTGCCCGTCGGTGACACGAAAAAGAGTGGCCGCACGGCGTTCAAGAATGTCTGCGTGGGGGCTTTGCGATTCCCAGGGAAGCCGGTCGAAGGCAGGAAGCGTGGCGACGCCTCCTGTTGCTCCAGGAAAAATACCGCCGAAGAAGCGCAGGGTTTCCGCGAGGGATTCGGCGCGGCGATTGGAGCCGGTGACAAAAAACGCGGGGCGCCGCAACTCATGCGTCAAATAGGCAGCGACGAGGGCCTTCGCGACGTCATGCAAGCCGGTGATGGAGATGTGGCTCGCGCCGGAGCGCAAAGCGGCCAGCGCGCCCTCCATCGCTGGGTGGCGAAGGACGGCCTCTAATCTCTCGCGGACGGCAGGAAGTATCATGCGTGGCCGGTCAGGATTCCGCCCGCTGCGGCGGGCGCGTCTCGCGGAAGCCTTCGCGAATTTTCTGAAGGATGGCTGAGGTTGAATACCCCGGGACGACCGGAACGGAGACGACGCGTCCGCCGGCGGCTTCCACTTCCTCGCGGCCAACGATCTGGTCACTTGGCCAATCGTCGCCCTTCACAAGGACATCCGGGAGCAGGCGCGCGATGAGCTCGCGCGGCGTGAGGTCATCAAAAATCACCACGGCGTCCACGGATTCCAAGGCGGCGAGAATCTCGGCGCGCTCGCGTTCGGAGATAACCGGGCGGCCTTCGCCCTTCAATTGGCGGACACTCGCGTCGCTGTTGAGCCCGACGATCAGCGCATCGCCTAATTCGCGCGCCAGTTCCAGGCTGCGGATATGGCCGGGGTGCAGCAAATCAAAACACCCGTTCGTGAAAACGACGCGGCGACCGTTGCGTTTCTCACGGCCAAACCGCACAATCGCTTCCTCAAGTGTCAGGACTGCCGAATTCAAGGGGTCTCCATGCGGGCCAGAAAAAACCAAAGCGATGTCCGTTAAAAAACTAGTTTATCACGCGCGAGAGGTCCGGCGCCCGCAAGCCGACGGCGCTCAATGAAAAGGCAGACGGTTCGCGCCATTGCGGGAGTTTTGCTGTGCGGCGTGGGGCTGTGGCTCGCGTTGCCGACGCCGTATCGGGAGCGGACCTTTATATTTGACGCTGGCGCGTGCCGGCTGGAAACTACGATCGTGGAAAAGCCAATGGGGGGCGGGCAGGGGTCGGTGTTGCTCTTCCATGGAATTTCGGCGAACAAAAAAATCATGTCGTATATGGCGCGAGGCTTCGCCGAGCAGGGCCTTCGCGTCTACGTTCCGGATTTGCCGGGGCATGGACGGACGCCGGGGCCGTTCTCTCCCGCGCGGGCGGAACAGTGTGGAGGATCGCTTGTCCACGAACTGCTTTCGCGCGCAGTGATTGATGCCAATCGCACCATTCTCGTGGGACATTCGATGGGCGGCGCCATCGCGGAACGCATTGCTTCGCGTATTCCAGTTGCGGGGTTGATTGCCATCTCGCCAGCGCCGATGCGGGCTGCCCACGGAGTTACCGCCGAAAAGCTGCTTTTCGGCGATCCCCCAGACTTGCCGCCAAATTCGCTGGTGATGGTTGGCTCGCTTGAACTTGAGTCGATGCGCGGCAATGCCGCCGAATTGGTGGCCTCGCGACGGGATACGACCTCGAAGTATCTGGAGATTCCCGGCGCCTCGCACGTAAGCGTTCTTTTCAGCAGCGCCGCGATAAGTTCTGCACAAGCGTGGGCAGCGGACGTCCTGCGTATACCTCCTCCTGCGACATTGCCGTCTCGCCGCATGCTTATCGGGGCGCTGGGAGGTTTCGTGGGAATTCTGCTGATCGCGGGCCCATTCCTCCGCGAGGCGGTTGGAAAGAGCAAGAAAGAAGAGGAAACCGTTGCGACCGAGGCGGTCGTCGGTTTGCCGCGGCTATTTCTAGAATTTGCCGCAGGCTCGGGCGTAATCGTGCTCCTTTTGCGATTCTGGACTCCGTTGAAAAGGATAGGGCTTTTTCAGGGCGACTATCTTGCCAGCTTCCTGCTTCTGCTTGGCGCTGCTTTGATTTTGTTGCACTGGAGTTCCGTGGGTGCGGCGCTCGCGAATTCCTCTCACCACTTGCTCGTGGCAGGTTTTGCCGGAGTCGTGCTGCTGCTCCTGTCCACGGCATGGTTTGATTTGACGTTTTACGAAGCGTGGATGACCGCTGCAAAGTGGGCGCGATTCCCGTTTCTGCTGGCGGCCTGCCTTCCCTATCACGTCGCGGAAGAAACGTTGCTCGGGCCAATACAAGGAAAAAGATGGCGGAGGCTGGCGCTTGCCTTAACGTTGAGACTCATCTCGTGGGCAGCGATGATGGGAGGCATCTTTCTTCTGCACAACGGAGAAATCCTCATGGGCCTGCTGGCAGGCTATCTGGCACTGTTCAATATTGCACAGCGGAGGGGCATGGACTTGGTGCGTACTGAAACAGGCTCGGCAGCGGCGACAGCGCTATTCGGTGCTATACTCCTCGCGGGCTTTTGCCTGGTGATCTTTCCCCTCACCTAACGGCCCATCACGTTAGGACCATCACCAATGGTACTGCAGGCGGGGATTCCGCGCGCAGGACAGAATTGATGGCGCTCAGCGAGACACGACCATGGCCCAGATAACAATCGTCGGCGGAGGACCGTCCGGCGCGATGTGCGGTGAACAGCTCGCACGCGCGGGCCATAAGGTCAATCTTTTTGACGAGCATCTGGCATGGGAAAAACCCTGCGGCGGCGGTCTGACGCATAAAGCCATCCAATGTTTCCCGTTCTTGCTCGATAATCCCTATCCGAAAAAATTGGTGAATTCGGTCGAGCTGATCAGCAGCGAAGAACAGCGCGCCACGCTGGAGATGCCTCATCCGATCGTGATCTATTCGCGAACGGTGCTCAACGGCATGCTGCTGGACCGCGCGCGGGAGGCAGGTTGCAACGTACAGCGCTCTCGCGTGATGAGCGTGGACACCAGCGTGCCGAAGCCGCGCTACTGCGTGGAAGGCGATTGGCAGGAAGCCGATTTTCTGGTGCTCGCGGCCGGTGCGCGCAACCAACTGGTTCCCGAATCCCGCGCGCTGCAGCGCGATGAGCTGGAGATGACCCAGGGCTACTTCGTGCCGCAAACCAGCGATTCCATCACCATCAAATTCCTGCGCAACTTTGAAGGTTATATCTGGTCGTTCCCGCGGTGCGACCATCTTTCGGTGGGGATTTGCGGCAGTATGTCGTCGCATACGAGCGCGGAACTGCGTGGGCATCTGCAAACGTTTGTGGATAAGCAGGCCATCCAGACGGAAGGCGCAAAGTTTTACAGTCACGTGCTGCCGTCGCCGAAAGAGCGCACGCTTTCCGAGCGAACCGTCATCGGAAAGAACTGGGCGCTCGTCGGAGATGCCGCGGCGTGGGTCGATCCGCTCACGGGCGAAGGGCTTTTCTACGCGATTCGCTCCGGCGAATTGCTGGGGCGTTCGCTTGCCGAGGGCTGCCCGGAGAAGTACCCGGCTTGGGTGAAGGCGACTTTTTGTGCCGAGCTGGAGTTCGCCGCGCGCATCGTGAGGCGCTTCTATCGCGGATCTTTCCTGGGGAGCGCGGTTACCACGCGCATGGTGCAGTTCATGAGGCGCAGCCCGGTGTTCCGGCAATTGATGGGCGACCTCTTCAGCGGTACACAGGATTACACCAGCCTGAAGCGGAGACTCTGGGGACATCTGGGGATCACTATCAGCGAGTTCATTTCCAGCGTCTTGAGCCTCGAACGGCCCGCCAGGGCCAGCGTGCCACCCGCGGGAGCCGCGGGCGACTGAAGATAGCGGCTCCTTCCGGCCTGTTTTCCCAATATAGTTATAAGGACCCTGCGGGCATCTAAACTCTAGGGTATAGTTCTTCGTCTAGTCATGGCCAACGGGACAGCATCCCAATCACCAGCTAAAAGTGTGAAGCGCAACGCGTGGAAGAGTCTGCCCGACGTATGGGCGTTGATGAAGCCGAGGCGGGGGCTACTGGCGCTGGGCTTCGTGCTGATGGCGTTCAATCGTGTCGCCGGGTTGGTTCTGCCGGCCTCCACGAAATATTTGGTGGACAACGTCATCAGCAAGAGACAAATCCAGTTGCTCACGCCAATCGTGCTGGGCGTTCTCACCGCGACGGTCATTCAGGGGCTTACGTCATTCACGCTGACGCAGTTGCTATCCAAGTCCGCGCAGAAAATGATTGCCGACATGCGCCGGCAGGTGCAGGCGCACATCGGGCGGCTCCCAGTCTCGTTCTACGATGCAAACAAAACGGGCGCGTTGGTTTCGAGGATCATGAGCGACGTGGAAGGCGTTCGCAATCTGGTCGGAACAGGTCTTGTCGAGTTTGTCGGCGGACTGATGACCGCGGTTATCGCTCTCGTCTACCTCCTACATACCAGCGTGACCATGACCGCAGTCGCGTTTGGCATCCTGCTGGTCTTCGGATTCGGGATCAACAAAGCGTTTGCCACTATTCGTCCGATTTTCCGCGCGCGGCCGAAAATCAACGCGGAAGTTTCGGGGCGCCTGACCGAATCGCTCAGCGGCGTTCGTGTGGTGAAGGGTTATCACGCTGAGGAGCGTGAAGAGAGAGTCTTTGGCACGGGCGTGCAGCGGCTGCTCGACAATGTGCTGAAGACGCTCACGGCCACTTCGCTGATGAGTCTTTCCGCGGCCGGGCTGATGGGCATTGTCAGCGCCATCATCATGGAGCTCGGCGCGCACAAGATTATTGGGGGCACGATGACCCTGGGAACGTTTTTTGCTTTCAACATCTTCCTTGGGCTGCTAATTGCACCCGTATTTCAGATCGTAGCCATCGGGACGCAAATCACCGAGGCCATCACCGGCCTCGAACGCACGCGCGAAATTCTGAACGAGAAGGTGGAGGATGACGAGCCTGGCCGGACAGTGACGCTAGATCGCGTAATCGGGCTAGTGGAAATGGAAAACGTGAGCTTTGCTTACGACACGCGGAAGGAAGTTTTGCACGACGTCAGTTTCCGGTCGGAGCCGGGAACGGTCACAGCCCTTGTTGGCCCTTCCGGAGCCGGAAAATCAACAATCATCGGGCTGATTGCGGCGTTTTACGTGCCGTCGAGCGGATGCGTGCTTGTCGATGGCGTGGATCTTTCGACGGTGAAGCTGAATTCGTATCGCACGCAGCTCGGCGTCGTCTTGCAGGAAACTTTTCTTTTCGATGGAACGATCCGGGAAAATGTGGCTTTTGCGCGGCCCGACGCTACGGAAGAAGAAATTCTAGCCGCCTGCCATATCGCGCGCGTGGATGAATTCGCAGAGTCTTTCGAGAACAAGTACGACACGGTGGTCGGCGAGCGCGGCGTCAAACTTTCCGGAGGGCAGAAGCAGCGGGTCTCGATTGCTCGTGCTATTCTGGCTGACCCGCGCATCCTGATCCTTGACGAAGCCACGTCCAGCCTCGATTCGGAATCGGAGGCGCTCATCCAGGAGGGCCTGCGCTACCTGATGCGCGGCCGCACGACCTTCGTGATCGCGCACCGGCTCTCCACGATTCGGCGCGCCGATCAGATTCTGGTTGTCGAAGCGGGGCGCGTCATCGAGCGGGGCACCCACGAAACGCTCTACGCTCTTGGCGGTCGTTACTATGACCTTTACACCAAGCAGCACGCCGTCGAAGCCAACCTCTTCCTGGCGCCCGGCGAGAGCACGCTCGAGAGCGACGAACCTGACACCACCCAGGTTACGTCACCGGCGAACGGCCGCGGCGATTCCACTCTGCCGGACGCCATCCGCATCATTCGCGGGCAATCCAGCTAATCGTGAATTCGGAGAAGGTGGAAACTCCGTTAAGCACAGGCGTTTCTTAGCGGTGGTGAAAAGCTACTCTGACCGCCGCTGCCGCTCGATTTGCCAGCAGGGTGCGCGTGCCGTTCCATACGAGCTGAACGCCGGCGAAAATGGCGATCATTGCGATAACCAATTTTAGCTTTCGCGCGGGAAGATGCCGCGCCAAGGCACAGCCCAAGATAACCCCAGGAACTCCGCCGGCCAGGAGCTGAAGCAGAACCGCAGAGTTAATCGCGCCAAACTTCCAATGAAATGCTCCGCCAATCACTGCCAGGACGAGGCCAAAAATGAGATCTGTGCCAACCACCTCGGGAGTGGTCATCTCCGAATAGTTCAAGAGCAGGACGGTGCCAAGCGCACCGGCTCCGGCGGAGGAGAATCCGGATTCCACGCCAATGGGCAGCGCGAGCCAGGGTAGCCAGCGGGAATTTTTCCGAGCGAAACCCGGATTCTGCGCGCGCGGAACAAACGTCACGCTGGAAGATGCGGCGAGCAAGATGCCAAGGAGGATGATGACGACCGGATTCCCTCCCTCTTCTCCTATGAGCCGGAGCACAAATGTGCCGAGCAGAAGGCCGGGGATCGCCCCCAGCAGAAGCAGCCACAGATATCGTCCGTGAAATCTTTTCCCCAGCAGATAGAAAGGAGCGGCTATCAAGCGCAGAACGCCCGCGAATACAAAGGCCGTGCCTACCGCTTCACCGGCCGTGAGGCCAACGATCAGGACGAGTGCGGGAACGGTGAAGCTGCCGCCGCCAATACCCGTCAGACCCACAGCGATGGCGATTAGGAAACCAATGAAGAAGTTCATGCCTCGGCTCGCTTCGAGAAAGTATGAATGCCGCATTCCAACTTCGTTCCGCCCCAGCGCCCGGACCTCGGATTGTTTGGATCAACCGGCAGCGCAGTGCAAGGCTCGCAGCCGATGCTTAAATAGCCCTCGTCGTACTGAGGAAGGTGGCTGATGCCATTCGCGTTGGTGTAGTTCCAAACCCGTTCCCAGTTCCAGTCCGCGAGAAGGCTCACTTTCCAAAGCGTTTTGCCGGTGGGGAGACGGTGAAGCTCGAGCTTCTTGAGATTCCTGCGCGTTGGTGATTGTTGGCGCCGCAAACCGGTGAACCAAACGTCGAAAGGTTCCAGCGCGCCGAGAAGAGGGTCGACTTTGCGCAATTGGCAGCAGCGAGTGGGATCGGTCTGGTTAAGAATGCCGAAGGCGGACTCTTGTTCCGGGACCGTTTGTTTAGGGAGGACGTTGACGAGATTCAGCGACCAGTCCTTCGCCATCCGGTCGCGGTATTCGTAGGTTTGCGCGAAGTGATAGCCGGTATCCAGGAACAACACTTGTACATCTGGAATGCGTTTACGAAGAATATGCAGGACGGCCATATCTTCGGCTTGAAAGCTGCTGGTCAGGCAGACGATGGCAGTTTGATTGGCGGCGAGCACGGTGTCCAGGGCTTGTTCCGGCGCGAGATTTTCGACTGCCTCGGCGATGTGGTCTACGTTCATTTAATTCACCTTTTGCTGAATCTTGAGCGGTTCATCAAACTTCAGAGACTGGGCAAACGCCCGAACATGCTTGACGGCTTGTTCTTCGTCGAGCGGGAGTTCTGGCGCGCCAGCAAGGTCCAAAAAGCGGTTATCGAGGTCCCGCGCGATGCGATGTTTCGTTTCACCATCGAGTGCGTCACCGGAGTAGAGAACGATGAACCCTGCCGACCTTGCCAAGCGAATCGCCAGGCCCAGCGAATCGCCGGAGAATTCGGGACGGCTCACGTGCACCACCTGGAATCCGAGATCGAAGAGGAGGCGTTCAAGGCGTACCGCAAGAGCCGCGCGGCCTTCGAGAAGAACGACGGCCGGAAAATGGCCATGACGGGCGTATCGTTCCCTGGACGCAACAGGAATTTCGCCTGCGGCGGAGACAGCAGATTCGTTTCCGGGTTCTTCTGCGATCTGCGTCGCCGCGAGGTCTTCTTGAATCATCCCCGCGCCCACTGTGGCATTTGTTGCGGGGTCGATCAGAATGAAACTGCCAGTGGTTCGATTACTGGAGTAGGGATCGAAAAACAGAGGCACGTGCGTCTCGAACTCAACGGAACCGATTTCGTTCAGCTCCAATCGAGTGGCCTGCTCCTCTGCCAGGGTATTCACGTTAACGCGATGGCGGATGTTGAGAGCGCGGATCTTCGTCTGGCGAGCCGTGTGTTTTACAAGATAGGTGCGGCCCAATTCGAGGGATGTCCCGTGAAGCCAGACGACCTGGGCGTGGAATTTCCTTGAGACTCTCGGCAGATGGTCGGGCGAAACGAGCATGTCGCCTCTGCTGAGGTCAATCTCCTCGTCCAACTGCAAGGTCACGGACATGGAAGAAGAAGCCTGAGGCAGGTCGCCGTCGTAAGTGACGATGGAGCGCACTTGCGTTTTTCGTCCCGAAGGAAGCGCGACGACAGGATCACCGGGACGAATGACTCCGCTTGCGATGCGACCGGCGAAGCCGCGAAACGTGGCGTCCGGGCGAATCACGGTTTGTACCGGGAAGCGAAACCCTTGCAGCGAATCCTTTTCGGGAAGAGGGACAGTTTCAAGGTGCTCCAGCAACGTGGGACCGTGATACCACGGCATGCGCTTGCTGCGATCGACGACGTTGTCTCCCTCGAGGGCGCTGATGGGCACGCATTGCACGTTGGGAATTCCCAACTGAGCCGCGAGCACCAGGAAATCGTCCTGCAATTTGCGGAAGACATCTTCGCGGTAGCCGGCCAGATCCATCTTGTTGACGGCGGCGAGTACATTGGTAATTCCGAGGAGGGAAGCGATGAAGGCGTGACGTCGCGTTTGGGGGAGGAGACCTTTTGTTCCGTCAATCAAAATAACCGCCAGATCCGCCGTGGACGCGCCCGTCGCCATATTTCGCGTGTACTGTTCGTGTCCTGGAGTATCGGCAATGATGAATTTGCGCCGAGGCGTCGCGAAATAGCGGTAAGCCACGTCGATGGTGATGCCCTGTTCGCGTTCGGCACGCAAGCCATCGGTGAGCAACGAAAAATCGACTGGTCCAGTCGAGCGGTTGATGCGGCTCTTCTTCACCGAAGCAAGCTGATCTTCGTACACGGCCTTGGAATCGTGCAGGAGACGCCCGATGAGGGTTGACTTGCCGTCGTCGACGCTTCCGGCTGTAGTGAAGCGAAGCAACTCAGTGTTCAGGTTTTGTTCGAGAAAGCCGGCGAAGGCATCCGCGGACCTGCTGTTCACGGAAGCAATCATTAGAAATATCCCTCCCGCTTTTTCAGCTCCATGGACCCTTCTTCATCGTGGTCGATGGCGCGGTTTTCGCGTTCGGAGCGGCAGAACGAAAACATTTCTTCGATGATCTTCGGCAGGGTGTCGGCATCGGAGCGGATGGCTCCCGTGCAGGGAACGCAGCCGAGCGACCGCATGCGGCACTTCAGGCGCTGCGTTTTTTCTCCCGGCAGGAGCTGTGCGGGGTGATCGATCACGATAATGGAGCCGCCGCGGAGAACCACATCGCGTTCCTTGGCGAAGTAAAGCGGCACGATGGGAATATTTTCCGCGTGGATGTAGAGCCAGACGTCGAGTTCGGTCCAGTTGGAAAGCGGAAATACGCGAATGCTTTCGCCTTTGTCGAGACGGGAGTTGAAAATATTCCACAACTCGGGCCGCTGGTTCTTCGGGTCCCACTGGCCCAGCCCATCGCGGAAAGAATAGATGCGCTCCTTGGCGCGTGATTTTTCCTCGTCGCGGCGCGCGCCGCCGAAAGCCGCGTCGAACCCGCCTTCGGCCAGAGCGTCGAGAAGCGACTTCGTTTTCAGGAGGCCGCAGCATTTCTGCGTGCCCAGCGAAAACGGGTTGGCGCCGGCGTCGAGCGCTTCCTGATTCTTGTGAACGATGAGCTCCGCGCCAATCTGCCGGGGATAGGAGTCGCGGAATTCGATCATCTCGGGGAATTTGTAACCGGTGTCCACGTGCAGCAAAGGAAAAGGAATTCTTCCGGGGAAAAAGGCCTTTTGCGCGAGGCGCAGCATGACCGAAGAGTCTTTTCCAATCGAATAGAGCATCACCGGGCGCGCGAATTCGGCGGCGGCCTCGCGGAGAATGTGAATGCTCTCGGACTCCAGCGCTCGCAGGTGATTGAGCCGCCGGAGAGGGCGCGTCTCAGCGTCGATTGCGCTTGCGGACGCGACTTCCGGTTGCCGGACTAAGGTTTCCGATGCATTGGTCATGAACGTTCCCTAAAACAAAAAACCCACCTGCCATAATTCCTGGCGGTGGGTTCGCTTCAATCTTGGACTAGAGAGCTTTTTAGAAAGCTGGCTTCCTATCCAAACAAGACGCGGCGGCCGTCACCGTTGGGTGCGGACAACAACAAACGCCGGTCATGCGGATAGAAGCCATTCCGTTACCTAAGTTACCTTAGACACCCTGAGCTGGCCAATCATCTTTTTGGTTCGATGCCATCGATAATTCAGATGCTCGCGGCGGCCGGCCGGTTACGCCGTGGGGCGGCGAACAATCAACTTCTTTGACGCAGGCGGTGGGAGAAGGGTAGCCATTTTGCGGATCATCGCCAACACCAGCCGCTTGTCCCCGTCGGAGAGGGTGGTGCTGTACTTTTTGATCTCCGCCAAAAAGCGAATTTCGTCTTGCGAGAGCTCGCCAAGCGCTTTTTGCGTTTCACGGTCGCGAGGCGTCTCGGTGCCGGGGAAAAAATCCGCCAGCGAGATGTCCATGGCTTCCGCGATTTTGGCGAGCGTTTCGAGAGATGGGACGGTGTGCCCGTTTTCGACCCGCGACAGGTAACAACGCAAGAGCCCGGTACGGCGCTCGATGTCGCCCTGCGACAAGCTGCGCTGGCTCCGATAGGTCCTGATGACTTGCCCGATGTTCACTCTAGGCTTTTCTTTTGGCATGGTCTCCCCACGTGAGGGGGTAGCTTACTCACTAACAGTAGGAGTGGCAAGAGGGAATTTCTGGCGGATGGTTCCAATCCGATAACGGGTGAAGACAGCAAGGGAGGAGCACGCTCCCCTCGGGAACCAGGAGCAAAAAAGGAAAAAGGCGAGCCGAAGCCCGCCTCTTTCCAAACACTCTTCTGGATTTAAGTTCGCAACTGCGGGAGTCATTTCTACCGGGTAGGCGTCACCGTTGCCGACTGCTGGAGTCGGAATTCCAGCAAGGTTTCGCTGGGCACCTTCACCTGCGCTCCCTTGGTCAGGACTTGGACGCCCGCGCCTGTGGCTCCTCCAGCCGCCGCGCCAATCGCCGCGCCCTTCCCGCCACCGGCTGCCGCCCCAATAATAGTGCCTGCAATCGCACCGATACCGACCTTCTTGGCTGTAGACGAGCCTTGGCCCTTGCCCTGCAGGGTGTAGTCGCTGCTGACCAGCGGGTAGTCTTTGCCGTCAATCACGATGCGTGTTAGTTCCAGCTGTAGCTCTGACTTGCCCGTAAATGTTCCGCTTTTCTGGGCATTAGCCAGCCGGCCATACACATCAGTTCCCTTGCGCGCGACGATTGTATTTCCGATGGTCAAGTCGGTTTCCAGGCTGGCGTGGAAAACGTCACCAACGTGATTCTTTGCGGAATCCACACCATCGATCATCCGCACCAGCAGAGATTGTCCCGCAGGGATGGTCACGTCCCCACCTGACTCGGAGCCCGTCAAGCTGTTGGCTGGCACCGCTGCCGAGGCAGGAGCGGAACGGCCGCCATTGCCCGTGAACGTCAGCGCCACGGCATCCGTGGTGTTAAAAGTCTGGATTTCGCCATTGATCTCGAAGCGCAAAACAGCCTGCGTGCCGCCGAGATACTTCCCCTTCAACACGCGGCCGTCTTTCAATTCCAAAGTATCCGCGGCAGCGGCGCCGACAAAAAACAGCCCCAGCGCAATTGCCACCAAGAAACGATTCACACTTTTCATTGTTCCCTCTCACGATGGGAAATCATAATTCCTGCAGATCTCCGCATCCGTTTCCCAGCCCAAAGGCCCCTGCGATTCTACCGCATTGGATGATGGGAATGTAGGGATTGGTTGCAGAAGGAACGAGCCCAGGCTGTTCGAGCCTGGGCCCTCCACGGATCGATTTGTGAATAGTCGAATGAGTGAGCGCATGAACGTTCACTCGAGCTCCCGGCGGGACCGCTCAGCCCTGCTTAAAGCCGGCGCGTGGCCTCGTCGGCCTCTTCAGCCAAGCGCCTTAGCACGGCCACGATACCTGTATTACTGCCAGTTGCAGGGTCGCGGAAAAGCCCATCGTCGACGAAACTCTGGACGGCGGCCATAGCGCCCCCATTCGGTTCCGCCGTTGGGCGAATGATTGAAACGGGCCCGAACTTCGAGTTAAGGAAGATGGTTGGCTCGGGCATGATCAGGTTGGTTTGAAACTCATCGGCGACGCCAGCGCCGGTGGCGCCAGTATTGGGGTTGACGCCGCTGTTGAGGTTCGGGAAGGAGAGATTGCCGTCGGTGATGGCTGGCGCGTTCCCGGCCTTGTCATGCCAAACTTGGAAGTGCATGGTCTCGCTCGGGCCAATGCTCAACAAGATTCGCAGCACTTCCAGATTGGTGACCTTCTGTGCCAACGTCGGGTAAAGGCTGGTGCCACCTTGCTCGATGAAGCAAAAGTGGAAGCCCGCAGTATTGGCAATCGCCTGAAGGTGGTTTGGGATAGTGCCGTCCGGGTTCAAGACCAGGTCATTATCATTGACTGGAATGGCGGGGTGTTGCCCCTTGGCGAGATCCGGGATGGCCTGCTCAAATGTGCCGCCGAGATCGGGGTTAGCGGTGGCGCTGCGGTAGCGCGTCCACCAACTTGTGTCTACCGTCAGCTGTTTGAGGTTAGTGAGCCTCCCCTTTTGCGGGACCCCGGTTACCTGGCTGGGGGGCAGAACGGCGAAACTGCTCAGATCGATTGGTTTTGCGCCCCTTGACGCCAGATAATTGTTGAGAAATCTGTGGTGGCTGATTTCGTCATCGGTGTTGTCGACGATGTACTGCGGCATATCGCCGTCGAGCACCTGAAGGGCCGTAATGTAGTTCGGAGCAAGCCCAGTGACGATTTTCTGACCATTTTGTTCCAGATCAATTGGGGAGAGCCCTTGGTTGGTGGCTCCGCCCAGTTCTGCATATTGGATCCAAAGGTCGGCCTCCACCTGTTCCAGAGCACTCAGGAACGTCAGAATGGCGATGTCGCCCCTTGAGATGTGAGGGCCAGCGTTAGATTCTTCCTGGCCGAAGGCCGCTAGCCCGTCGGCCAGCAAGCCCGCCCCCACAGTCGCTGCGCCAGCCGCGACTGTGCCCTTCTTTAAAAAGGTGCGTCGATTTGTACTCCCGGCGAATACATTCACTTCTTTTTTCATCGATCTTTCCTCTTTTCAATTGGACTTTGGCCTAACCAAACTGACTTGCACAACAGAATGAACCTGGACCTACCCCGAAACTGGACTGCGGCTCTCGCCGTTCAATCGACTTCTGCCACATTGCTCTGACAGCTTAGATGGCAAGAATTAGCCGGGAATAAATCAAGGAGAGAACAAGTCTTTATCGACATCCAGACCACTCGGACAAAGAGACTTACGAGAAAAGGTCAATTCGGAACGGACAGAGTCAGCAGGCAACCCTGGGTCGGGGCCGGGCAAGCCGCGGGAAAGGACCAATGAACGACGCTCAGATGGCAGCCCCGCTGCTACGATTCGGCACGTTTGAACTAAATCTCGAGTCGCGCGAACTTCGCAAGCACGGAATGCGCATCCGACTGGAGGAAAAACCATTCCAAATTCTGGAACTCCTTGTGGATCGCGCCGGGCATGTTGTATCCCGCAGAACGCTCCACGAAAAACTCTGGCCCGACACGTACGTCGGTTACGAGCACGGTCTGAACACTGCTGTCAACAAACTTCGCGATTTGCTGGGAGACTCCGCGCGGAGTCCCCGGTTTGTCGAAACCCTCCCCCGGCTCGGGTATCGGTTCATCGCCCCGGTGGTGAATCCCGGAAAGAGCGTTGCGACGCAGGGTAAGAGAATGCTACTTGTCCTACCGTTCGAGAGTTTATGCGGTGATAACGAACAGGAGTTTTTTGCCGAGGGATTGACAGAAGAGATGATCTCGCATCTAGGGCAGCTCGACCCCAAGCGGCTGGGCGTGATCGCGCGAACCTCGGCCGTTCAATACAAAGCTGCGAAAAAATCCATTGGAGAAATCGCCGCTGAGCTGCACGTGGACTGCGTTCTCGAAGGAAGCGTGCGCTGCAATGGCCGGCGCGTTCGCATCACCGGCCAATTGATCGAAGCGCGGGACCAAACGCATCTGTGGTCAGCCAGCTATGACCGCTATTTGCGCAACGTTCTGGATGTCCAAACGGATGTTGCCCGCCAGATTGGAAAAGCGCTGGCGCCCGAGTTGCTCGCCGACTAGTCCAATTTAGACTAGTCCGGACTATTCTAATTTAGACTACTAATTTAGACTACTAAATTAGACTAGTGTTCTGTCGGCTCGACATTCCAGCCCTCGACTACCAGTTCGGGCGTCGCACCTTGAAGGGACGCGGAATCAAATCTCGCCGTGACGGACTTCTTCTCTCCCGGCAAGAGAGAGAAATAGTTGTCGCTCCAGAAAATGGGCGTCAGGTCCTCCCCGCCTTTGCCGCGCGTGAGCCGCGGATGGACCATAAATGCCACGCCGCTGCTTTTGTTCTCCGCGATTACCGTGACCACGGAGTTGCGCCCACTCGCCCGCACTGTCTTGGTGATCGCTATTTTTGCCGTGGGAAGATTATTCAGCCCAGTTAGGTCGCCGAATTCCTTCTGCGGTGTGTACACGGTGTCTTTTCTTTGGTCCCAATCGAGTTCGTCAGGTTTTGTCGACAGCCAGTAGAAGTTGTCGCTGAGGAGTTTGCCCGCGGCGTCGCGCAATTCCAGCTTTAGGAAATAGGTCGGCGTCAGTCCCTCCGGCTTGGGGAGATCGAACGCCTTGGCGCTGCTGTCCGCGCCCAAATCAAGTGTTGCGTCGCGCGAAGCTTTCTCCTTGGCGTCGATGCTGTAGATTTTCGCGCTGACTTTCACGCCCTTCAACGCTTCGTAGGTTCCGTTGACCACCCCGACGGAGTTGTCATCGTACGAATACTGCACGTGGACCGGCTCGCAAGCTTTTTTCGTCCCGAAATACCCGCCTGCCGGGACAAGGTAGTAGTCGTAGAGATGCCAGATGAGAGATGGCCATGCGTTGTTCAGCATCCACTGAATCACTCCGGTGGACGTGTATTTATTTCGCCCGTACGCTTCGAACATGGCACGCTCGCCGTCGTAAGTCATGGCTTGGGCTTTGCGCTCGTAATCATCAAGCGACGATGCTGGTCCGTAGCGCCGCGTCAAACCTTCGGTAAAAACATTGACGGTGGTGAAACGCTCGCCGCCCGCGTGATAATTCCAAACCTCGTCGATTGGCCAGAGATGCTCTTTGGGGATGAACCTTTCCAGCGATTCGCGAGGCGGAATCGCCGGCCCGGGACTTGTCTCTGTGTTGTATCCGTACGCGCCGCCCGCTTTGGTGTCCGCCAGCCAGTACACCGGTGGCACATACTCGTAGGGGCCGGTCATTTTCACTCCCGATTCTCCGCTGACAACCGCGTTCTGCTCGGAGGCAGAGGAGACGACCGGATTCGGCCACTCCAGTTCTTTCTCGATGCTCAAATACATTGTTTCGACGTCGGCAGGCGGCGGATTGTCGCTGCCGTTCAGCCACACAAAGACGCTCGGATGAGTCCGCAGCCGGGTGATCTGGTCGCGCAGCGAAGCGGCCGCAACGCGATTCTGATCACCCGTCCAGCTTTTCCATTTCTCCCAGGCATCGCAGCACGTCCACCCGGGCATGACCAGAATTCCGAGCCGGTCGGTTTTCTCGAAAAATTCGTCGCGGTCAAGGCGCCCTTCGAGTCGGATGGTGTTCATGTTCATATCGCGCACATAGGCGAGATCCGCGTCCAGCTTCTCGGACGACCACCGGAAAAGCAGATCCGGCGCCCAGGCCGCGCCGCGAATCAAAACGTTTTTCCCATTGACCTTGAACAATCGGTGCCCCTTCTCCGTCAGCTCCGAAGTGACTTCGCGAATTCCAAACGTCACGCTCGCGGCGTCCGAAACCTGCCTGCCAATCTCAAAAGAAAGTTTCGCGGTGTAGAGATTCGGCGTCCCCATCTGATACGGCCACCACAAGCGCGGATGCGCCGGCTTCAGCTTTGCGAATTGTTCCGGCACAAATTTCACGATCTTCGATTCGCCGCCGTTCAGTTCCACCGGCTGCTGCAACTCGATCCCATCGACTTCCGCGCGCAGCACGCCTTTCACAGGTTCATTCGAAACATTGCGCACTTCCGCACTGATGGTAAGCTCCGCAGTTTTGTATTCGCCATCCAGCTTGGTTGCTACGAACGGATGGCGCACGGCAACATCCCCGCTCGACCTCAGAAAAACTTCCTTCCAAATCCCCATGTCCTTGTCGGGAGGCGTGGGATTCCAATCGACCCAGGTGATTCCCAGGTCATACTTTCCGGGAGCGGACACTTCGACGGCCAGCACATTCGCCTTCCCCGGCTGCAAGAACTTGCTCACGTCGAATTCGTACGAGCGGTAGGTGCCCGCCACATCGTTGGCATCTTCCACCTTGTGCCCGTTAATCCAGATGTTGGCGCGGTAGTTGATGCCCAGAAAATTCAGCCACCGCGTTTTCTTCCCCTCAGTCACAGCCGGCGTGAATTCTGTGCGATACCACCACGAGCAACGAAAGGGACTGTCCTCCGGCATATCCTGATTGGCAAAAAGGTGTTTGTCCGAATGATTCATTCCCGGAATGGACTTAAGATTCGTGCCGTAGTTCGGATCAGTGTAGGTCTTGTCCGTAACCAGCGCGCCCACGACTGTCGCGGGAATGTCCGTCTTGTGCCAACCCTTCGCATCAAAGCCGGCTGAGGAAATCTGTTCGCCAGCGGCCTTCACCTCGCACGAGGACTGGATCTGCCAATTGTTGTGAAGATAAGTCCTGGCAGGCTGGTCCTCCGTCGCGCCTGCAATCACTAGAACGACCAGTACTGTGAACGCCCATAGCAACATCCGGGCTGAGAAATTCAGCGAACGCGACATAGATCTCCTCAATGAGATTCGAAATTTAAACGGAAACGTGCCGGACGTGCAGCATGCCACGAAACCGGCGCACACGATATTAAACCGTTTCAATATAGACGCTAAACAAATTTTTTTGATCCAGGCAGCGAACGGAGAGGGTTTACGAACAACTTAGAAAGGATTACCAGTTCACGGGAAACGCGCCCGGTGAGGTTGCGCGGAGGCACCCTGCACAACCTCACCCGCTGGCTTCTCCCCCTCAGGAGCAACCCGTGAAGTCCAGCTCCGCCGCAGTCGTCGTGGCTCCCGCAGTAACCTTCAGCGGCATAGCGGTTGGAGTTGTTGAGTCTTTGCTCGTGGTTTGAGACGACGGCGAGCACATCGCGGCGTCGGATGTGGGGTTGGACGCATCCGCCTCGACGCTATACAGAACGTCGCCTGTTGCTGGTGAGGTGATGGTGGTCTTGCCCGCGGAGAATGTGCCGACGGTCGGATTGCTGGCCGGAACGACCAACGTATAGCTTCCGCAGAAAGCGCCCTTGGGGGCCCCGGTTGGGCACGAGGTGCTCGAAGTCACCATAACGTCCGCCGCAACCGAGTTCGGGAACAGCGGAACTGTGAATGTGTGGATTGTGGTCCCTACCATCACGCTTTGCAGCGCGCTAACGTCGGCGTCGATGGTCGCTCCCGCGGTTCCATTGATCGCGGTAATCGTTCCCTGAATCGTTCCCGGCCCGGTTGAAGCGCCGGCCTTCGCTGGCGTCTCTGCGACGAGAGGCACAGCGCCGAGGTTCGTTCCTCCAGAAACGTTCAACACCACGGTGGCGTCGTACGCGGTGCCAGAAGCGGTAAGAGCATCGGACACGACATCAAACACCGCGCCCACGGCGAGCGGGCAGAAGCTGAAGTGTCCGGCCGCATCCGTCAACTGCTGCATAACGATACGGTCCGTGCCGGACATATCCGCGAATTGCAGCGTGACGATAGCTCCGGCGATGGGCTGAGAGGTGACGCTATCCACGATCTGCCCGCTGATCCCCGTCAGGTTTGCGCTCACTACACCCGCAGTGAGCACCGGCTTCAAACGGAAATTGCCGTTGCCTTCCACAAGGATGGAAGCGCACGTGTTGAAATCGATGTTCAGGTCCACCGACTGCCCCGCAGTCACGTGGATCGGGCCTCCCATAATTTGCCCGGGAGGAATTTTGATACCGGTGTTCGCCTCGCTGCTCAAATTCAGCGTATGCGCCGTCCCGTTTGCGTCCACAACACAGTTGAAGACATCACCACCGAGCTGCTTGAAGCATGCGTTGCTGTTGTTCGACGGCGCCGGCCCGCTCGGTGCGGCGTTGGCCAGCAAAATCAAACGAATCTGCTGATAATCGCCCGCAGGCAAGGAGGTCGAGCCAAGTTGTTCAAGCAAGCATTGCCCGTTGGCCGGAAGATGCAGAAGGTCGACTTGCACAGGAGCGGCAACGAGTTGCGGCGCGAGTTCCTGCCAACCGGAAGAGTTATTGTCCGCGGTCGCGCTGATATGCGCCTGAACCGAACGAATCGTGACGAAGACGTTCATAAAATTTCCGCTCGGCGAGGCCGTACCTCCCGCAGGCACGGTCGTAGGGCTTGCTGTTGCCGCCGCGCAGGAGGGCGGGTCGCTAATGGACACGCTTATCGTGCCCATGCTCGAGCTTTGCATCGTGGGAGGATTCCCGCCGCAGCCGACGGCAACCAAAGCCACCACTGTTATCACCAAACCTAGAAGAAAATGGGAAGTTGGGCGTTCCTTCGCACGGAACTTTACATTTAAGGAGATCATGAGGGCCTCCGAGTATTCGAAGAAGATAAACTTGCTTTTGTCAGCGGCCCGGTGTGGGACAGAATGCAATTCGCAGGGTGACCATCCGGGGCGGATACGAAAGGTCCGTACTAAAACTACTAGAAGTTCAAAACCCTTGAATTCTACTGGGCAGCTTTCCCCATTGACTGATGAGCAATTCTCTAACCTTGGCTCTGATTTCCTAAAGGTTGACGGCTCTGCGTATTAGCGTCATTGACCTGAAAGGAATCAGCCGAGTGCTAAGTCAAAACTACTACTTCCTGTGTAAATTTGGACAGCGACTTTCTGGCGACGCGAATCAGGCATGAGGGGAATTGTGAGCCTTGCTGCGGTTCATGGGTTCGGCTTCTCAACCAGCGCGGGAACAATATTCGGTGGTCCCGGAGGAGGGGGTCGAACCCACACGGTACTAAGTACCACTGGATTTTGAGTCCAGCGCGTCTGCCAGTTCCGCCACTCCGGGCTAAGAATTCAAATTACCACGCCCGCCGCCTGCACTCAAGGCGTCACGTCGCTTGGTGGTGGGTCATTGTCCGGTAAAGGGGATGGTCTCAATGGGTGGACGCAACAGTTGCTCGAAGTCTACTCGCGGGAGTCTGAAAACCTAAGGTTTTTCTCGGGCGTTGATTCAAGCGCAGTGCAACTTTGTCCAGTTCCGACTGGGTATAGCCGGACAGGTCTGTTCTCTTCGGGAAGTATTGTCGTAATAGCCCATTCGTGTTTTCGTTTGAGCCGCGCTGCCAAGGGCTCTGCGGATCACAGAAGTAGACCTTCACATCCGTGGCCACTGTAAAGGTCTTGTCCTTTGCCATCTCCAGCCCGCGATCCCACGTCAACGAGCGGCGCAGTGCCGCGGGAAGCTTACGAACATGCCGAGTCAGGGCGGCGACGACCACCGCCGTATCTTTGCTGGGCACCTTTACGAGTGCGGTAAAACGCGAATATCGCTCCACCAAGGTCACGACATGACTGTTGTTTGAGCCGCCGATGAGGTCGCCCTCCCAATGACCTGGAATGGCGCGGTCCGCAACTTCAGCGGGCCTTTCCCGGATGGAGATGGCATCTACGATTTGACCGCGCGAGTCTCTAAAGACATGAGAGTGCTGCGAGCGGCGTATGCGGCGTTTGGATCGCAGGTGCCC
>Ga0209648_10000639_pt1 | contig 27052 bp, 29 predicted proteins | sample GraSoi2013_115cm_FD_185830 | JGI IMG/M metagenome (GOLD analysis project Ga0209648, IMG submission 185830) | Grasslands soil microbial communities from the Angelo Coastal Reserve, California, USA - Sample 9_17_2013_115cm (SPAdes) (version 2) | ecosystem: Environmental > Terrestrial > Soil >...
GGCAGGCAAGGGCGTCAGCCGGATGGCGATGCCTACGGAAACTACAACGTGCTGTTTCACTATCCGGAGGGAGTAGACATCACGTTCAGTTCTACGCAGATTGCCAAAGGCTGGTGGGAAGTGACCGAGCGCTTTTTCGGAACTCGCGGCACTTCGCAGTCTCCGTATACCGGGCCGCTGGGGATTTGGGGAGAAGAGCCGTGGCAGGCAGAGGGATCCCTTGCTAAAGACACAGGAGAAGCTGCGTTTTCCGCGACAGGAAAGTTCACGTCGAACCTGGAATTTGCAGACCGAGAAAAGAAGAAAGCATTTGTGGACAGCATCACAAGCGGAAATTTCCACAATCAGACCGACAAGGGCGCGGAGTCGGCGCTTTCTTGCATGATGGCGCGGACAGCGGCGTATACCGGGCGAGAGGTCACTTGGGAGCAGACGCTTAAGTCCACCGAGAAGTGGGACGCCAAGATTGACTTGAACAAATTGCGCTGAGACTGCGCTTCCAAATTTTCTTCATCTCTGAACTAAGACAGGCCGACCATCCTTCGTAGCATCGTGTTGCATTGAGGTGCCTATGTGGAATCCATCGCGTCGTGAGTTTCTAAAATCCACGGTGACAACAGTGTGTTCCGCGGGGCTTGGCGTGTGGAGTTCAGCAAAATCCTTCGGCGCTTCACGCGCATGGGCCAATGCACCCACGGCTCCGATGGTAGCGCCCTTGCCCATCAAGAAAGGCCTGGTCTTCGACATGCTGCCCGCCAAACTCAGTTACGCCGAGCGCATGAAATTGGCTCGCGACGTGGGCTTCGAGGTGGTTCAGGCGCCCACGACACCGGACCAAAAGGAAGCCGAGGAGATCAAGAAAGCCGCTGACAGCGCGAACATCCGCATCGACTCGGTGATGAACATGGATCACTGGAAGTACCCGCTCTCATCGAGCGATTCAGCCGTGGTGGAAAAGAGTCTGGCGGGTATGCGCACGTCTCTGCACAACGCGAAGCTGTGGGGATCGGACGCCGTGCTGCTCGTACCCGCAGTCGTGAATCCGCAGACTTCGTATCGCGATGCGTGGAGCCGTTCCCAAACGCAGATTCGAAAACTCGTTCCTCTCGCGGAAGAATTGAAAATTGTGATTGCCATCGAAGAAGTATGGAACAGATTTCTGCTGAGCCCATTGGAAATGTCCAAGTACATCAGTGAATTCCAAAGCCCGTGGATCCAAGCGTGGTTCGACGTGGGGAACGTGATGTTTTACGGCTACCCGCAGGATTGGATTCGCACGCTGGGGAAGAGCATCGCCAAAGTTCACTTGAAAGATTTTAAGCGCAAAGAAAACGGCTACGAGTGGGTGAACCTAGGCGACGGTGATGTGGACTGGGAAGCTGTACGCCAGGCCTTTCGCGAAATTGGCTACTCGGGCAACGCGATCTGCGAGCTCGCTGGCGGCGACGAAGCCTACTTGCGCGACGTGAGCCGCCGCGTCGACCGCTTGGTCCTGGGGAAAGCCTAAGGGGTCAGGGGAAAAATATTTCATTGAAGTAAGAGGAGGTTCTATGGCGTTCGGAGGGAAAGACCCAATTACGCGACGCGACTTGCTTCGCGGCACCGTCACCGGGATGATCGCCCTTGCTGTGGGCGTCGTCGCCAAAAAGGCGCAACCGCCAGCAAAGGCTCCGAATATCGTCTTCATTCTCGCTGACGATCTCGGGTATGCCGACGTTTCCTGCTATGGGCGGCCGGATTTCAGCACTCCGAATATTGACCGCATCGCCGCGCAAGGATTGCGTTTTCTGCAGGCTTACGCGAATTCCGCCGTCTGTTCGGCCACGCGCACCGCGCTTATTACCGGCCGCTACCAGTATAGGCTGCGGCTTGGCTTGGAGGAGCCTTTGGTAGGCAACCCCGATGTCGGACTTCCTCCGGAACACCCGACTTTGCCCTCGTTGCTCAAAAAGGCCGGCTACAGCTCGACCTTGGTCGGAAAATGGCATTTGGGCGTTCTGCCGAAGTTTGGTCCTCTCAAGAGTGGCTACGATCATTTCTACGGATTTCGCGGCGGAGCGGTGGACTATTTCTCCCACGCGTATGGACGGGACAACGAAGATCTCTGGGATGATGACGTTCCCATCCATCAAGTGGGTTACCTGACCGGTTTGCTTGGCGATCGCGCAGTCGAAGTGGTGAACAAGTATGCAAAGTCCGGCCAACCCTTCCTGCTCAGCCTGCACTTCAACGCTCCGCACTGGCCTTGGGAGGCCTCCGGTGACGAGGTGGAGTCGGAGCGCTTGCGGCAAGCGGGCGGTAGCCTTGCTGATCTTGCTGATTTCGACGGCGGTTCGCAGAAAACCTACCAGCGCATGATCGAAGGAATGGACAAGCAGATTGGGCGCGTGCTGCAAGCGCTGAATGCGAATGGATTGAGTGAAAATACGATAATTATTTTTTCCAGTGACAATGGCGGCGAGCGCTTCGCCGATACCTGGCCTTTCACGGGGAAAAAGACCGAATTGCTGGAAGGTGGGTTGCGTATTCCAGCAATCATCTCCTGGCCGGCGCGTATTCCCCGAGGCCGGACAACCGAACAGGTTGCCATCAGCATGGACTGGATGCCGACGCTACTGGCCGCCGCGGGGGCCGTGCCTGACCCGGCCTACCCACTTGACGGGATGAACCTGTTGCCCATGCTCACGCAAAATGCCGCACCTGTTTCCCGCAAACTCTTCTGGCGTTACAAGGCGAACGCGCAGCGGGCGGCCCGCGACGGCGACTATAAGTTTCTCAAAATCCTGGATAACACGTTCCTCTTCAACGTGGTGGAAGACCCGCTGGAGCGCGCCAACCTAAAGGAACGCCAAAAGGACGTTTATCAGCGGCTTGCCCGTGAGTGGTTCGAGTGGAATAGTTCAATGCTGCCGGAGATCAAGGAGAGCTTCACGGGCGGTTTCGATGGAAAGCACCTTGCCGACCACTTCGGAGCGAGGAGATCGGATCAGATGCCGGACATCCCGCGCTCGCCGGATGACTAGGGCGGGGAATCGGGAACTTTCTGCCACTTTTTTAGTTCAGCCCAGCCCATGGGCGGTCAGCCTTGCCATGCCCCTTTGGGAGTGCGGGAGCGCAGCTCCCGCTTTTCTTCCGTCCACCCAAACCCAGTCCATTTCTATCCCAATCCAGCCGAAATCGCCCGCCAATTGCACAGAGCGCATTCTTATAAGCCTTCTGAAGGAAACTAGCACGCGACCCAGCCAGATTGCGGAAAGACAAATTGGCTCTTGCACCAGGCCAATATCTGGTAGAATTGGGCCGAAGGTGAGAGACAATGCTTCCACTCCATCTCCAGCCACAGAGCCACGTTCCGCTGTACATCCAACTTCGCGACCAACTGCGCGCCCTCGTGCACGCGGGCGATTTGCGTCCGGGCGACCGCATTCCAGCCAGCCGTGAGCTTGCGACTACCCTCGGCGTTCACCGCACGACGGTTGCGAACGCTTACGCCGAACTGGAATCCGAAGGCTTGATCCAAGGCCACGTCGGGCGCGGCACGTTCATCAGAGGAAACGGCAACGGCTTGAAGATCACACCGCCTGCCCCTCCGGTTCTGAACGGCAACGGGGGAATCCGTTGGGAACTGCTCTTCGCGGATGAACGCGGAGAGGAAGTTCTCAGCCGGTTGACCGCCAATGTTCCGGAGGATGCGCTTTCTTTTGTGATGGCGCGCCCGGCGGAGGAATATTTTCCCATCGAGGAATTGCAGACTTGCGTGAACGCCGTGCTCCGCCGCGAAGCCGCGGAAGTTTTGAATCTCGGCCCGTCGGATGGCTATCCGCCTTTGAAAGAGGCCCTGCTGGAGTTGCTGCATCATGACGGCATCGCGGCCAAAGATGAAAACTTGCTCATCACCGATGGATGCCAGCAATCGTTCGATCTGATCAGCAAGGCGTTTGTGCGGCCGGGCGATTCCGTGATTATGGAAAATCCGACGTACCCGGGAGCGGTTGCGATTTTCCACGGCGCGCGGGCGCGGTGCTTGAGCGTTCCGGTGAACACACACGCGGAACCCGAGAAGCCGTTGGGGCTCGACCTGGAAGCGCTGGAGGCGACGCTGGCGGCGAATCGCGTCAAGCTCATCCTGCTCACGCCGGACTTTCATAATCCGACGGGAACGTCGATGCCGCTGGCTTCGCGGCGCAAATTACTGGAGTTGGCCGCGCGCCACCAGGTTCCGGTCGTGGAAGATCACATCTATGCGCGGCTGCATGCGCGGGAAGAACGTATCCCTTCGCTGAAGCAGCTCGACCGTTCGAACCTGGTCATTCACATCGACAGCTTTGCAAAGGTGGCATTTCCGGGCTTGCGAGTGGGATGGATCGTTGCTCCGGCGACAGCGATTGAGCGCCTGCGCGTGGTAAAGCAGACGACCGACCTGCACACCGATCAACTTGCCCAAGCCACGCTCGCGGAATTTCTGCGGCGCGGGCTGTTTAGCAAGCACCTTGCAAAAATGCGCAAGGTTTACACCTCGCGTTTGGCTGCGTTGGATGAAGCTCTGCGCAAGCATATGCCCGAAGGAACGCGGTGGACAAAACCGGAGGGTGGTATGTGCCTTTGGCTGGAGCTGCCGCCGGGATTTGACGCCAGCGAATTGCTGATTCACGTTAAGGAACGCGGCGTACTGTTTGCGCCAGGCCGCTATTTCTACGTGCAAGCGCCGCTGCCGAACACGCTGCGGCTGGGCTTCGCCAGCCTGGATGAGAAGCAGATCGCGCGCGGCGTGTCTACGCTGGCGGAATTGCTGAAGATTGAAATGCGCAAGCGGCAGCGCGGGGTTCGCCGGGCGGAACGCAGCAGAGTGGCCCTGGTCTGAGGAAATGAAATAGAGGATGTAAATGATGTTAAGGAAGTAAAGGAAAAAGTGAGCGAGGGAGCGAACACTTTGAGCGAGACGATTACGCTGGCGCCGAATCCCACGAACAAATGTTTTGGCTGCGGCGGAGATAATGCCGGCGGGATGAAGCTGACGTTTGAACAGGACAACGTGAATCGCCGGATTGTGGGACGGTTTGTTCTTGGCGAACGGTATCAGGGTGGCGGAGGATTTGCGCACGGCGGAATCATTGCGGTATTGCTCGATGAGGCCATGGGCAAGGTCTGCCGGTTTCGCGAGGTTCGCGCGGTGACGGCGGAATTGACCGTGGAGTACTTGAAACCAGTCGACGTGATGAAAGAAATTGAGGTGGAGGGGCGCGAGTCTGAGCACAAGGGAAGAAACATTTTTATGACCAGCGAGATTCGCGATACCGCCGGGACGGTACTGGCACGGAGCAGGGCGCGATTCGTGGTAATCGCGCAAAAGTAAAAGGCAAAAAAGATTTGACGGGGAACGCCGTCGAGAACTTCAGGGAGTGAGAGGAGAAGTGAAATGGACGCGAAGAAAGTCAATGGAAGCGGCAACGGCACCAAGGGATCGAACGAGTGGCGCGTGAAGGTCGGCTTGGCCGAGATGCTCAAGGGCGGCGTCATCATGGACGTCACCAATGCGGAGCAGGCCAAGATCGCCGAAAAAGCCGGCGCGTGCGCGGTGATGGCGCTGGAGCGCGTACCTTCGGATATTCGCAAAGAGGGCGGCGTGGCGCGCATGGCCTCGATCAAAGTGATCCGCGAAATCATGGCCACCGTGACGATTCCGGTGATGGCCAAGGTGCGCATCGGGCACTTCGCGGAAGCGGAAGTGTTGCAAGCGCTGGAAGTGGATTTCATCGACGAGAGCGAGGTGTTGACGCCGGCCGACGAAGAGAACCACATCTGGAAGCATGATTACCGCGTGCCGTTTGTTTGCGGCGCACGCAATCTCGGCGAAGCGCTGCGGCGCATCGCGGAAGGCGCGGCGATGATTCGGACCAAGGGCGAAGCAGGCTCTGGTAACGTGGTAGAAGCGGTGCGGCACATGCGCGCGATCGTCAGCCAAATGAAGAAGCTGACCACCATGCGCGACGACGAATTGATGCGGGAAGCCAAAGAGCTGGGCGCGCCTCTCGAACTGGTTCGCCAGATTGCCAAGACTGGCAAGCTGCCGGTACCGAATTTTTCCGCGGGGGGAATTGCGACGCCAGCAGACGCGGCGCTGGTGCGGCGCCTCGGCGCTGAGGCAGTATTCGTCGGATCGGGCATTTTCAAGTCCAGCGATCCCGAGGTGCGAGCGAAAGCCGTGGTGAAGGCGGCGACGCACTTCGAAGACGCCAAGGTGGTGCTCGAAGCGCACGAAGAACTCGGCGAAGCGATGCGCGGACTGGACGTTCGTCAAATGGAAGAGAAGGACATGCTGTCGACGCGCGGTTGGTGAGAAACAGTTGTTAGTTTTTAGTGATTGGTTTTTAGCAAGGAACGAAAATCGGAGCAAGCGAATTGAAGATTGGGATTCTGGCGGTGCAGGGAGATTTCGAGGCGCACGCGGCGATGTTGGCGCGGCTCAACGCGGAATCGGTGGAAGTGCGCACTCCGGATCAGCTCGAAGGCTGTGACGGCTTGATTCTGCCGGGCGGTGAGAGCACGACGCAGTTGCAGTTTTTGCGAGAAGAGGGCTTGGCGGACGCGATCGCGAAATTCGCGAAGCATGGTGGAGCGATCTTCGGGACGTGCGCCGGAGCGATCTTGCTCGCAACCGAAGTGGAAAATCCCAAGCAAGACTCCTTGAAACTTCTGGATATGACCGTATTAAGAAATGGCTACGGGCGGCAGATTGCCAGCGACGTTGTTAGCGGCCCCACGAAACTAAAGAACGAGCCGCTCGAAATGGTTTTTATCCGCGGACCTATCATCGAGCGGGCTGGGCCGGGCTTGAAAGTTCTCGCGGAGTACGCTGGGAAACCAGCCCTGGTGCAGCGGGATCAGATTATAGCGGCCACCTTTCATCCTGAATTGACAGACGATACCACCGTGCATCAACATTTCCTCGGGCTTGTCGCCTCGGCAACGAGCCAATCGGCGGGCAACGCAAAGTCCTAATCGTGGAAAAAGACAAGAAGGCAGACGCTGGTCCCCGGCGGTCGAGCCGCACAAAGGTTCTCTTTGTGTGCGTTGGGAACGCTTGCCGGAGTCCCATGGCCGAAGCAATCGCCCGCTATGACGCCGCGGACGTGATCGAAGCGTCCAGCGCAGGTTTGAGCCCGCTGGGCGCCGTCGCCGAGCAAACCAGGCAAACGCTGATTCTGAACGGCTACTCCGCGGACGGATTGACTTCCGATTCGCTCACACGCGAAGCCGCCGAGGCCGCGGACATCATCATCAATATGACCGGCAGGCCGCGGGAAGAAACTTTCTGGGAGATGGAAAAAGTGGAGGACTGGATCGTTGAGGATCCTTACGGTACGGCACCAGAAACGTATCAGAGGGTGTTCGAAGGCATCAAACGGCGCGTCGACCAGCTGGCAATGGGTCTGAGAGAGAAGCGAGAGAACAAGCAAGCGGTAAAATAGGAGCGGTGTTGCGGCGAGAAAAGACAAGCGTTTCACAGGAAGATTATCTGAAGGCCATCTGGGAGATGCTGGAAGAAGACCAGATGCCCATCAGCGCGCGGCTTGCCGAGGAGTTGAAGGTAACGCCCCCCGCGGTGACTGCGGCTTTGAAGCGCATGACACGCGACGGCCACGTGCGCGTGGAACGCAGCGGGAGGATCGACCTGACGCAAAAGGGCCGCAAGCGGGCAGAACATCTCGCATTGAGGCATCAGCTCGCGGAAATGCTGCTGACAGAAGTGATCGGCTTGTCCTGGGCGAAGGCGCACGACGAAGCGGAGCGGCTAGAACATGCGATATCTCCCGAAGTGGAAGCGCTGCTGCTCAAGCGGTTTGGAGACAAGAAAAGCTGCCCGCACGGCGTACCCATGCGCGGAGGGATCGCGCAGCTTCGCAAACAGGGTGCCGTCTTGCTCGCCGATTTGCGTGCGAAGGAGAGGGGCGAGATTCTTTGCGTTTACGAGAAGGACGCGCAATTTTTGGAATTTCTCGAAGGGTTGCGCTTGCGGCCTGCGACAACGGTAGAGGTGTTGAAGCGCGAATACGATGAAACGATGACGCTGCGTTCCAACGGGAAGACCATGCACCTCGGAAAACCTGCCACCAGCCGCATCTGGGTGCGGCGACTCAGCTCCTAGAGGCGGCGCTGAGTCATAGCAGGTTTCCATGGCAACCTGTCAGTGCTGTTTTTTGTTTTCGATCTGCGCGACCCGGGCCTTCACCATTTTCTTAACAAGTGCAGCCGGCAGCGGTTTGTCGGTGGGGAATTGGATGGTCCCTTTGGATGTCGCGAAGCCCTTGAGTTCGATCTTAAATGTTTCGATAACAGAGGCAGTAGGGAACAAACTGCAGTGGTTCGAGAACGCGGCGAACCACACCAGCACTCCTTTGTACTTGAAGGCAGGCATCCCATAGCTGATGGTCTCGGTGGCTTCCCGTGGCGCAGCGGACCGAATCGCCGCCCGAATCTTGTTCAAGGTGCCGCGGGCCGGTTCCGGGACACCAGCAAGGTATTCATCCACGTTTTTTGGAGCGCCTCTGCTTTTTGGCGCGGAACGTCGATTGCCAGATTTCACTTTTTTCATGCGGGCAATTCTAGGAGAACCTCCAGTCCAAGTCCATGCTCTGGGGAAGACGGCAGAGGGTAGCCCCCGCTGTTTCTTGTAAGGGCTCTAATATAGCAGGCTGACCGACCAGTCCCGATCAGTCGTGCCCGTTCAGAGCTAGTCGTCTGATCAGAGCTTAGCGTCTGGCGCGCTGCGCACACCGGGGCCACCAGGCACGGCGGCAATGCCGTGGCGCATGGCATAGTGAATCAGCTCGACGAGAGAGTGGAGGCCAAGCTTGAGCATGATCTTAGCGCGGTGGGTCTCGACGGTTCTGACGGTGATTTTCAGCTGCGCAGCGATCTCCTTATTGGACTTGCCCGCGGCTAACAGGGCGATGATTTCGGTTTCGCGAGGAGTTGTTCGGGCACCTGCGCGGTCCGCTTGCTGAGGTTGGGTTTTTGTCTTGAGAAATCCGTTTAGCACGATTTCAGACACCTTAGGTGTGAGAAAGCGCTTGCCATCCAAAATGGCTTTCACGGCTTTCGCGAGGCAGTCCGTGAGATCAGACTTCAACATGTAACCGTGGGCCCCGGCATCCAATGCACGCTGCACCATCTGGTCCGACTCATGCATGGTGAGCACAAGAACTTTGGTGCCAGGAACTGCGTCGCGGATTTGACGAACTACCTCTACGCCATCCAGTTCGGGCATGCTGATATCCATAATGGCCACATCGGGTTTCAGTTTTATTGTCTTTTCCACTGCCTCACGGCCATTGGCTGCCTCGCCAACGACTCTCCAGCCGTGTCGGGAATGCAGGACGCCCCGTGCGCCCCGGCGCACTAATCCATGGTCGTCAGCGATCAGAATGCGAAGTTTTTTCACGGTGTTCTCCTGGTAGAGGTATGGTCACGCGCACGGTCGTGCCCTGACTGCCAGAATCAATATCAAGCCGTCCGTCGATTAGCTTCACTCGCTCCAGCATGCTGGGGATACCGACACCAACTTTCAACCGCGCCCCCTCTTTCCCTGTTTGGTTAATGGCAGAAAATCCGCGGCCAAGGTCGCTAATTTCAAGTGTGAGATGCGAGTCGCGATTGACTCGTATCGTGGCTTTCTGACTTCCCGAATGGCGCTGGATGTTGGTGAGGCTCTCTTGAACTACACGGAAGAGAACCAACTCGATGTCTTGTGGCAAGCGGCCGATACCCGGTGGCACGTCCAATTCCACATGAATTCCACTCCGCTTGGTGAAGCCGTCCACATAGTCACGAATGGCCTCACCTAAACCAGCCTCGTCCAACACCGGCGGGTGCAACACGTAGGAGAGAGTGCGAACATCACGGATGCACTTGTCCGCCAACGCTTTACACTCGGAAAGAAGCTGGCGTGGTTTTCGCCTGGCCGAAGGAATGGAAGCACGGAGTTGACCCAGCATGGTTGCCAAAGCGACGAGATCTTGGCCCATAGAGTCGTGCAAGTCCCGGGCGATTTTTCTTCGCTCTTCGTCCTGCAAGCGCAAGAGTCGTCCGGAGAGGCGTCGTAGTTCCTCTTCGGCCTGCTTTCGATCTTCAATATCGATCGATACTCCGTACCACTTAATGACGTTTCCCTGCTCGTCGCGCAGAGGCGCGGTACGAATCAGGAAGCAGCGATATTCTCCGTCAGCCCGGCGCAAGCGTATTTCATCCTCGGAGGCTTCCCCAGCGGCCAAGTCCGCGAGCCACTTTTCCATGACTCTCGGAAGATCCTCGGGATGAATTGGGCGCGTCGGCTCTTCGATTTCCTCCTCCAAAGAGAGGCCGGTATAGTCCATCCAACGCTGATTGACGAAATCAACGGCGCCGTCAGGCTGAAGGGTCCAAACCATCGTGGGAAGCGTGTCAATGATAAGCCGAACGCGATCTTCGGCGCTTTTCAGATCTTCAATGTCGCTGGACGTTCCGTACCATTTGATAATGTTTCCTTGCTCATCTCGCAGGGGCACGGCGCGAATTAGGAACCAGCGATACTGCCCGTCAGCGCGGCGAAGACGTGCTTCCGTCTCAAAGGGTTTCCCTGCCGCCAAAGCAGTGGGCCACTCCTCCCTCAAACGGTCATCATGATGGAACGCGTTCATCCATCCCCAGCCCAGACCGTCCTCCAAGGAAAGTCCCGTATATTCCAGAAAATTTCGGTTTAGGAAATCAGCCGAGCCATCAGGCAATTTGCGCCAGACTATTGTGGGAATGGTGTCAATGATGAGCCGCAGGCGCTCTTCGACAAGATTCGATGCTTCGTCAGTACGGATCTTGCGCGCTTTAGCCCGGGTATGGCTCATGGTGCCCTTCTCCAGATAGTGCATGGTGTGCACATCGGCCGGTCACCGCAATGGGACATAGGGGACGATTCCTGCAAGAATGCAGGATAACTAGATTCGGCGATCGTTATTATACATAGATTTACGTAGGCAGTTTAGCGCAGTGGTGATAGCCCATCCCCCGAGTCAATGTGCGTAGAGAATCCCACCCGGTATCCAGCGGTATGGAAACAACATAACTGCACCAGTAACCATGGCGGTATGGCCCGCCCCGAAAGAATTGAAAAAATGGAAGACCACGAGTCTTTTCTGATCTGCACTAATCCCAAGTGTCGTTACTTAGTCGACCTTCGAGAAGGCAATCAGGTGCTGGACCGCTCCAGCCTTGTCATAGCGGAGTGTCCGGAATGCGGCTATCCCTGGTCAAGCTCCTGCCCGTTCTGCGGGCGTCGGCTGAAGGCCACCCGGCGGGGCAATATATCTCACTGCGCACACTGCAAAAAGAAACTGCTGCCGTTGAAGAATGGAGAATAGTTGGTATATGGTTTGGCCGAATGGCCAACAGGAACTCCCAGATTGCAACGATTCTTGCGGGAGTGCTCCATTTTGGATTTTATGGGCGGGAGAGGGAAGGAAACCAGAAAGCAGAAAATAGAGAGTTGAGGGCGTACGCGAATTGTGGTTAGAATGTTAGCGGTGATTCATTCACCGGAAGCCGGATCGTACCCAGGCGGTTCGAAATTCTAAAGGGGACTTACCTGGGGGTTGATGATGAAAAGCATTAAGCGGTTCTGCAAGGCTGTATTTTTTGTTGGTTCCTTCCTCGTGCTTTTTCCTTCCGCGATGTCCGCGCAAAACCAAGTGCTGGGCGAAGTGAAACTTGTCGGAAAGACCAAAGCGGACAAAACATCGGGCGTATGGATCGACGGCCAATACGTCGGGTACGTTAATGAACTCAGGGACGACAATAAGCTATTGCTTTTGCCGGGCGAACATGAAATTTCGGTACGGCAGTCGGGCTATAGCGATTTCACTCAGAAAGTCATGATTGAGCCGCACAAGAGAGTGATCGTCCCAGTGGTGATGCTGAGGGCGCCAGGGGCCGCGCTCCCGAGGGTGACATCGCAGATCAAGCTGTACGTGAGTCCGGATCGCGCCGCGGTTTTTGTCGATGATGCCTTTGTGGGGAACGTCAGCGAATTCAGCGGCATCGGGCACGGCATGCTGGTGAGCGCGGGAAAACACCGCGTCAAGATCGCGCTCCCCGGATACCAAGATTTCGAAACGGAAGTGAGTCTCCTGGCCCGCCAGAAAATTACCATTAAGACGGACCTGCTCCCAGTGAGCGTTTCACAGGCTGGGCCTTCGAGCAAACCGGAATAAGACTGCCCTACATTTAACGTGAGAATTATTTGGGCTGGCCGTGGTGTGGCTACTCAAAGGCGAGAAGGAGAAGTGTGAACGCGCAACATGGAAGAGTTGAAAAGGTTGACGGAAGGAAAGAGAAGAGAGATTTCTCCCGTTGGTCGAAATGACAGGCTGGTGGAAGGAGGGAACGAAGAGTTAGCGGGTAGGGGTGATAGAGGCGCCCAGTTCTTTGAGCCTGGCACGCGCGAGGCGGTCTTCTTCGGTGCCGGGATAGCGCTTGACGACTTCGCGGAGTTGACGGATGCCGTCAGCCTTTTGGCCGAGGGCGATGAGGGCCATGCCTTGCTTGAGGCGGGCGGGAGCGAGCTTGAAGCTCTTGGGATAATTGGTGAGAACCTTTTCGTACTCGCTGACGGCCTCATCGTATTTTTTCTGGGAGTAGGCGATCTCACCGAGATAAAACTGAGCGTTCGAAGCAAGGTCGGTGGTGGGGTAATATTTCAGGTAGTCTTGGAACTCCGAGCGAGCGAGATCGAGCTTGCCAGTGCGGATGTCACCGATGCCGCTATCGTAGAGGGTGTTGGCAGAGGGCACGCCGGCGGGAATCGCGGGAGTGTTTAGGGAAGAGCCGACGCCCGTAGGTTTAGCAGGGACAACGGAAGAGGTGGGCGTGCCGGTGCCAGTGGCGGGAGCAGGTGCTGCACCGGTGGAGATTTTGGCGTCGAGGCTTTGGACGGAATTCTGAAGGTCGACAAGTTGCTGGTTGAGTTTGCCGAGGCGCGACTTGATTTCCTCAAGGTTGTCCGAGAGACCCTGAACTTGCGTGGACATGGTATCGAGGCGCGCGCCGGAATTGGCCTGAACATCCTGGACGGATTTCTGGAGCGAGCCCATGGTTGAGGCGAGCTTGTTGACGTTGTCGCCGGATTGCCCGATGAGCGTCTTCATGACCGTGTTGTCCTGAGTGACTTGAGTGGAAAGATCCTTTTGGCCCTGGAGCAGGGAGGTGACGTCGCGCTGCAGCTCGATGAGTTCGCGGGCAACGGCTTCGGCGGGACGTGGGCCGACGAGACTTCCGGCAAGTGCGCCGACAAGAACGGCGGCGCTGAAGATAGCGATGTAACGAATACGCATGGACAATCCTCCTAAGGGATCCCGAACGACTGCATACGGATAATGGCTGGAGAGCAGCCGACAAAAAATCATAACAAGCCGGGAGAACCGCTCTCACTCTAATAAGATAGCCGCGAGGTGGCAAGGGTTTGCCGGGCCTCGCGGCTGTTTTAGTCACCAAACGGTTATCGCGGCGAACAGAGTGAAGCGGCTCAGTTTGCTTTCACTAAATGGCCGCGACGATTCTGCTGCCAGCAGGCCTCATTGCTCTCGGTGCAGAAGGGCTTCTCCTTGCCGAAGCTGGTGGTATTGAGGCGGTCAGCAGGAACGCCCAGAGACTCGAGATACTGCTTGACGGCGTTGGCACGGCGGACGCCAAGACCCAAATTGTATTCCGTGGAGCCACGTTCGTCGCAGTGGCCTTCGATGGTTACTTTGATTGACGGCTTGCTCTTGAGAAAGTCCGCGGTTTTCGAGAGCGCAGTGCGAGCGTCAGGGCGAATGTCAGCCTTGTCGTAGTCGAAGTAGGCGTCACGGACTTCCTGGTTGAAATCGGGCTCGGGTGCTGGAGGCGGAGGCGGCGGTGGTGGAGCGGCCACGTTCACGGCAGCGGTGGCGCTTGCAGAGCCGCCGGGACCAGTCGCCGTGATTGTGTAGGTCGTGGTGTCGGAAGGCGTAACTTTGGTGGAGCCTTGTGCAGTGACGGCGCCAACGTCGGGAGCGATGGAGAGCTGCGTGGCATCGGTAGAATTCCAGCTCAAGGTCGCTGATTCGCCTTTATTGACGGAAGTGGGGCTGGCCTGGAGTGTTACCGTGGGAGTCGCGGGCGCCGGAGCCGGAAGCGGCTTTGGGGGTGGTGGAGTCACTTTTTTCGGGCCGCAGCCAAATGTAAAGAGAGCAACGGCGAGTGCGGCGAGCAGGCCGGCGCGATAGAGCGAGCGTGAAGAAGCCGAGTTCATGCGAATCCTCCTCAGTGAAGTTCCCGTGTTCGTTCCGCCAGAGCGATTATCCTAACACCAGCGGGCTGGGTCCGGGGAATATCTCGTACTACGATATATTATACAACGTGCCGGGACGCGCGGCATAAATTTCAATAGCGGCCTGCACCATGAAGCAGGGGAACCTAAAAAGAGGCACCTAATGGTGAGATGTCGCAGCGCCGCGTAAGGTTCCATGAAAAATTTCATCGGGTCGACCAGTTGGGCGATTCGTTGTGGCCGGTGGTCGTTAACTGGCGCGGCTGGGAGCCATCGGCCAGCATGATCCAGATCTGGCGCGTGCCGCCGCGGGTTGATTCAAAGACGAGGTGGCGGCCATCCGGCGCCCAACTGGGACGCTCGTTGCGGGCCTGGTCACGCGTTAACTCTACAATCTGTCGCGTAGCGGCGTCCATAATGTAAATGTCGTAGTTGTCGTTGGGGCGACGCCAACTGAAGGCCAGCAATTGGCCGTTGGGGGCCCACGCGGGATCGATGACGTAGCCTTTGTCTGGCATGTCGAGTTTGGTCGTGCTGGTGCCGTCGGAATTCATCAGATAGAGCTGAGGAGTGCCGCCACGATCGCTGACGAAGGCGACAGTCTGGCCGGTTTTGGGATTCCAACTGGGAGACATGCTGGCGCCGTTGGCGTTTGTCAAGCGCTTGGGGCGGCCGCCGCTGGGGTCGGTGACGTAAAGTTCGGGATTACCCTGCATGGAAGATGAAAAAATAATCTGCGTGCCGTCGGGAGACCACGCGGGAGTGATATTAGTGCCACGAAAGCGCGGGAAGGAGACGAGTTTACCGGTGTCCATGGAATACATGCAGATTTGCGCGCTGGTGATTCCTGAAGAGGGAGCAAAGCAGGTGAAAGCGATACGCGAAGCGTCGGGGGACCAGCGCGGCGTGAGCGCAATTGACTTCAGGGAAGTGAGCTGACGCTGGTTCGAGCCGTCGTAGTCCATGACCCAGATTTCCTTGGAGCCGCCGCGCGAGCTGACGAAACCAATCTGAGTTGAGGCGATGCCCGGGAGCCCTCCAGAGAGCTTGCTGATGATCTCATCGGCGAACTGATGGGCAAATTTGCGGACCTGAAGATCGGTCGGAGCACCGCGATAGACCTTTCCGACGACGGCTTGAGAAGAGGGGTTGCGGAGGTCATAGAGCCAGGCTTCGATGGCAACCTCGGTGTTGGATTCGGTGAGATTGCCGAAGCCGAGGAAATTGGCGTTGGTGGGTGGATCGATCCAGATGGCGGGTTTCAGTTCGGCAGGGAGGCTGGGAGCTTGGGGAGGATAGAAGCTGGGGCTGGGGACTTCCAGAATGCCGCTGAATTGGAGGTCGCCGCGGACGACCTGGGTGAAGAGGGCGGAGGGGGATTTGGCGGAGTCGGCGCGAGGAGCGACATCGGCGATGGCGACGCGGGGCTTGTTGGCATCCATGCCGATTGCGGAACGAAACCAGTCTTGCGCTCCTGCAGATCCTGCCGAAAAAGCAAGAAAGACCAGAAGTGAAAAGAACCTAAAAGCTCCGAATTTTGACTGCACCCTCACCTCCGACAATTTCACAAGATCCTTGAACCGCAGTTACGTCCTTAACGGATGGACGGGGGATTGAAATCCAACGTGGCGACGACGTAACCGCCCGAGTAATCGGGCGGCAATTTCGTCACCGGAGTCGAGCTTAGTACGGCCCGCAACGCCGAATTGTCATAGGAAGTATTCCCGCTAGATTCTGAAATATGCACGTCCTTGAGCGAGCCGTCGCGATTAATAGTAAAAGTAATCGCACAGTGCATGGTGCGAGAGGCGCGGGCGGCGGCATCAATTGTCCATTGCTGCCAATTGCCATAAATTCGGTTCTTCACCGCTTCGATGTACCAGCCATAGCGGGCGGCGAAATCGGCGCCCCCCTGGCCTTGAACGGAGACGCCGCTCGAACCGGCGCCGGGGGTCTGAGAATAGCCGGTGGGGAGATCAGGACTGCCACCTTGACCGTAGTCAATGTCGTTGTCGTGAACAACTGTCTTATTCTCGAGGGTTCTGGATTTTCGCGCCGGGGGCAGGGGTTTCTCTTTTGTGAAGGTAGGAATTTTCGTAGCGTCGGTCTTCGGCTCGGGTGGTTTCTTGGGTTCTTCCTTATGAAGGCCTTTTGTTGGATCAACCGCCTTGCTTTCGGTTACGACCGCTTCTTTGGGCATGGGGATTCCGGCGGAACTGACCAAACTGACTTTTGCGCCGCCGAGCTCGCCACCAACGCCGCCCCACGGCTTACCGTGGTATTGAATATAAGCAGACACGACGATGACCACGGCCAAGCTGGCATGCATGATGACGGAGTAGACGAGGAACTGCCGGAGACCCTGGTCTGGCGAATTGGCGACGGCGGTGGTCATCATTATTGGGTACGCGCGCGGCTGGTGATGGGCTCGGTGACGATGCTGATGTTGTTGATACCGGACAGGCGGAGGGCGTCGATAACCGCTGCGAAACTGCCAAAGGGAACGGTTTCGTCGCAGCGGAGGAATACGCCCTCCTGCTTGTTCTTCAATTGATTGCGGATTCTGGAGCCGAGCTGATGAATATTGATGGGCTCATTGCCGAGGTAAATGCGCTGAGCCTTATCCACGGTGACGACGAGGCGGTCCTGGTTGATTTCTTTGACCGTTCGCGTTTTTGGGACGTCGACTTCGATACCCGACTGGAGAATGGGCGCGGTGATCATGAAGATGATGAGCAGGACGAGAACCACGTCCACGAAGGGGACCATGTTGATCTCGGAGAGCGAAGTCTGTGTCGATTTGGAGAGTTGCGGCATATATTCCGATTTTACCAAGGCGGCCGGGTTGGGACGACCGCGAAAATCTAATTAAGAGCTTTTTCGATCAGCGCGGTTACTTCCAATGAAAAAGTGTCCAGGCGCTGGCCGAGGTCGCGGATATTCTGCAAAAAATGATTGTAAAAAATGACGGCCGGGATCGCCGCGCCCAGCCCCGCGGCTGTGGTCACGAGAGCTTCGGCAATACCGGGAGCAACAGCACGAAGGCTGGCGGCGCCAGCGCTGCCGAGGCCGGAAAAAGCATCGATGATGCCCCAAACCGTTCCGAACAAGCCGATGAAGGGAGATACGGAGCCGGTGGTGGCCAGCCAGGACATGCCTTTTTCGACGCGGCGGACCTCCTCGGCGGAAGCGAGCTGCATGCTGACCGTCACTGCCGAAAGACTCTTGAGTCTTGGGGGATGCGGGTTGCTGGAAACTCCTCCAATCTGGCTCTGCAATTCGCGATAGCCCGCGGCATAGACGTTGGCGAAAGGCGAAGCTACAGTCACGAGCGCCTGAGGTGTGGCGACGCCCCGCGTGGATCGAAAAATGCGCAGAAATTCGTCACTTTTGCGCCGTATGCGGCCGAACATCCCCATTTTTTGCAAAATCATGGCCCAGGAGACGATGGAAAAGAAAAGCAGAAGCAGCAGAACGCCGCGGGCGACCCAGCCGGTTTGGGTGAGGATATTTCCAATATCGGTTGCAAAAATCGTGGTGAACAGAAAAATGGTGTACCCCTCAGTGAGAAAAAATGATTTGTGACCGCGAAACGGTCAACATTTTTCTGGGCTTAAGAAACGTAGCACACGCATCCAGAGCACGCAACCAATAGGATGCAACTGTTTCTGATTCTGCTGCTTATCGGGCAATGGGGCTTACTTTCCGAGGACGTCCAGCGTGGCGCGAAAACCAGCGGCCACCTTGGGAGCGGGGCCGCGGCCCCAGTAATGGAGAAAGATCACGTTCGGCTGCGTATCCAGCATGTGATGGTGGATGGCAACGATATTCAAGCCGTGTGAACGCAAGGCCTTCAGCACCGAGTTGACTTCCGTCGCGCGCATGGCAATGTCGCCGGCGATTTGCGCATCGGCATCGTTTCCGGCGAAAGCAGCCCAGGAATTCAATCCCATGCGTGCGTTGATGGTGGCGCCCATTTCGGTGACGTGCAAGTCGTCGCGGCCAACAGTGAATTTGTAGACGGAGCCCAGGGCTTCACCCTGCTGGCCGACGATCTTGTCCAGGGCGACGAGACTAAAGGCGGGCCCGGCTGGTGCGGCTGCGGGGGTGGCTGCCGGAGCGGCGGCAGGGGGCCGTGGAATCAGATCAAGCGCAGGCTTGATGGAGCGCGCCAAATTCATGGCTTCACCGTGCCCGTGAACATGCATGTAGAAGAGGCGCGGCTCTTCGAAGAAGAAATGGTTGTGCAGCGCGGTGACTTCGATGCCGTGTTCGAGCAAGGCGGACATGACCGGATTGACTTCTTCTTGCGTCAGAACGAGGTCGCCCATGAGGACTTCGGCGCCGCCATCGCCTTTGGTCATGGCCACCCAGCCGCCAAAGCCAAAGGGCGTGGGTGTGGATTGCCCGGCGATGGTTACGTGCAGATCACTGCGCGGGACATTGACCTTCAGCGCCTTCGCTTTGAAATCGCCGCTGCGGCCGAGGAAAGTGAGGACCTCCTGATAGTCCTTTGGCACTTCCTGGGCGGAGAGAGGAAGCGCTTTAAGTAGAAGGACGAACAAGATAGAGATACAAGTAATGCGGACCTGTTTCATTGCGATGCTCCTTCGCCTCCACTTTACTGCGAAGCGGGGCAGATTCGAAAGGCATACGCCGCCCGACAGAGTAAAGCAGGTGTGATAAACTGCGATTTGGGCATGAGCAAACCGTTCGACATCGAAATAGAAAGACTGACGGGGCGGACCTCTTATTCCGAGGTCTTTCCTGGTGTGGCCGCAGGACAGCGTGGAACATTTTTCCTGGAGACGTTTGGCTGCCAGATGAATGACCACGACTCGGAGAAGGTTGCTGGTTTACTGCTCTCGCGTGGCTACAAACAGGCGGAGACGCCGGAAGCCGCTTCCTTGATCCTATACAACACCTGCAGTATTCGCGAGAAGGCAGCGCAAAAAGTTTTCTCGCGCCTGGGTGAATACCGGGAAAAGCAAAGCGAAGGCAAAGTCATCGGTGTGCTGGGCTGCGTGGCGCAACAAGAAGGCGAAGATATTTTTAAACGTGCGCCGTGGGTGAGCCTGGTGTGCGGTTCGGCCAGCTACAGCAAGCTGCCGGAGATGCTGGCGCAATTGGAGGCGGGGAATCAACGCGTCACCGGACTGGATACGGACACGGATGAAACGTTTGAAACAGAACTGACCCGCCGCGACAATCCCTGGCGCGCCTACTTGACCATCATCGAAGGCTGCGACAAGGCGTGCTCGTACTGCGTGGTGCCGTTTACTCGTGGGCCTGAGCGCAGCCGCGCCAGCGATTCCATATTGAGAGAGGTGCGGCAACTCGCGGAACTGGGATATTCCGAAGTGCAGCTTCTTGGCCAAACGGTGAATTCTTACGCCGATCCGACCGCGCGAAAGATGCGTTTTTCGGAATTGCTCCTGGCGGTAGCGGATGTAGACGGAATTCGGCGAGCGCGCTTCACGACGTCGCATCCCAGCGATTTCACTCTTGACATCGTGGAGGCCATCGAGCAGGAACCGAAGGTTTGCGACCACGTACACTTGCCGGTACAGTCCGGTTCGACCAGAGTTCTGCGCGCGATGCAGCGGACTTACTCGCGCGAAGAGTATCTGGACAAGATCGCCATGATACGCGGAGCCAAGCGGCCGATCTCCATTACGACGGACATCATCGTGGGCTTTCCCGGGGAGACGGAATCCGAGTTTGAGGAGACGCTGGGTTTGCTTGATGAAGTGCAATACGACAGCATGTTCTCGTTCAAGTATTCGCCCAGGCCGAACACTCCATCGCTGTCCATGAGTGATTCCATTTCTGAAGATGAGAAGGGCCGGCGGCTCGCGATTCTTCAGGACCGGCAGCGAGAGATTCAGGCGGCCAAGAACGTACATTTTGTAGGAGGCGAGTTCGAAGTACTGGTCAGCGGGAAATCGCGGCGCGACAACCAGTGGACCGGGTATACCACCTCGCACCGCATGATAAATTTCGCTTCACAAGAGAGAGAGCTTCTGGGAACCTACGTGCAGGTGCGAGTTACGGGAGCGACTGCAAACAGCTTGGCGGGAGAGCACGTCACCTAGCTCTGGGAGGCCTCGATGGAAGTGGAGATGAAAATCCGCGGCCTGATGATGGATCCCGTCACCAACATGCCCATCGTGGTGCTCAAGGATGTGCAGGGCCAGGCGATTCTGCCGATCTGGGTGGGTGTGTACGAAGCAAACGCCATCGCACTGGAAATTGAGAAGGTGCAAACTCCCCGGCCTATGACCCACGACCTGCTAAGAAATGTGTTGTTAGGGCTCGAAGTGCGGGTGCAGAAAATCGTGGTGAATGATCTGAAGGACGATACGTTTTACGCCATGATCTGGGTGGAGCGCGAGGGCCAGATGATGACCATCGATTCGCGGCCCAGCGATGCTCTTGCCCTGGCGCTGCGCATGGACTGCCCGATCTTCGTGGATGAAGCCGTGCTCAAGAACTCCAAAATAGCGAGCGCATTTTCTGAACGCAATTCCAACGAGCAACTTCGCACCTGGCTTGATGGCCTCTCCGACGAGGACCTCGGCCGTTACAAAATGTAGACAATCAGTTCCCTGGGGCCGATGGCCTTTTCTTGCGCGGCCACGCGGCGAATCGATCCTCCAAAAGACAAAAAGAAAGGTGGCGAGGGGAATAACTCGCCACCTGGATGAGAGTTTGTATTCCCGGATGCGGTTGGTCTAGGAGCTGGACTCTTTCATATCATCGTCAGCCTGTTTGTTTGCTTTCTTGGTCTCTGATTTGGCATTCGCGTTGGGCGAAAGCTGCTCAATCGCCTTGCCGAGACTCATGGAACCGGTGCCGGTGACTTTTGCTTTGAGCGCATCGAAGCCGCCTGGAATGTTCAGGTTCTTGGCCACGTGGGCCGCTGCGACGCATTGACCCAAATTCTTGAAGCCGCCGCATGCCGTCTGAGCGTCTTCGCCGGTCAGCGTCTTAATCTTTCCGGCGATCGCTGTGTTATGGCTGAGCACGTCGCTGGGGGAAGCGTGTGACGTATCAGAATGGCTCATGGCGCCGCTCTTGTTGGCTTCTCCCATGCTCGAACCTGACGCGCTGGAGGGCCCACGTCCCGCGGGTGGACCGCCTCCGGCGTGGGAACGCTGTGCAAGGGCCGGCGAACTACAAGCGAAGGTTAGAGCCACGAATAGAATCAGATGCGTACGTTTCACAGGTGCCTCCTCTATTCTGTTTTCAGGGCTGGCGGGTAAAGCAGGGTTGAATGCACAACCTTGCCCGGGATCTCTTCTGTTTGAAATACGATGCCACGAAAAGGGAAAGGGATGCAAGCCATTGTGTCACAACAGGATTCAGATTCTAACCGGCAGGTTTCCTTGTGAGCTGACGGCCAAGCGTCGAACCGCGCGGCGCCAGGCGAACAGTAAGACAATGCCTATCAAGATCAGCGCCAGGCTCAGGCCGGACCATAAGCCGAAGGCGCCCCATCCGCGGTAGAAACACAACCATGCGCCGAGCGGAAGACCAATGATCCAATAGGCAGTGAAATGGCAAAACATGGGCGTGCGTGTATCGCCCGCGCCGCGGAGTGCGCCGGTGGCAACGGTCTGGATGCCATCGAAAAGCTGAAAAGCGGCGCCTGCGGCGAGCAGAAGAATGGTGCTGTGAATGACGGTTTCGTCCGGAGTGTACAGGCGCGCGATCCATCGAGGGAATATTAGCAGGACCCCGCCAGCGCAAGTCATGAAGGCGGCACCAAGAAGGATGGCGGTTCCGCCCGCATCGCCAGCTCCTCGGGGATCTCCGCGGCCAATCGCTTGGCCCACACGCACGGCGGCAGCGGAGGAGATCCCAAGTGGAACCATGTAGGTAAGGGAAACTGTGTTCAGCGCGATCTGATGGCTCGCCAGAGATATGGCTCCGAGGCGGCCGATGAGCGCCGTGACCAGAGCGAAGACGCCAATTTCCAGAGTGATCTGCATGGCCGCAGGAAAGCCGAGTGCGATCAGCCGCCGGATGCGCGCCAGTTCCGGCTGAATCGGAGTGCGTAGCAATTCAGTTCGATGCTTCTGGTCATACCAGAGAAGGTAGCCAACGAGGATGGCCGCAAGATACATGCGGGCGAAAGCGGTGGACCAACCGGAACCGACGGCTCCCATCGCGGGCGCTCCAAGCCTTCCGTAGATGAGCAGCCAGTTGCCAACGGCGTTGATGATGTTCGCGGTCACCAGTGCGAAGGAAATGGGGCGAACCATGTTCATGCCCTGCATGCAACGCCGCACTGCGAAATAAAGCAAAAGTGGCAACGTGCCCCAGGCCATCGCCCTGGAGTAGGGCACGGCCACGGAAATGATCTCCGGCGAGATGCGCGCGAAACGAAGCAGTGGATCGAAGAACCAGACTGGCGCCATTAGGAAGGGAGCGAGTGCAAGGCTGAGATAAATGCCATGCAGAAGCGAACGATGGCAATCTTCGCGTTGGCCTGCACCGAAAGCCTGGGAAACAAGTGTGTCCAGGCCAATCAGAAGCCCTCCGCCAAAAAACGCAAGGACGTGAACAAGAATGCCCCCAAGGCTAACGGCGGAAATGGCCACAGCGCTGTTGGGGAGGCGACCGACCATCATGGTATCGACGATCGCCATGCTCATCCACCCGAGCTCGGCGAGGACCAGAGGAACGGCGAGCCGCAAACTGGGCCGGAATTCGGCGCGAATTGTCTGGAAGTCAATCATTTGCGAAAGATATTCGGAACGAGTGTAAGCGGGGCGGACAGAAGGAGCAAACGCCCAAGCAATTTAGGACCTCGTTATTGCTTTGTTGAAGCGAAACAAGTGCCAAAGGGGAACAGATCCTCCCGACAGAGCCGAGTAACCCCTAGAGCGTACTGGACGTTAAGTCCCATTGACCTGCTAGGAAAACACCCGTAGGCTGAAAACCGATGAGTTTTCGGACTTCGGCACTGGCAAATTCCTTTACCCACATGTGAGTAGACTGCCGGCGCGCTTGCTTTCCCCGAACCCCGGGTACTGAGGAGATTTACGTGGGGCTCTTGAAGGATTCAGGTTTTGAAACACGCATGGGGGACGTTCGCAGCACCCCGCGGCTTAATTCGCGGGTGGCGGTGGCGGTTGAGTGGTCTGAGGCGGGGCAGAACTTGCGCGCGGAAGGCTACACTATAGATATCGGTGCGAGAGGCTGCCTTGCCGTGGTTCCCCAGGGTTTTTCCGTAGGGCAGAAGCTGCGACTTGTGAATCTCATCAACCAGATTTCTTGTGAAGCCATCTTGATCTGGCGGGGCCACGAAGGCCGCACGGGATGGGAACTCGGATTGGAATTGCAGGAACCATCACCCGATTTTTGGGGTCTCGATTTCTAGGCTCCTCCGGGCGGTAACCCAGTTGCCGTTCGAGTCTTCGGTTTTCCACTGTGACTTCCGCCGATTGGTCCACTTTTCTCTTGCCAACGCACGGCTCCAAACGTAGAGTTACCTAGGCCTTGGGGGTTTTCAGAAGGCGGCACCCATATATAGGAACCCAGTTGCCGGATTGTTGCGGCTCGTTTTTTCGCGCGCCCTTGGTGTCAGCTTAGGACAAGCGGGCGGAGGCACGAACAGATGACTGCCATCATCACCATTGCGAATCAAAAGGGCGGCGTCGGAAAGACCACGACGGCGATCAATTTGGCCGCGGCGCTCGCGCATCGCGGCAAGCGTACTCTCCTGATTGATCTGGATCCACAGGCCAATTCGACAATCGCATTTTATGCTTCCGGAGAAATTTCCACGAGCATGTTCGATGTGCTGAGCGACAGCCGTGTGACGTTGTCCGCGGTCATTAAGCCGAGCAAAGATCCTTTGCTGTTTCTCGGGCCGGGACGGCTGGCCTTGGCAAAATTGGAGCAAGTGCTCGCGGGACAATTCGATGCACCGTTCAAACTGAAAGACGCATTGACTCCGGTGCTGAAAGATTATGACTACGTAATACTCGATACCCCGCCGTCGTTGGGAATCCTGACGGTGAATGCCCTGGTGGCCTCGACGCATTTGCTGGTGCCTATCCAGGCCGCCTACTTTGCAATCGAGGGCACCGACGATTTGCTGGAGACCTACGAACGAATCCGCGCGCGTCCCAACCCTGCATTGAAAGTTCTTGGCGTTGTGATTACTCTTTTTGACAAGCGCACCAATATTTCAAAGGATACGCACGGGCAAATCCGCTCGGTGTTCGGCGAGGTGCTGTTCAAAACGAAAATCACCAAGAACGTGCGGCTGGAAGAGAGTCCCGCTTACAAGGAAACGATTTTGACGTTTGCGCCGAAGTCACCCGGTGCCGTCGAGTACAAGAAATTGGCAGGGGAGGTAATCCAACGTGTCGAAGAGAATCGGGCTACCCATCACGCTGAAGATGCGGCATGACGCGCATTATGTAGAATCGCTGACAAGTTATAGCGGTGCGGCGGTCGGGCGCATGATTCGCGTGGACCAGATTCGCCCGAATCCCGACCAGCCGCGCAAAGCGCTGGGCGACTTGCGCGAACTCACGGATTCCATTCGCGAGAAAGGCGTGCTGGAGCCGTTGTTAGTGCGTTACGTCCCGCGCGAAGACTGCTTCCACATCATCTCTGGCGAGCGGCGCTATCACGCATCGCGCGCCGCGGGGTTGCGCGAAGTGCCATGCATCGAAAAGACGGCCGACGACGCGGAAACGCTCGAAATCGGGCTGATCGAAAACATTCAGCGGAAAGACCTGACGCCTTTTGAAGAAGCGGATGGGTTGCACCGGCTGAGCTCGCAATTCGAATACACGCACGAGGACGTCGCCAGAAAGATTGGGCGGGCGCGGTCTTCAGTCACCGAGACGCTCTCATTGCGCAATATTCCCGAATCGCTGCGGAAAAAGTGCATTGAGCAAGGGATTCTTTCCAAGTCGCTCCTGCTCCAGATTGCCCGGCAGCCCGCCGAAAAGAAGATGATCGAAATGTTTCACCGCATCATGCAAGGCGGGCTGACACGCGATGAGGCGCGCCGCGAACGCCGCGAAGAGCAAGCGGGACCGCAAAGGCCGCGGCCGTTCATCTTTCAATTCGAGCCGCCCTCCGAGACGTTCAAGTTCCGGATTCAATTTAAAAAGAGCCACGTTTCCCGCGACGAATTGATTTCGACGCTGCGCGAAATCCTGGCACAGCTCGAGCGGTCATCTTCGGAAGCCGATTCGACCGCGGCCTAGTCTTTTTAGACTAGTGCGGACTAGTCTAATTTAGACTAGTGGTGGCTAGTCTAAATTAGACTACTGGGTAGGCCTCGTCTCTACCGTCCATGGTTGAACTCAGCCCACGGCAAATGCAGGTGATCGAGCGGCTGTTTGCCGCTGGTTTTCGTCCAATCGCGATTCCGCCTTACGAAAGTGCTCTGTGCATGAAAAAAGGGAATTGCGCCGCCTTGCTTGCGCCGGTGCCCAGCGCCGGAATTAAACTGCTAGCGCCGCCCTCCTACCTTTTGGACGGGAATTTAAGCGTGAAGTTGAAGCGCGGTTCAGTCGAAGTGTTCGTCTGGAAAAAGAAGGAAGTGGAAGCAACGCCGGAGAAATTGAAGGAATTGGAATCGTTCCGGCTCGAACTCACGGAAATTCTCGACCTGCCTCCGAAGCAGTAAACTTGCGGCAATTTGCAATTCCGAAAAACTCCCTGCAAACTCAATTGCTCATGGATACTTACGACATTGTATGCATTGGAGCCGGGCCGACGGGCTTGGCGACGGCAATTGAGGCCAAGCGCGCCGGAATGCGGCCGCTGGTCATCGACAAGGCCTGCCTCTGCAATTCGATCTTCCATTATCCCGTGAACATGGTGTTTTTCACCACGCCGGAGTTGCTTGAGATCGGTGATTTGCCTTTGGTTTGCGCCGCGGACAAACCAACTCGCGTCGAGGCGCTGAAATATTACCGGAAGGCCGCGGAACACTATGCGCTTGAATTGAGGCTGTACGAACGAGTTTTGCGCGTCGATGGGCAGGATGGAAAATTCACGGTCGTAACGTCTGCGGAGAAGGGAACCGAGCAGAAATATCAATGCAAGAAAATCACTGTGGCCACAGGGTATTACGATTTGCCGAACCTACTCGGTGTACCAGGCGAAGAACTTTCCCACGTATCGCACTACTACACAGAACCTTACGAATATTGGAATCAGGACGTGGTAGTGATCGGCGGAAAAAATTCCGCGGCGGAGGCGGCGCTTGATCTCTATCGGAATGGGGCGCGAGTCACGCTTGTGCACCGCGGAAAGGATCTGGGAGCAACAATCAAATACTGGGTTCGTCCAGACATTGAAAACCGCGTCAAGGCCGGTCAAATCCGGGCGTTGCTCAACGCGCGGGTGGAAGAAATTACCAAAGACGAAGTCGTGGTGGAGCAGCACGCGCAAACAAAAAGAGTCTCGGCTAAGCAGGTATTCGTTCTCACGGGATATCACCCGGACTTTTCATTTATCGAAAGCCTCGGCGTGAAGCTCGATCCGGAAAGCCGCAGGCCGGCGCTGGATCCGAATACGCTGGAGAGCAATGTGCCGGGAATCCACCTTGCGGGCGTGGTTATCGGAGGCCGGCACACCGGCGAGATCTTCATCGAAAACGGGCGCTTCCACGGGAAGCAGATCATTCAAGCTCTGACAACATAACTTTCGCGGAAATCGCTTCGTGGGCGAAATTTGCTCGCCTCGAATGCGTTTGCT
>Ga0209648_10000640_pt1 | contig 27044 bp, 16 predicted proteins | sample GraSoi2013_115cm_FD_185830 | JGI IMG/M metagenome (GOLD analysis project Ga0209648, IMG submission 185830) | Grasslands soil microbial communities from the Angelo Coastal Reserve, California, USA - Sample 9_17_2013_115cm (SPAdes) (version 2) | ecosystem: Environmental > Terrestrial > Soil >...
AGCAAGGCCTCTGCATCCCGACAATGACACGATGCCTCATACTCTCAGGCAGCGCCTCTTTGCTTGCGGTTCAACCAGCCGATAGCTAAAAATTGGGAATGTCTACCGGGGTCTGACTGGCCCCAAGAGTTCTAAAATCGTCCCCCAGGGCGCGCCACTCTCCCTTCACTTTTGCATTGAGCAAATTTCAGCGACAGCCCAGGGATAGACTTCTACCTGTTTAGAACTTCCTAGACACGATCCGCTGAACGGCAAGCTTCCCCCTGGGTCTGTAGGCGAAGTTCACTGTGTGATCAGGCTCCGAGAAACGGTTTGAGCTCAGCGATCAATTGTTCGGGAACTTGCTCGGGGAGAAAATGGCCGGTGGGAAGCGGCTTACCGGTTGCCTGGCGCGCACGATCTTGCCACGTTTGCAGAACATCGTACATGCGGTGGAACGGGCCTTTCTCGGACCAGAGCACAAGGAGCGGGCACTGTATTTTCTTGTTCAAGTCGGCAGCGTCGTGGGCCAAGTCGATGGAAGCGGCGGCCCGGTAGTCTTCACACAAAGCGCGGATCGCGGCTGGATCGCGGAAGCAGCGCAGATATTCGTTATACGCCGGCTGACCCACCCACTGAGGGATATCTTTACGAGGCTCCTCGCCGCCAAGACGAAAGAGCAGTGTCTTGAGAAAAAGTTCGGCGCTATTTTCGAGCATTGTTTCAGGAAATGGAGGCGGCTGAACGAGCAGGAACCAGTGGAAAAAGACGGTGGCGAACTCCTTCGTGACATCTTGGTAGAGCTTATAGGTGGGGACGATATCGAGGATGACAAGCTTGGTGAGGCGATCCGGGTGGTCGAGAGCCATGCGATGGGCGACGCGGCCCCCGCGATCGTGTCCCACGAGCGCAAATTTGCGAAATCCCAGATGCTCCATTACTTCGACCTGATCCTGAGCCATGGTGCGTTTGGAATAGCCGTAATGATCCGCGCCGCCCGGAGGCTTGCCGCTATCGCCGTAGCCACGAAGGTCTGCGATCACTAAGGTGTAATTTTGGGCCAGCACCGGAGCCACTTTGCGCCAAAGCACATGTGTTTCCGGAATGCCGTGCAAAAGCAGCACGGGCGAACCTGTGCCGCCGTACCTGACGTTGATCGTCGCGCCCGACGTCTTGATTTGCTCGCGCTTGAAGCCTTCAAAAAACTCGCTGCCGCCACCTTGAGGTTGTGCGGGTACGGCCGGAAGAGACGAAGAAAAAAAAGCGTTTTCCGCCGCGACGGGCCCCAAGGCAAGCAGCAAGGATTTCTTGGCGAATTCGCGGCGGCTCGTATCAGACATTTTGCCTCCCTGCACCCAAAAAACACGGTGCCATAATAACGCCGGAAGCCTTGATTAAAAATCCATCGAAAAAGGCAGCCAGAGAGTGGCGGTCGGAAGCATGGCCCGGCAGTAGTGTAGACACTTGCTATGGCGCCAACTCGCATCTCAGGTAAAACAGGTATGCGGCTAGTCAGGATTTTGTAAAAATTCGAGCCGACCTAATCGTTTCACGACATAACTTCTTGACTTCCCGATACGAAGCTTTATAGAGTTCGCCACATAGTTATTGGTTCATTTCCTGGGGAAGTAGACCGAGTCTTCGCACTACTGAGGTCCGCAAAAGGGGGGGTGCTTCTATGAATTCGTTCGAATCACGATGTCCACGTTCTATTTATATCTGGATCAGGAGAGCCGCGGTTGTGTCGGCTGCGACACTGGGCCTGCTTCTGATCTGTGTTCCTCTTTTCTCGCAAGGCAGTTTTGGCCGAATTCTCGGGACGGTTACCGACCAGACCGGCGGGGTTGTCGCTGGCGCCACGGTCACGGTTCTCGACGTTGATCGAGGTGTTTCGCGGACGCTGACCACGGATGACGCCGGGGAGTACAACGCTCCCAACCTGCAGCCCGGAAAATATACAGTTCGCGCCGAGGCCAAAGGCTTCAAGACCGTGGAGCGACAGAACGTTATCCTCGAGGTTGGCAAGGAACCTCGCGTGGACTTGACGCTGCAGCCCGGCGAGCAGACTCAAACGGTCACCGTGACCGAGTCGATTCCGTTGGTGGAAACCACCAACGCCACCATGGGTGGCACCCTCAATAACACGGATATCATCGATTTACCGCTCAACGGCCGGGATTACCAGAACCTGTTGGGCTTGCGCCCGGGCGTCATGTTGCAACCGGGCGGCGGGCCATGGACCCAGAGCACCAATGGCGTTCGGCCCGACGAGTCGGTCTGGCTGATCGATGGCGTGATCAACGCCAACTTTTTTGATGCCCGCCCGGTGATCAATATGCCGAGCCCATTCACGGACGGAGCGACGATTCTCCCCGTGGACGCGATTCAGGAATTCAACCTCATGGAGAACCCCAAGGCGGAGGACGGCTGGAAGGCCGGCGCGATCGTTAATGTGGGAATCAAGTCGGGGACCAACAATCTCCACGGCGACGCGTATGCGTTCGGCCGATATCAAAACTGGGATGCGCGAAACTATTTCAATATCGGACCATCTGCGGATGGTACCTGCGCTCTGGGCGCGCCAGTATCCTGCAATCAGACGCCGGCACAATTGAAGCAGTTCGGAGGCACGGTAGGCGGGCCGATCAAGAAAGACAAGCTCTTCTTCTTCACCGGTTATGAGGGCTTGCGATCTTTCATCGGGTTCGTCGGCGGATTAACGGTTCCCGGCACGCAATCAATGGGCGATGCGTCAAAGAGCATGGTGGATGCAATCGCGGCTTTGCAGGGCGCGGGTGTAGCTGTAAGCCCGGTCAGCCTGAAGCTTGCTGGGTGCACCGCAGGTGGGTCTCCGGCTTGCACCGGCGGTTTGTTCCCCAATAGCGGTGCATCGAATTCCTTCCTGAGCACTTTCCCAACCGCCAACCAGAGCGACAACGGGGTTGCCAAAATCGACTATCACCCCAACGACAAGAGCACCATTAATGGCATGTTCTTCCTCGGCAACTACACCGCCGCAGGGGAAGATCATCCGTTCGCCCAGGTGCAGTCCACGGACACTGCGCCCATCCGCGCTTGGTCGAGTACCGTTAGCTGGGTCTATACACCTAGCTCCAACGTGGTTAACGAGATGCGGTTCGGCTACAACCGCGTCTCGTTTGATTTCGTCAATATCGACGTTAACACACCCGCCAGCACCTACGGGATCAACACGGGCGTAACGAACCCGCTTGCGGGAGGCTTGCCAAGCATCACAATGGCTGGTTTTGGGAATGGCGGCACGCCGGTCATTGGCACGGCTTTCAACCGGCCCCAATATTTTACGCCGAATCCATATTACGATTTCCAGGACTCAATTTCGGTTCTGAAGGGCAAGCACGCCTTCAAATTCGGTGGGGAGTTCACCCATATGGAGGCTGATGCACAAGTTTTTGTCAACGGCCGCGGCCGATTTGATTTCAACGGCGGCGGCGTGAGCAATGCGGCCTTTAAGTGTCTCCCTCCTGCAACGGGCTCATGCTCGACGTCATTGGAAGACTTCTTCGCTGGAACTCCTACGGACGGAGTGCTTCTCACAGGTACGCCAAAGTCGCAGTTGACATTCATGAATTTCGCCGGGTTCGTCCAGGACGATTGGCGCGTCACGCCCAAGGTGATCGTCAACATGGGACTGCGCTACATGTACCTTACGCCGATGAAGGATGCCAACAACAACCTGGGTAACTTCGACCCGACCTCTGCAACGGGGCTCGTTCAGCAAGGGCAGGCGGGCTGGAACACGATATACAAGGCGGATACCCACGATCTAGAACCGCGCATCGGTCTTGCCTGGGATGTGAGGGGCAACGGGAGGACCGTTGTTCGGGTGGGCGTAGGTCTTGTCCACGAAACCTGGAGCTTGGAGACGTTCGAAGGGCAGTTCGGGATGCAGAACGATGGTTCAACCGCAATTAACGCGATACCCAGCGCAGCCTCGATTTCCTGCGGAATTTCCGCCCTGGTTTCGTCAATCAGTTGCCCAGCTTCGGGCGGCGGGACCAATGCGCTCGGCTCTGCCACCTTTGCTCCCAGCGCCCTGTGCTGGGACCCCGCAAGCCCTGTGGCGGGCAGTGCGTGCGGTGGCGGCCAGAAGACCGTTTTCCCGGGAGCCACGGGCGGCCCGAAATGCGGAGATGGTGTTGGCACAGCCGCGTCTCCATGCGACCTCATGGGCGTCGACCCGAACGTGAAGCTGCCCTACATCGTCAATTACAACCTCAGCGTTCAGCACCAGCTTGGCTCTAACTTCTCCATCGAAGTTGCCTACGTCGGCAATCATGGCTATAACCTGCTGAACTTTGCAGACGTCAATCAGGCTCCATTGGGAGCGGCGAACTGCCTGAATTCGCCGCTTACGGCGGCTCGCTGACGTTTGCGGGGCCGGGCCCGCCACTGTACGGGTTCCTGCGGCGTGCATCGCCACAGCGAGCTGCGCGGGGAGTGGTCAGGCCGTGCAGGAGGCCAGACCCTACTTCAGCAAGTTCCCCTACTTGGGCTTCATCAACTTTGCATCGAACAGAGCGTATTCCAACTACAACAGCGCACAGGTAACCCTGACCAAGCGCATGTCGCAAGGGCTTTCCTTCACTGCCGGGTATACGTATGCTCACGCTCTTGACAACGGTTCGCTGAATCGCTTCGGCTTGAATCCTCAGGACAGCGGCAATCTGGCAGCAGAGTACGGAAGCAGCGACTTCGACATCCGTCACCGCCTGACTTTCACAGTCACTTACAACATTCCTGGCAAGAAAGGTTTTGGCCAGATGCTGGAAGGCTGGCAGATCAACTCCATCGTGAACTATGCGACCGCCCAGCCGTGGCAGACGTTCGATAATTCGGATAATTTCAGCGGGACCGGAGAAAAAGCGGACCGCTGGGATATTTTCGGCAATGCGGGCGACTTCCCGTCCGGAAAGAATAGCATTCCCTACTGCGGGGTGAATAACGCGGGGCTACCCTTTATCCAAGGCGACGTCACGTGCACGGTCACAAGCATATACGGCGGCTCTCCGTTATCAGCGGCGGCAACCTCGAGCGCCATTGCCGGGTGCGCGGCTCATGCTCCGTCGGCAGCTACATTGGCGGCTGCCGGCTGCTACGCGTCCACAAACGGTGCGTCGTTCATCGTTCCTCCGGCGCTTGGAAGTTTCGGCAACATCGGACGGAACATCTTCCGCGACTCGGGATACCACAACTGGGACCTGTCACTATTCAAGAACTTCCGGGTTACCGAGCGCTTCGGCGCCCAATTGCGCTGGGAGGTCTTCAACTTGCTTAATACTCCCATCGCTGCCAATCCTTCCGGCGCATCCAGCTTTGTCAATACCGGGAATTCGCCCGGTCCGGGAGCCGTGTTCGGCGCTTCCTTCTTGACGCCGGATTTCGCGGCAGGCAATCCGCTCACCGGCTCGGGAAGCCAACGGGTAATGCAAATCGGGCTGAAGCTAACTTTCTAACTGAAGAACCGCTGTTCCGAGGGGGCGCGTGAAAAAACGCCCCCTCCAAGACACCCATCACCGATCCATTGCTGATAAGCGCCGGGATCCATGCTGCGGCTGGGCAGCCTGCCTTGACAGTCCTGGTTTTGCAATGATTCAATGTGTTTCGTGCGCCGCCTCCGGAGTTGCAGCGAGAGGGATGGTTTGCCCGGGCGGCTGACGAGGGTGGCAAATGGTGACGAATAAAATGCGAGCTGCTTTAGTAGTGGCCCTGCTGATGGCGTGCGTTCCGCTGTTTGCGCATCACGGCAGCGCGACCTACGATACTCAAAAAGTGGTCGTCCTGAAAGACGCCACCATAACGAAATTCATTTGGGCGAATCCTCATTCCATCGCTATGTTTGACGTGAAGGACGATAAGGGCAACGTCGCTCACTGGGCCGCGGAAGCCGGCAGCCCCTCGGCGCTGAGCCTGATTGGCTGGAGCAAGAATTCATTGCATCCCGGCGACGTGGTGACGGTTTACGCGTTCCAATCGAAGACCGGCAACCCGGTGGGGCGTCTGAATAAGATCGTTATGTCCGATGGCACGACGCTGAAAGATAGCCAGCTGGGCGACGCGGACAGCAAGGACAAGTCCGAAAAGCCGCCTTACTAGCCTGATCCGTCGATCGGAACGGCGAGTCCACCTTTTTTCGCGGCAGGGCAACCGCGACGTTTTCTACGCCACGCCTGAAATCATCGCTTACTTGGAGGGTTGGGCTTTCTTCTTCGCGTTCTTTTCGGCGACAGCCTGTTCGGCAACGGTCTTGTTATACTCCTGCGCTTCAGATGCCGAGCAGATCATCTCCCGAATATCGAACCACTCCGGCTGCAATCTCAGGCGGAATTTGGTCAAAGGATTCCAAGGCTTCGTGTACATCTTGGGATCCTCGATCGTCATAGTAAATTCCATAACGTCATGGTTCACGCGGTGCCAGGTTTCGGTCACCTTCAATTCATCGCTGTGCGGGCGGCCGACATTATCGATCCAGGTCCGCTCATCCAGGCCGACGGTCTCGGTCACAAACGTATAATCGTCCGTCCATTTGCCCACGGAGTAGCCGTACCAACGTGGCTCCAAGATCTCTTTAGGGAGCTCTCGTCCGTCCATCCAGATGTTGCGCCAGACTTGATCATTCTGATAGATGATGGCGACCTGGCTTTTCGTTTGAAAGATCTGGATCGCCCTCAGATTGAAAAGCTCGAGGCGCGGGAAGCCGATTGGGTCGCAAATATCGAAGGGATCGTTATTTTCCGCGATGGGAACTGCCGTGGTGCCGAATCCGGGTTTGTGCTCTTTCCACGTTTTCAGTCCCAAAGGGGTGAAAGGCAATTCGTGTTCCGGCTTTACGTCGGACGGATAATTTTTGGGTCCCGTTGCAAACACTCCGTCCCGATAACCTGGCGTGGGCTCCCAAATCCCAGTGAGGTCACGAACGGGAGCGGGTTCAGATTGCTGATCTTTGGGTGCCGGAGGCACGATTCGGTCCCAACCGTCGCGATGTATGTTCTTCCCAGACTCCCTTTGTTCGGCGGTTTGGGCGCGCGTAAGAGGTGAGAATACGAGAACCGTAAAGACGACGGCTGCGGCCAAAAGACGATTTGACATTTCGAAAATCTCTCCCTAACTAACCTGGTGGCTTTTTGCGAGCCCGCCCCCGGCCAAAATTCGGGTTCGCTGCAAGCATCCTCACCGTTCGCTGCCCATACTGAGTTCTTGGCCATCGGGAAGTATGACCTTGGTCACTCGTCCGACTGGCTGGCCCGTCTTGGACATCCCGGTCATCGTAACGGTGACCTCTTCGCCGGGTTTAAATGATTTCGCTGTGATCCCAAAGTTGACGAGCGTCGAAGGGGCATTCCATTCGCCGAGCCAATGTGTGACGTCGCCTTTTTCATCCTTGGCATCGAACTTCAGAAAAGTATGAGGATTGGTCCAAACCCAAGCCGTCACTGTTCCCTTCACCGTGACCGTTCTGCTGTCGTACGCGGCGTTCCCATGATGCGCAAAGAGCGAACCTGAGATCGATAAGAGCGCGACACCCGCGAGGAACCCCCTCATCAGTCTGCTTTTCATAATGTGCCTCCCTAATTTCTTATCCGGTGGCTCAGCATCCGCAACTTTTAGGCTGGGCGGATTCTATCAGGAATTTCTCACGGCTCGCAACTCGCGCGCTTTAACGATCCGCGCTTGTATCCGCGACGGTTTGACGTGAATTCGATACGCGGATAGCATCTGCGCGGAACCTTCAAAGTGCCAGATCCGCCGCAGAAACGTCCCCTGAAGCCGCGAGCCATCACGCCTCTACTCCGCGACGCCGCTCCTTTCCTTATGCTGGCCTCCGCTCTCTTCTATACAAACCGCTGGCTCTCGCTGACGGACGACGAGGCCTCCACTCTCAGCGCCGCGGCTAAGAACGTTACCGCGATTCTCGGCGCCGCTCGATCCTCCACGGCGAATACCCACCCTCCGCTATACGAACTGGCGCTGCACCTGTGGCTGCGGATCACCGGCGGTGCGTTCGACGGGTTGCGCGCACCGGCGATCATTTGCTTTGTGCTTGGCTTATGGCTGCTCTCCCGGGTCGCGCGGCAATTGGGAGGGGAAGAAAGCGGCAGCGCATTAGTGTGGTTAGGCACGCTTTGGCCCTTTGGATTTCACGCCGGGCGCCAGGAGGAGCCGTCCACGTTCGTCTTTCTGCTGATCGCGGCAATCACCTGGCAATATTTTCGGTACGTACGGTCCCGGCGTCGCCCTCAGTGGATCGTCTTTTGTATTTTGTCTTTGGCGCTGCTCTACACCAACGATTTTGGCTGGGCGCTGCTGGTCCTTCTTGGCTTTGATTATTGGTGGCGAATCGCAGAGGGCAAAAGCGATGGCGCCAGCGACGCTCCCGAAATCGCGCGAGTCCAGGGCCGACGAAACATTCAAGGAATTCTAGCTACGGCTGCCGTGCTGGCGATCGGGTTCGCGCCACGCTGGGCAGTTTTCATGCGTGAACTACATGCCCGACTGGTTTGGCCGGGTTCCGCCCGATTTCTATTCCTGAATGCCGCTTACAATTTCTATACCTTGTTTGTGAGCCAGTCGGTCGCGCCGTGGTTTTGGCGCTTCAGCATCCCAGCTGGCACTGCCGTGCTTGTTCTTTTGGTGTTCGTCTTCGCCGGCGTGCGTAGCGAAGCTCGCCGTTTTCTGATTTTTTCTGTATTGTTGTTTGTCTTGATGGCGGCTGGAATCCTGCAAGCCAAGTGGCTCCTGCTGGCAGGCGCATGGCTTCTTTTACCAATAGCGATTGCCCTGGGCACGATCGAGAACTGGCGCTGGCGTGTACCCATGGCCCTGGCGCTGGCGATGGTAGCGACAATCGGCTGGTACGGTGCGCTGAACAGGCATTACTACGCGGAGCCGCGATTCCTTGAGCCGTGGAGCACTGTTGCCGATGATGCCGCCCAAGCTCTTCGCAGCGGTTCCGCTGTAATCAGCAACGATGAAGCCCTCTTTTTTTATCTCACGTACGCGCTGAAACCAGGGCAAGCAAGTTCATCCTGGCGTTTCACAGGCGCCTTACCGATGCAAGTTCAATATCCCTCCGTGTGGTACCCACGGCAGTGGGTAGAGGCAGGGCGCCCGAAGGCAGCGACCGTCCTGTGGATTCGCGGTTCTTCTCCGCCGGAGGAATTAGCCGCGATGAACGATGCGGGGGAATGGCTCGGCGGACAATGCGGAGATCGCATCACGCGCTATTTGGCGCGCGATCCCGCTTACCTCTGGAAACAACGATTTGTACCCAATTTCTCGGGGCCGGCTTGGCGTATTGAGATTCGGCAATATTTCTGCGGACAAAACGCCGCCCCGCCCGCGCCCCGCGGCGCACCGAGTGGCTCCCACTAATAAGCCCAGCGCATCAGCATGCCGCCCGTCGTGTAGCCCGCCCCCACCGCGACCAGCAGCGCCAGATCGCCCTTTTTTAGCCGGCCTTGGGCGACCGCGTCGCAAAGGCCCAACGGAATAGTGCCTCCGGTCGTATTTGCGAATCGATCGATATTCACCATTATCTTGGAATCATCCAGCCCCAGTCGTTCCTGCATGGCGCGAATGATGCGCAAGTTCGCCTGATGGGGCACCACCAGTGCGACGTCTTTATGGGAATACCCATTGCGCTCGAGAAGTTCGCAGGAGATTTCGGCCATGCGCCGCACAGCATACTTAAAAACCTGCTTTCCATCCTGATGAACGCAGTGCATTTTCTGATCAATTGTCTCGTGCGATGGGGGATGCAGCGACCCGCCGCCGGGCATATAGAGATATGCGCCGCCGGAACCATCGATGTCGTGAACGAAATCGAGAATGCCTTCGCTGTCGCTCTGCGCGGATTCGAGAAGCACTGCTCCCGCCCCGTCGCCGAAGAGCACGCAGGTGTTCCGATCCTTGTAATCCAGGATTGAGCTCATCACGTCGCTGCCGATGACCAGCGCTTTTTTATGCGTGCCCGCCGCGACGAATTGCGCGCCAACCGTCAGCGCATACACGAATCCGGAACACGCCCCGGAAAGATCGAAGCCCCACGCATGCGTTGCTCCGATGCGATTCTGAACCAGGCATGCGGTGGCCGGAAAAAACATGTCCGGCGTCACCGTGGCCACGATGATCAGCTCGATCTCTTCGGGTTTGGTGCGGGTCTTTTCCAGAACTTTTTGGGCGGCGGCCGTCGCCAGATGAGATGTGGCGACACCTTTGTCCACGACATGCCGTTCGCGTATGCCGACGCGCTGCTGAATCCATTCGTCGGTGGTATCCACCATGCGTTCCAGGTCTGCGTTCGTCAACAGCCTGGGCGGAACATACCCGGCGACCCCCGTGATTTTTGCTGCAAGCCGCTTCCCCATGAACCTTCCCTCTGAGATTTAGTCCCAGCTTTGCGCGTCCGAAGAAGCGCGATTCTACGCAATCGTCAACAAGGTGACAAGCAAAGCTGTACGCGCGTTTTCGAACGGCCGGATTAAGGAGTGCTTTGTTTGGCGGGAATATCGCTGTCTTCCAGGGTCCGTTGGGGCAGATGTTGTACGGCCTCGATGAACAGGCGGACGAGTTCGGGATCAAATTGCGAGCCGGCGCAGCGTTCCAATTCCTCAAAAGCCGCCGCCGGAGTGCGAGCCTTTTTGTAAATTCGTTCGGATGTAATTGTGTCGTAGGCGTCGGCAATCGCGATAATGCGCGAGCCAATAGGAATTTGCTCGCCCACCAGGCCATGGGGATAACCCGAGCCATCGAACATCTCATGGTGATGGCAGACCATCTTTCGAATGCGCGAAATGGTTTGCAGAGGTTCGAGCATGCGGTCGCCGTAGAGCACATGCTCCTTCATCTTTTCCCACTCATCTGGATTGAGAGGGCCGCGCTTGCCAAGAATTTCCTCCGGAATGCCCACTTTGCCGATGTCGTGCAGAAGCGCGCCGAGCCGAATTTCGCCGATCTCTTCTTCCTTGAGGCCCAGCGCATCGGCGATGAGGGACGCGTAAGCGGCCACTTTTTGCGAATGCCCCTGTGTGTAGTGGTCCTTTGAGTCGATAGCCAGGGCCAGCGAGGTTACGGTGTCAATCAGCGCGGGAGGGACTTCCCCGAACAGCCCTCCCTCCGAATTCTCCGGGCCGAACTCGGCGGGGCTAAGCGATGAGGCGAATTGATGCAGCCGTTCGCGGATCTCGTTGAACGCCTCGGGCCCCGTGGCGAAAAGACGTTTGAGGGTTACCCCAAGGTAAGCCTCCAGGACGTCGCGCTTCCATTTCTTGCTTTGCGTCGCGTCGCAATGATCGGCGGTGGACACAATATTTCCGCCCCCATGTTTGGAGATGTACATAGAGGCGTCGGCAACTTGGATCAATTCCTGGGGTGTTGAGCCATGTATGGGGAAGCTGGCAATGCCAAAGCTCGCGGTGATGGTCTTTTCACGGAGCAGGGGATCCTTGGAAATCGCCGGCCGCAACTTCTCGGCTATTTGAACCGCCTGCGGGGCGTTGGTCTCAGGCATCAGGATCACAAATTCGTCTCCCCCGTAGCGGGCCACCACATCCGAACTCCGGCAGTTCTGCTCCAGAATCTGTCCGACCCGATGGAGCACCAGATCGCCCTCGAGATGGCCATAGAAGTCGTTCACGAATTTGAAACGGTCCAGATCAATCAGAACCAGCGAGAAGTGCCGGCTGGCGCGCGTCGCGCGCTTCCACTCGCCCGAGAGCGCTTCCATTAAGTAGCGGTGAGTTTTTACGCCCGTCAGACCATCGGTGATGGCCTGCTCCTGAGCCTTCTGCAACGTTAAAGCATTGTGCAGCGCCACCGAAATCAGGTCGGCAAGTGTATGCAGCAGCCGGACGTCCTCTTCGGAAAAATCGGTGGGTTCCATTGTCTCCACGTAAAGCACGCCATGAAGTTGGTCCGAATAGAAGACGGGCAGGGCTAGCACCGAGGCCGATCCTTCCAGAACGGTTCCAGAGATTTCCGCTCCGGCGAGGTTCCGCGCGACGCAAGTCTGTCCGCTGCGAGCCACTTTTCCGACGATGCTCTCGCCCAGGGGCAGGCGGCGCCCCAGAGCACCCCGTCGCCGGCCGGCCTCCGCCTGAATGATGACTTCTTTGGTTGTATAGTCGAGCAGTCCGATGCCGACGTGGTCGAAGGCCAGGCCGCGTTCCAACTGCTCGGCCACTCTCGATAACATTTCTTCCGGGTTCAGTGTAGTGATGGCGTGGCGGGAAATGTTGTTCAGCAGCGCCAGGTGGCGCGATTTGGTTTGCTCTTCGCGGAACAAGCGCGCATTTTCGATGGCGATACTGGCCTCGCTGGCCAAGACACGCATCATTTCCAGGTGCCCTTCGTCGTAGAGGTTCTGTTGCAGCCCCCGCAGCGCCATCACGCCGATGACCTTGTCATAGGCAACCAGGGGCACTCCGCAGAAGGAACCTGACTCCTGAACCGGCCGCAATCCCAGCTTTACAGCCTCTTCCATCAGGTTTTCCCGAATTAACAAGGGCTGCCGGGTGCGAATGATGTGTTCAGTAAGATGATCTCCGAAAGGCCTGCTTCGCTTGGGCAGGCGAATTCCTTCTGTAATTTCCAGCTCGAAGCGAATCTGATTCTCTTCCGCGTCGTACATCGCTACGTAGAAGTTGCTTACGTCGAACATTCGCTTGAGTGCCTCAAAAATCTTGTTGAAAAGCTCATCCACATCCAGCGTGGAACTCAATGCACGCCCAATCTCGTTCAGCAGATGCAACTCCTCGGAGCGCCGGGTCGTTTGCTGAATCAAATAGCTATTCTCCACGGCCATGCCGATCTGGTTTCCCAGAGTCAGCAAAAGCCGCAGCTCCGCCTGCGTGAAGCGGCGAGTCTCCGCGCTGTTCAGCAGCAGCAGGCCAAAGGGCTCCTCCTTTGCCTGGAGACTGATCGCAATCACGGTGCGCATGCCGTGAGCCATCGCCAGTTGCCGAAAGCGCAAGAAAACCGCCTCGTGCTCGAGGGCGCGCCAGGAGCTCTCCTGCTCGAGCTCGCGGAAGACGACCAGCCCGCCCAGCCGCGAAACCAGTTGCATGAATTCGGCGTCCAGACCTTTTTCCCCAATGGCATTGCAAAACGCCGCATCGATCCCCACGGACGCCGTGACTGCCGGCTCCTGCGCTCCATTCCGGCGCAGACTCAAAAGTCCCGAGGGCATGTGGATTACACTCAGCACGCGCTCGAGCGCCTCCACCAGAGTTTTTTGTATCTCTCCGCCCATGAAGCTCGATGTGGTGAGGTTCAAATTGGAAAGCGCGAGGATGTTCAGTTGGACGCGGCGCCTCTGATCCTCATAGAGCACCATGACCATTACCACGGCAGCCAAGAGCGACGGAAAACTTGCGACCACCGTGAAGTCAGTGCCCCCAGGCCTGCTCAGGGGCCCAAACGCCATCCTGATCAGCGGCAGGATGGCCCAGCCTGCAAAGGCTGCTGCCAGTGCCCAGTCACCGTGTGTTTCCCGGCGGCGTGCCGCTTGCCAAAAAACAAACGCCACCGAGAGATACACGGCCATCATGCCAAGCTCGGGCGCGATCGACAGGTGTGGAACGCGCGCAGAAAGAGCATACAATCCGAACCACAATCCCATCAGGAAGGCCGCGGGAGCCCATGGCCGGGAGTTCGAATAGATCCGCGCCGCGCAGAAGAATGCGACTCCGCTCGCGGCAATCAGAGATCTCGCGAGCACAAGCAGCCAACTCGGAGGGGAGGGATTTGCGCCTCCCATCCAGTAGGTGGGACCAATGGTCAGATCGTGCAAGACCAGCAGATACCAGCCGATTGTCCACATCTGGAGATAGGGCCGCGTCTTGATCCTCTGCAGGTAGGTGAAAAAGCCTGCGGCAAGTGCGTGGACCGCCAGGATACTGAACGAAAGGATGCCAATGTGTACGACGGTGCTCTGTATCACTAGGCCGTTTCCCCACACCTGTATTTAAGGCGGATTCTTAAAGGATCAGCCAAAGGCATGGCAGCCAGCGGATTCTTTATCTCGCCTGGCTCAAGTCGTTGAGAGATCGGCAAATGTTCTCTACCAAGCCTGGTTTTCGACTATAGACTACGGTCTGCGAGCGATCAACGGTACGGGGGTACTAAATAAGGAACATCGCCTCCGCACCGTTTTTAGAGGCACTCTTCTTGCGTAATTTAGTGCCGCGCCAAAGAGTACAAGCAGACCGCAGTTCGGCGCTCCGCAGCAAACATAGCGCCCTCTATTAGCCGAGGCTAGCGATTGACTACACTCTCGTCGGCTCGCGTTTGTCGCAGGCATCGGCTATCATCAATTTTTTGTTGGAATTGGACATGACAGATTCGGGAAATCGCCAAAACGACTCGGCCGCGAAAGGCGTCCGAGTGCGTTTCGCCCCATCTCCGACGGGGTATCTTCACGTCGGCGGCGCTCGTACGGCTCTTTTCAACTGGCTTTTCGCGCGAAATCAGGGCGGCACCTTTATTCTGCGTGTTGAGGATACCGATATCGAGCGCAACCGCCCTGAATTGGTCGAGGGCATTCTCGACGGTCTGCGATGGCTGGGACTTGACTGGGATGAGGGCCCGTTGTACCAGTCCCAGCGGCTCGCCGGCTACACCGCCGCAGCGGAAAAGCTGCTCTCGGCTGGCGCGGCTTACCTTTGTTATTGCCCTCCGGAAAAATATGCGGGCGGCGACTCCGCAATCGAAGCCGCCGATGGTAAGAGCGAAGTTCGCCGAATCGTTCGCTGCACCTGCCGGGACGGCAAGCCGTCCACCGGCGGGCAGAATCCAGCGGTGCGCTTTCGTGTGCCTCTCAGGGTGACCACGCGCTTTGACGACGCGGTTTTCGGTACGCGCGAAGTCCAGAACGACGAGATTGAGGATTTCGTGCTGCTGCGATCTGCTCGAACGACAGGCGGTACCCCATTGCCCACCTATCAGCTCGGCGCAGTGGTCGATGATATCGACATGCGAATCACGCACGTTATTCGGGGCGCCGATCACATTTCGAATACTCCCAAGCAGATTTTGCTCTACCGCGCGCTCGGTGCTGCTCCGCCGATTTTCGCGCACGTTCCCCTTATCTTGGGGCCCGACCGAACCCGCCTTTCCAAGCGCCACGGTGCCACCAGCGTGAGTTCCTATCGCGACGAAGGCTTTCTGCCCGAAGCCTTCCGCAATTTCCTGGCCCTGCTCGGCTGGTCCAGCGGCGACGACACCGAAATGTTTCGCACTGCCGAACTCATCGAACGCTTTTCGTTGAGCGGCGTCAGCCGGACCAATGCCGTTTTCGATCGCCCTAAGCTCGAATGGTTCAACCAGCAATATTTGCAGAAGCTTTCGCTTGACGAACTGCTCCCGGCAGTCCAAGCCGAGTTGGAGCGCGCGGGCCTTTGGCGGCCCGAGTGGGACACATCGCAGAGAGAATGGTTTGGACGCACGGTGGACTTATTGCGCCCGCGCACGCGCCTGCTGCCGAATTTCTCTCATTGGGCTCGGGCATTTTTCAGTGACGATTTCGATTACGATCTTGGCGCCCGCGAAAAGTTCTGGAAGGACGAACGCCTGCCGGATTTGCTGGCGCGGCTGACGGATGAGCTGGCCGCGTTGACCGAGTGGACTCACGACGCGTGCGATCACGCCTTACGTCAACTGGCCGAAAAAGCTGGCGTAAAAGCCGGGCTTTTGATTAATGCGACGCGCGTGGCCTTGGTCGGGCAGCCCGTGGCGCCGCCGCTGTTCGACACGATGCTGGTGCTTGGCAAAGAGCGCGTGCTGGCGCGCCTGCGCCGCGCCCTTCCGGGGATCTCTGCCCGCTCGGTAGCCGGTTAAGCGACGTTCGGTGGCGGGTTAACTGACCGGCGGACGCTTCGTCTGCCAATCACCGCTGATTTCGGAGAAACGGCGCGCGATGGCGATCAGGCGCCCTTCTTCGAATCTCCGTCCCACAAATTGCACCGCCAGGGGCAAGCCGCCTCGTGTAAATCCGCAAGGTATGGAGATCGCCGGCAATCCGGTGAAGTTGCCGGGCCGATTCAGATCCACAAGAGCGCTGCGCAGGGGCATTTCTATGTCACCCACGCGAACACGCTCAGAGCCCATCGCCGGAGCAGCTATTGCGGTAGAAGGAATTACGATCGCGTCCACATTTTCCAACGCAGCCTCCATCTCATTACACGCTTGTCGCATCGCTTCCTGCGCGTTCAAATAATCGAGCGCCCGCGTTTTGCCGCCCTGCTCAAGTCGGCTGCGCACGTCCGCGCCATATTCACCTGCGCGCGCCGGGAAATAGCCCGAGCGTTCGTGCAACTGGCTCGCTTCAACTGCCGCGATCAGGTTTGCCGCTTCGACGCCCGCCACCATGCCGGGCAGAGAAATTTCTTTGACCACCGCGCTTGATTTGGCGAAATCAGCGACGGCGTTTTCGGTAATCCTGCGTACTTCGGGATCCATATTGACCCAGAAGTGCTCTTTAGGGCGGCCCAGGCCAACGCGCCTTTGTTTCAGCGCGGGCCGAAAATTCCTCTCTCTGCGAGCCAGCGTTGTGGGATCGAGCGGATCGCGTCCAGCGATGCATTCCAATACGAGCGCGGCGTCCAAGGCGCTGCGCGCAATCGGACCCACATGATCGAAGCTCGCCGCCAGTGGAAAAACGCCGTGAACGCTGACGCGCCCCAATGTGGGCTTCAGACCTACCACGCCGCACAAAGCGGATGGAATGCGGATGGATCCGCCCGTATCGCTGCCGATAGCTGCGGCGCATAACCCGGCTGCGACTGCCGCAGCCGAGCCTCCGCTCGAACCTCCCGCGATTCGATCTGTGTTCCACGGATTTCGCACTGGGCCATAATGCGGATTCTCCGAAGTCACTCCATAAGCGAATTCATGGAGATTCGTCTTGCCCAACACGATAGCGCCGGCCTGCCGCAACTTCCGAACTACGGTGGCATCATCAGACGGCAAGAAGTCGCGCAGGATGAGCGAGCCCATGGTCGTGCGGACACCTTTCGACCAGATATTGTCTTTCAATGCCACAGGAATGCCGTGAAGAACCCCGCGGCGCTTCCCTCGCAATAATTCCTTTTCCGCCGTGCGCGCCTCCGACAGGGCGACTTCGGGAGTAACGGTTATAAAAGCATTCAAATTTGGATTCAGCCGCTCTATTCGCGATAGAAAGAGCTGTGTCAGTTCTACGGGCGAGACTTTTTTCCTCGCCAGCAGTGTCGAAAGCGCTTCAACGGTCGCGAATTCAAGGTTGTGCATGGGATTTTTTGTGATTCTGCCGCCGCGAATTGTAACTCAGCGCCATCATTTTCTGTTTTTCGATTCGGCTTTACGTTGGGAAAGACGCTTCGGGCCTCCTACCCTGCCGTGTACGATTGGCCACAATCTACGTGACATCCCCTCTTGCATCCGCAGTCGCCGCTATAGAATGAACGCGACCCGAGGCTCCGCCTCAGGCACCGTCCGCAGCGCAAAAACGAGACGGTGATACAAACCTGTATGCAGTGCGGCGCCATTAATGGCGCCGAAGCGCGTACCTGCTGCCTTTGCGATACGCGCCTCTCAAAATACGTCGACGCTATTTCTGTCCCTGTACCCGCCGAATTGAGGACTGAAGGCAATCTGGCCGTCGAGCCGGATTGGCGCAGCGAGGTCTCAGAACGCCTGGAGGCTTACCGTGTGCGCCGTGGAAGTCCCCGCGAAAGCCGAATGCAACCGGAATTGGCTTTCGCGCCGCCGAGCTCGCCTCAACCGGCTCTCGCACTACCGGAGCAATGCGCTGAGGTTCAGGCTTTCGAAGCGCCTCCGGCCACAATTACCAAGAGGCGCTTTCGACCCGCCCGAGTGGAGCGCCTGGAAATCGATGTGGAGCAACCCACCTTCGATTTCACTGGCCGCAGTCAGGCTGTCCCGAAGACGCCGGTATCCCCATACGATTCGCCGCTGGTTTCCGTTGCTCCACTCTTGGAACGACGCCGCGCCGGCGTGCTCGATCTGACCTTGCTTTTATTTGCTTACGGCGGCTTCCTGATGGTCTTTCGGGCTCTTGGAGGCCGGTTTAGCGTTAGCCGGTTCGATCTGCTGGTCACGGTGGCCATCTTGGGCCTTCTGTATGCCCAGTACGTGGCGCTATTTACTTACTTTGCCGGAGCCACGCCGGGAATGATGCTGCGCGGTCTTCGGGTGGCTAGCCTGGATGGACTTGCTCCGTCGCCTCGACAGTTGCTCTGGCGAAGTCTGGGATATCTCATCTCCGCAGGAACCCTGATGCTTGGTTTCCTCTGGGTGCTCTGGGATGAGGATCAACTTTCGTGGCATGATCGCATTTCCCAAACTTGCATCACCCATGATCTCGCCCTGGCCGGAGACCCCTATAACCAGCCTAGCGAGGCTAGCTGAGCGCTTGGAATTAAAGAACCTGGCGCAGGGTAACTACCGGGCAATCGGATCATCTAAAGAAGGGATTATTTGACCGATGGCGCCGGCCGGCGACGTGAGTTTATCCGCGCCGTGATACAATGATTTGGCGTCAGCGGTCCAACATATTCCTGCTGTGCCGCAACTCTCATTGGGAGTAAATCGCATGAGTCGCTTCGCCAAAATTGCAGTCGTTTCCGTGTCGTTATTGGTCTTTTCCTATGTCGGCTTGGGCTACATGCTGGGCAAGACCGACGACGACAAGGCCTACCGCTCTCTCACCGTTTATGGCGAAGTTCTGCAGCGCGTGCAGGAAGATTATGTCGATGAGCCCAATCTCTCCAACGTGACCGCCGGCGCTCTTCACGGCTTGCTCGAATCGCTGGACCCCTTTTCCGGCTATCTGAGCCCTCGGGAATACGCCGATTTCAAGGAGAAGCAGAAGAACAACACGCGCGCCGAAATTGGCGCGACGATGGCAAAGCGCTTTGGATACATTGTGGTCGTTTCGGTATTGCCCGAGAGCCCGGCGGAAAAAGCGGGGCTGCACAGCGGCGATATCGTCGAAGAGATAGCCGACTTTACAACCCGCGAAATGTCGGTCGGCCAGGCGAATTCGTTGCTCACGGGCGCTCCCGGAACAAGCGTGAAGCTCGCGCTGGTGCGACGCGGAAAGACCGAGCCGCAGCCCGTCACGCTTACGCGCGCGGTGATTCCCATGCCTCATCTGGCTGGCGACAAGATTGACGACGGCGTAGCCTACGTTCGCGTCCCCTCGCTACAAACAGGTGCCGCTGCCGAGCTTAGGGATAAACTCCAGCAACTCGACAAGCAGGGCCTGCATAAGCTGGTGCTCGATTTGCGCGATTGCGCTCGCGGACCGGTATCGGAAGGAATTGCAGCCGCACAACTCCTGATCCCCTCTGGCACAATCACGGTCCTAAAGGGTCAGACGGTATCTCGGCAGGAATTCGACGCGGCGCCGGACAAAGTTGTCTGGCGCGGGCCGATCGCAGTTTTGATTTCGCCCAGCACTTCTGGGGCAGCCGAAATTATTGCTGCAGCGGTCGGCGACAATCATAGAGGCGAGGTCGTCGGCGAGCGCTCCTTCGGCGCTGCATCCGAACAGAAGATCATTCCCCTTGAAGATGGCGCGGCCCTTGTGCTTACCGTCGCCTATTACTACACGCCGGGAAACAAGTCGATTCTCGAAAATGGCGTCATGCCGACCGCGGAGGTCGCCGCAACTCCTCTGGAACTTTCGGGCGAGGAGCCGCCGCCGCTAGGTGCCAATCAATTGCCTTCGAAAGATGATCCCGTCGTTCGCAGGGCGCTTGATCTACTGAAGAACGACGCCCGCAAAGCCGCTTAACAAATAGGTCAGAGAATATTTGTAGCTCGGGTCGCACCGCCTCTTTTTCCGGCGGGAGACCTGAGGATTTTTTAATCCAGGGTTTCCAAAACCAGCGGAGCCACGTGTCGGGCGATGGCGGGCGCGGAAGTCAATCCTGGAGATTCGATTCCAACCAGGTGAATTGCGCGCGGATGTGCGGGATCGCGCGCGATCACAAAATCAGCGATTCCTTTTCTGTCTGGCGGCACGAGCTTCGGACGAATCCCCGAATATGCCAGCCGCAGGTCCTCCCGGCGAAGTTCAGGCAGTAAACCCTGTGCGTCCTGGAAAAATTCCTCGAGCGGCAGCCGATTGCGCTCGTAGTCATTTTTGTCATCGATGTAGTGCGCGGTCGGTCCGACCAGCACGGTTCCCCATAACGTTTTCGTGAGATGCACGCCCAGGCTTAACCGGTCGTGATGCGGCAGGGGATAGACCAACGCATTGACCATGTCGGCGCGTGCCCGCACCACTTCGGCATATTCGCCGCGCACTGGATAAATCCGGTAACTGTGGTTTCCGAGCATGCTGGCAACTTCATCGGCGTAAAGCCCGGCGGAGTTCACCACGCACTGGGCCTCGACGGTTTCTGTCTTAAGGCTTTCGTGCTCCGCTTGATCTCCGAATTCAATCTCTACGGCGATACAGTCCGGCTGTGCTTCTAACTTCTTTACGCGAGCGTTCGTCAATATGCTGGCGCCATGATCGCTAGCCACCCGGGCGAAGGCCTTCACCAGTTCTTCCGCGGAAACGATGGCAGTGGACGGCACTTCCAGCGCGGCTGCGGCCCGAATATGAGGCTCGCGCTGACGGATTCGCTCCGGCCCCACCAACTGCAAGCCTTCGACCCCGTTGGCCCGCCCGGTCTCGGCCAGCTTTTCGAGTTCCGGAATTTCCGAATCGTGAGCGGCCACAACGATTTTTCCGCAATTGCTATGGGGCACGCCGTGTGCGGCGCAGAATTCTTTGGTCAGCCGATTTCCTTCCACGCAAAAGCGAGCTTTGAGGAATTCCGGAGGATAGTAGATGCCCGAATGAATCACGCCGCTGTTGCGGGTACTGGTAGCCATACCCAGCCGCGGCGATTGCTCCAGCAGGAATACGTCTTCGATGCGGCCTGAAAGTTCGCGCGCGATGGCACAGCCCACCACACCACCGCCGATGATGACGACATTAACTCGATCCATTGGAAGAGGGCGCGCGCAATTGTGAGATGCGAGAACGGTCCGCGCGGCTCATTTTAGCAGCGGGATGCTTTGCCGTCATGGCAGGCGCGCGGGCAGCGACTCGCAGGCGTTACGCGCCTCCCAGCGGCAGGAAGTATTGCGTGCCTTTGACGGGTTCCTCGAGCCGCCGCAAAAGCTGCCGTAAATCCTCATTGCGATTGACGAAGTCGATCTCCGAGGTATTCACCACCAGCAGATCCGAGGAGGCATAGCGAAAGAAAAAATGGTCGTAAGCGCGCGCGACCTCTTCTATATACTCCCGCGAGATGCGCGATTCTCCCGGCGCGGCCTTTTTTTCGATGCGCTCGCGAAGAACTTCCGGCGAGGCTTGCAGGTAGATAACCAGTCCGGGCCGCGGCAAGTCCGCCGCGAAGCGCTCGAAATAGCGTTCGTACAGCTTCAACTCCTCGTTATCCAGGTTCAGATAGGCAAAGATCTTGTCTTTCTCAAAAAGGAAATCCGCAACGACGGTTCCCTCGGCGGCCAATGCCTCCTGCACGCGCCGATGTCGTTCGATCAGGAAATACATCTGCGCTCGAAAGGCTGAACCCCTCTTTTCGCGGTAAAAGTCAGCCAGAAAGGGGTTGTCCTCGCAATCCATGATGCGCCGCGCGTGCATGCGATCGGCCAGGAATCGCGCCAGGGTCGATTTGCCCACGCGCAGAGGGCCTTCAATGGCGATGTATCGCGGCGGTTCGAATGCCGGCGCTTTCGCCAGACTCCTTTCCGGACTGCGACGCATGGCGCGCGATTATAGCCGAAAGCCTGCTCGCCTTTGCTCGCGCAAATTGGATGGATGCAATTGATTTTGATAATTGGATGCCAGCAGGAGGTTCGGGGTACAGTTCCGGAAAGTTCAAGGGCAGGTCTTATCCGCTGTTGCATCCGATTCAGCTCAATTCAGCGAGCGCCGCATTGCGGATGTTGACACTCTGCGCGCACCGATGCGAGAATCCGCGCACGGCGGGGGCAATCGAACCGCGTAGCATCGTCACTTGGGAAAGCCTGCCTGGAAACCAAGAGCCTGGAAGCCAACAGAAGGAGAAGCCTTAAATGCCGAACCGATCGACTGTTCCTATTGTAGTGATTGCGCTCTCCTGTTGGGCCTCTCTGGCTGGCCCAGCGGCACATGCGCAGCAGGCTCCTACCTACCGCGTAGACCCATTTTGGCCCAAGCGATTGCCCAACAAATGGAGCAGCCAGCAATTCGTGGACATCTATGTCGACAAGGACGACCACATCTGGGCCATCAATCGTGCTGACGATGCCAAGCCCGATGAATTGGGCGCCATGACCATGCCGCCCCGCACCGAATGCTGTGTTTTAGGCCCCGAGGTGCTCGAGTTCGATGCTGACGGCAACGTTTTGCGCGCCTGGGGCAACCAGACTTACGTGCCTGGCTGGCCGGGGCGCTTGCAGACGATAGGCGTGGATCGAGATCTGAACGTCTATCTCTCCGGCACCATGCCCGGCGACAGCATCATCAAGTTCACGCAGGATGGGAAATTTATCTCGGATTTCGGGCATCGCGGCCCCAAAGTACCCGCAAACCAGGTGAAACAAGATAATCAACAGACGGCAATTTTCCCGCCCGGCATCGCCGCCTTCGATTTCGATGAAGACGCCCGCGAGGTCTATCTCCCTGACGGTTTTCTGAATAAGCGCGTGCTCGTCTATGACATGGATACAGGTGCCTTCAAGCGCGGCTGGGGAGGCCACGGCATCCCCTTGAGCGAGATCGACAACGATCCCACGCCGCCTTACGACACGTCAGGCCCGCCTCCGGATCAGAAGCAGTTCGCGCCGGCGCTGCACTGCGCGCATCCCTCACGCGACGGTTTCGTCTACGTCTGCGAGCGCGGCAGCGACCGCATTCAGGTCTTCACCAAGCAAGGCAAATTTGTGAAGCAGTTCTGGATCCACCCATCGACGCAGTCGCGCGGGCCTCATTGTGGCGGAATCTGGAGCATGACCGATCCACCGTGCGGGACGATCTATAACCTCACGCTTTCGACCGATCCGCAGCAGAAATATATTTTGGTCGCCGACGGCACCAACAATACGGTGTGGATCCTGAATCGCGACGACGGGAAAGTGGTAGGTTCCTTTGGCGGCACGGGTCATTATGCGGGACAGCTTCACTGGATCGACTCCATCGCCATGGACTCGAAGGGAAACGTTTACACCGGCGAGGTCGAAGACGGTAAGCGCATCCAGAAGTTCGTGCCCGTGAGCACTGCGCAGAGCACTGCCCGCTAGTCTCTGAACCCAGTAGGGCTTGTGAGACGCAGCCCCGCACTCATGATTGCTGTCGCAGCCCTTGCCGTCGCAGCGATTGAGATCGCCTTACACTGGCTGCTCGGCAATCGCGAACATCCCTGTGCGTTCCTGTCTGTTTAATGCGGCCACGGCCCTGACCGTCGTCGGTGCCTGCACTCGCGGGGGTTACCTCGGTCACCGCGAAGTCGCCCGTCGCAAGGCGCTGGCCTTGAAAGTATGGGGAGCGGGGACCTGATGAAGCTTCTACGATCGTTAGAGATTAAGCCCGGCTGTGCGTCCTACCTCGCTTGACGGGCATAGGAGTTCAGAACATCAGTTTGAGCCCCAATTGAATCTGGCGGGAAGTGCCGGTTGTGGCCACGATTTTGCCCGCCGAGGCACTGATCGTGCCGCCGGAAAAGATGTTCGGGTTCGGAAGACCGAAGTTGGTTCTGTTGGTGATATTAAAAAATTCGGCCCGAAATAGCACGCGCGTCGTTTCCGTGATGGGCGTGGTCTTGAACACCGAGAAATCGAACTCCGCGAGACCCGGCCCGTCTAACACTCCGCGGCCCACGTTTCCCCAGGTCCCTGACGTGGGAAGGCTGAAGGCTTTCGGGTCGTACCATTGGTCAACGGTACGAAGCTTCACAGCTCCTTGAAAGTTGGGATTCCAATTGGGACGGTCCGGACTGAATTGGTTGCCATTGCCGGACTGATTGGACCCAACCAGAGGGGTGAAAGGAAAGCCGCTCAAGAGGGTCACGATGCCATTAAACTGCCAGCCACCGGCAAGCTTGTCAGGCATGCCATTCAACCCGTTCAAAAGGCGCTTGCCGTGGCCGAAGGGCAATTCGTAACTGAAGTTTCCACTGCCCTGATGGCGGAAGTCCAGGGCGGAGCGGCCGTAGTCCCTCAGCGGATTGCGCGGATCCATCACCGATTGATTGTTATTCTGAGATTGGCTGCTGGCTATCCCGGTGCCATCGTCCAGGTTTTTCGAGAAGGTGTAATCAGCACGGAAGGTCAGCCCGCTGCTGAGGCGTTTGGTGAGGTCGGCCTGCAAGGCGTTATAACTAGCGACCCCCTCCATATACCAAAAATAAGCACTGCCCAAATACGGATTGGGCCGACCAAATGGACCTACTGACGGAAAATACTGCGTTCCCGGCGGCACAGATCCAGTGCCGCCAACACCACCGCTCGCGCAGTTAGCAGGGCCGGGGCAAATCTGCGGCGCAACCGAGTTCGCATCGATGTCGATAACGTTATGGTACGCGTGGGAGCCCACATAGCCGACGCGAATAGACATGTTTTGGCTCACTTGCTGCTCGATGAAATAGTTCCACTCCACCGCCGTCGGAGTCTTCGGGTCGACTTGAGTTCCCCACGGGGTTAGGGGAGTGCAGGATGGTGCCGGGGCGAGCACTGGCAGGGGGAGCCCCGGTCCGCAGAATGGCTTCAGGCTCTGGCCGGGAATGACCGGGAGGTAGTTAGAAAGGGGAACATTTCGGTACTGGAATTGAGCGTTGTTGGGAGCATTAAAGTCCAACTGGAAATTGAGATCATCGAGCAGCGTATAGTACATGCCAAATCCGGCCCGGATGGAGGTTTTGCCATTGCCGAACGGGTCCCACGCCAGGCCCACGCGGGGACTAAACAACTTGGTCGCGTTATTTTGCGTGAACGGCGACGTGCCGATGTGCGTGGCGCTATTCTGCGCGTCGCTAAGGGGCACGCCATTGGCATCGGGGAGATAGTTCGAAGCCCTCCCATACTTTTCGTTAAAACCGTTCGTGAATTCGTGCCGAATTCCGGCGCGGAGCGTCAGATTGTGGCGCAATTGGATGACGTCCTGAACATACCAGGCGCCTATCGTTGACCTCCAGTACATGACCGTCTTGTTGGGAACGCCCACGAAGTTGATGGGGATCCCTTCCAGGAAGGTTTGGAGGCTGGTAAAGTCTGCCTCTCCATTTCCCCGGCCCGCCGAGTTCGCGTTCACCTGGATGCGCTGAACCCAGACGCCGAAACTCATTTGGTGCTTCCCGCGGATGAGCTGCACATCATCCGATCCGGTGAAGAGGTTTCTATTGTTCCAGATATTTCCGGAAATGCCGCCGCCGGCCGGAGTGAATGAATTCACTGCGGCGGCGGATGCACCCCCGATGGCAATGGGTCCAGACGGTCTGCCCGCAAAGAGCGTAAGGTCCGGAGTAAGAGTAGGATCCAGGGCGGGCGAATCGTACCAAAACGCCGCGCGCGAGAATCCCGCCCGGACCGTGTTGATGAGTTGCGGGGAAAAGGCGTGGGTTTCCTGCAGGCTATCGACTTGGCTGCGCAGCCGCGCGACCGTGCCGAAAAGCGGGTTAATGAGAGGGGAAAGGTTGTACCCGTCGTCCCCGGTGGCCGCAGCGGTGAAGGTATCCTTAGTCGAAATGTTCTCATCGAACCGCACCGTGCCGAAGTCTTCTCGAATTTGCTGCAAGGGGCTGTTGAAGTTCTCAGCGACTCCGGTGGGCAAGCCGTTCACGAGCTGCTCGGGGCCGTTGGGCTTCGGCCACAAGTTCTGAGCGAAGGTCAACATCTTGGTGAAGTACAATGGGTTTTCCCCCTGATTGACGTCGAGTAATCCCGAGGGAGGGCAGGAGGCCGGCTTCGAATAAGTGTAAGTGAAGGGCAATTTAGTGACGGGGTCGTTCACGTTGCCGCGGAGTTTTTGGTTGGTGACCACGTTGCAAGGCAGAAAACCTTGGCGCGCATTGTCGTCGGGAACAATGGCCACGTTCGGAAGTCCCAGCCGCTGACGGAAGCCTTCGTAACTGCCGTACAGGAACGCTTTATCTTTTTTGATCGGACCTCCCAGCGAGCCGCCAAATTGGTTCCGCTTGAAGGGCGGGATCCTCTGTCCTCCCAGTCCCTCACTCGGGGGATCGAAAAAGTTCCGGGCGTCCAACGCGCTATTGCGCAAAAACTCGAAGAGCGAACCGTGCAGTGCATTGGAGCCGGACTGCGTGACCGCAGTGACTTGCGCGCCCGCTCGCTTGCCGTATTCGGCCGAGTAGGCATCGGTGAGCACATTGAATTCCCGGACGGCGTCAATGCCCAGCAGTTGCCCGCTGACGCCCCCCGGCGTGATCCCGATATTGCTGCTGCCCGTGTATTCAATGCCATTCAGCAGAAAGAGATTGTCGAGCGGCCGCCGGCCGGCCACCGTGAAATAGGCCCCTTCCCCCGAGCCTACCGACGGCCCGGATTTGAGCGCAGAATAGTTGATGGCCCCAGGATTGAGAGTGATCAAGTTGTCGAAGCTGCGGCCGTTGAGCGGCAATTCCTTGACCTCCCTCTCTGCCACCAGTCCGGAAATCTCTGCCGTAGTGGTGTTGACCAGCGGCGCAGCCTCGGTCACCGTGACACTCTGCGTTTGCTGGCCTACCCTGAGAGTGAGGTTGATCACTTCCTCGCGGCCCACCGTGAGCGTAATTCCCTTTCTGATCTCGGTCTGAAAGCCCGATTGCTGGACTTGCAATTCATAGTTGCCCAGGGGCAAGACCGGAGCGATGTAACGGCCGCCCTCGTCGCTCGTGACCGTTCTGGCAGTTCCCGTATCGACGTGCCTGATGGTGACCGTGGCTCCAGCGATGACGGCTCCCGACGAATCTTGCACGACCCCGGAAATTGTTCCCGTGTTCACCTGCGAAAACAGCGAGAGCGATAAAAACAAC
>Ga0209648_10000641_pt1 | contig 26994 bp, 27 predicted proteins | sample GraSoi2013_115cm_FD_185830 | JGI IMG/M metagenome (GOLD analysis project Ga0209648, IMG submission 185830) | Grasslands soil microbial communities from the Angelo Coastal Reserve, California, USA - Sample 9_17_2013_115cm (SPAdes) (version 2) | ecosystem: Environmental > Terrestrial > Soil >...
TGGGGAAATCCCTGGAACTGCTGCTGGAAATCGGCGCGAATTTCCGGCGCGCGATCTTTGTGCCGCATTGGCTGCCGACGTCCACGAACCTGCGGGTGAAGCGCGAAATTGCGCAGATCGAAAAGATCCTTTACCGGATTATTGCGGAGCGGCGTGCTTCGGGCCGCGATGCCGGCGATCTTCTCTCGATGCTTCTTTCGGCGCAAGACGAGGACGGCTCGCGCATGACGGACCGGCAGCTTCGCGATGAGACCATCACTTTATTCCTGGCGGGGCACGAGACCACGGCCAGTACGCTGTCCTGGACGTGGTGGCTGCTGGCACGGAATCCCAGGGTGGAAGCAAAGCTGCATGCGGAATTGGACGCCGTGGTCGGCGATCGCGCTCCTACTCTCGATGATCTGCCAAGGCTTGGTTACACGGGACACGTCATCACGGAATCGCTGCGGCTGTATCCGGCAGCGTGGGGATTGGCGCGTCTGGCCGTCGAGGATCATAAAATTGCAGGCTATCCCGTGACAAAGGGAATGGGTGTGGCCATGGCGCAGTGGGTGGTGCATCGAGACCCGCGATGGTACGACGCGCCGGAAGAATTCCGGCCGGAGCGATGGGAAGATGATTTATTGAAACGCTTGCCGCGCTTCGCCTATTTTCCATTCGGCGGCGGTCCGCGCCAGTGCATCGGAAATACGTTTGCGCTGATGGAAGCAACGCTGATTCTGGCAACGATCGCGCGGAAGTTTCGATTGCGGCTGCTGGCGAATCATCCCGTGGTGCCGCTGGCGTCGATCACGCTGCGGCCGCGGCATGGAGTGCGTGTCACGCTGGAGTCGCGGGAGAAAAAAGAAGCAGTGTCCTCGTCAAAAGGCAGGCAAGCTGCCGTCGCCGATTAGTTGCCTATCTGCCTGCCGTCAGTGGACCAAGTTCGGAGCGCGTCTGCATGACGCGAAGAATGGAGTCACGCGTGACAATGCCAACGATCTGGGGCGCGCCGTCGCCGGCACCGCTCACCACGGGCATCTGATTGACATCCGCGCTCAGGAGCCGCTCGAGCAAACGCAGGAGTGGTTCCTCCGGCGACGTCCAAAGGATTTTGTCCCGCGGAATCATGGCGGCCTGGACGGAGTTGTGTGCCCACTCGTCGCGCGGGACGGAGTTAAGAGTGTGAACGTTCATCATGCCGACGAGGCGATCGTCGCTAACCACAAGGTGGCAGCGGCGGCCGGTGCGGAGCACTTCGGCGCTGTATTCTTCAAGCGTGATGTGCCCGGGAACCGTGGGCACTTCCTTGCTCATGACGTCGGCGGCGCTGAGGCCGGAAAGGGTTTCGCGGACGGCCACTTGAGCGACGCTCTCCTGCGCGGCATTCAAAATGAACCAGCCGATGAACGCGGTCCACAGTCCTTGTTGAACGAAGCCGTTAAAGACACCATAAGCACCGGAGAGGATCATCGCGTAGGCAATCAATTTTCCGCTGGCGCCCGCGACGCGCGTCGCCTTCTCAAAATTTTTGGTAGCTCCCCAAACGATGGCGCGGAAAATTCTTCCTCCGTCCAAGGGAAATCCCGGCAAAAGATTAAAAACGGCGAGCGTGAGATTGGTCCACCCGAGCCATTTAGCTAGCGCTCCGACCGACTGGCTATAAGGGAAGAGAAGGGTTAAACCAAAAAATCCGCCGGAGAGAAAGCCGCTGGCCAGAGGTCCGGCAATCGCGATGTTGAATTCCTGAATGGCCTTGGAAGGCTCGCGCTCGATGCGCGCCAGACCTCCGAAGAGAAAGAGGGTGATTGAAACGACGGGAATTTTGTAATGCTGGGCCACGACGCTGTGGGAGAGTTCGTGGAAGAGCACGGAGGCGAAAAAGAGGAGGCTCGTCAGGACGCCCACGGTCCAATGCTGTGTGTCGGTCCAAAGCGGATGTTGCTGCTTGTACTGCAAAGCGATGATGTAGGTGATGGCCGCAAAAATGAAGACCCAAGTCGAATGGAGGTAGATGGGGATTCCAAAAATTTTGCCGATGCGTAAGCCGGAGCCGCGGTTCATGGGTCTTCTCTTGATTAGCCTAGCATAAGACTTGAATGGAAGCCGGGAGGGAGAAGGTTTGGCCGGAAGGGAGCGGCGGAAAGAATCGAGAATGTGAGAAAACTCTATCGCATGGCCACCCCGACCGGGTCGGGGCGGTCTCCGAGCGCACAGGGAACGAGAAAAAGAGAGATGCCGCCCTGAAGGGACGGCGTTATTCGCAGCAAGGAGCGAAGACTCAGGCCTGAACGCCGGAGCTATAGGCTGTTCACCTTTTGTGTTCACTTTTGCACAGTCTTGCAGCACGCTGCGCCGGAAAATGGTATTCTTATGGCTGCCTATCACGTTCTGCACACCGGGCACTCGCGCATTCAGCAAAGCAGATCGCCGGAGAGCACATGGAATTGACCGTAACGCAACAAGAGCGCCCCTGGGACCGGCCCTTCTGGAAGCCGGTCCACGGAAAAGAAGGCGTCTTCGCTTATCTCGTTCTCATTCACGTTCTCGCGGTCGTAGGCCTGATCCTCTTCCCAGTGCCGAGCCTCAAGGTTGTTGGCATGACGTTGCTCAGCATCGCCTTCGGCGGTCTCGGTACGACGGTCTGTTATCACCGCATGCTCGCTCATAAGACCCTCAAGACCAACCGGTTCATCGAGCAAATGTTGATTTTCTGGGCGGTCTTCAACGGCTCCGGCCATCCGGCGAGCTGGGTCGCGTATCATCGCCTCCACCACTCGGTTACCGACACGCCCGAGGACATCTCGAGTCCCAAGCAGGGCGGCTTCTGGTGGGCGCATCTTCGCTGGCTCTATCAAACTCAGCCCGCGGACAAGAAGCGCTGGGCGCCTGAACTGACTGGCGGCGTCTATAAGATTTGGGGCTGGGCCGAAACGCCCGTCATAGTTTTCTCGATCTGCATCGGCCTGATTCTCGGCTTTGGCTGGATGGGCTTCTTCTGGATGGGCGCTATCCGCCTGGTCTACTCGCTGCACATGCAGTGCCTGGTGAACAGCCTCACACATCTCAACCATGTCGAAGAAGGCGATTCCAGCATGAACGTCTGGTGGCTCGGCCCATTCCAGTTGACGGCGTGGGGCGAGAACTGGCACCAGAACCATCACACACACGCCGGTTCCGCGCGCCTGGGCCTTCGCTGGTATCAAACCGATATAGGCTGGTATTTCATCTGGATGCTTGAAGCCGTCGGGCTGGCCCACTCGGTCAAGCGCCCTCGCGCTTCGTAGCCCGGTGCGCGCCACCGGGCCCGCTTTGTCCTAAACTGTGGAGCGGGCTTTAGCCCGCACCTTGCGCTGCATGTACGCACAAAAATTCAATGTCAACGTAGTGATTCGCGGCGAAACCCGCGCTTGTCCGCTCGATTGGCTCGATCAATTCTGCATGCGCAACTTCACCAACTCCGCCGACTTCGACGACACGCTTCCCGTCGCTGATGGCAAGATCGAAGCCAGTTTTCGCCTCACGCCCGAACGCTTCTCGGAAGGCCTTGCCGCCTGGTTAACGCAGCGCGGCAAAGGCGAAGGTAAGCCCGTGGCGGTGCAGGTCACTCGCGAATAGTCTCTTGGAACTACTCGGTGAACGAACTGCTCACGGCGGGGAACGGCTCTAGGCTGCGGAATCCCGCTTCTCGCCGCGCAGCACGGCGCGAATTTCCGGCAATGCCGCCAGCGCCGCCGCTTCGCCGGCTGCAATCATCTCCGGCGTCTTGCTGAAATCGTCCCACACAAAAGGTTTTACATTGGGTTCGATAATGACGTCCGCCTGGGTGCGCCAGGCGAAATCGCTATGCCGCTGGATGATGTTGAAGGAGCGGCTGAGGACATCCGTGAACGTGCGAGGCACTTCGATGTTGTCCGCTTCCAGGTAAACGGCGATGACCACGTCCGCGCCAAGAAGCAAAACGCCCTCGACGGGCACCGGCGAGGTGACGAATCCGTCGACCAGCGTCCGCCCCTCAAATTGAATGGGCACAAAAAGGCCGGGATAAGCGCAGGAGCCGCGCAGCGGCGGCGCGATGGGCCCGTGGGAATAGTAGACGGAAACACCTGCGGTGATGTCCGTGGTTGCGATGGCCAGCGGCGTCTGCAATTCCTCGAACGTTTTTACAGGAGTAAAACGCTCGAGATATTTTTCCATGCGTTGGTTGGTGGCCAACCCGAGCCAGGACGGCGTCCAGCGGCCGAAATCCTTGAAGTTCGTGGTTGTTCCAACGTTGGCCATTTCTTCCAGCGATGCTCCCGCGCAGTAGCCCACGGCGATCAGTGCGCCGACGCTCGTTCCGGCCACGCAATCGATGGGAATTCCCGCTTCGCGCAAAACGCGGAGGACGCCGAGGTGTGCAATACCGCGCGCAAAGCCGCCCGCTAGAGCCAAGCCCACGCGCGGGCGCTCCCGGGGTTCGCTCTGCTCGCCGTAGGCGAAGGCGCGAAACTTGTCCTTTGCCGCTCGAAACCAGCCTAGCCTGCCGGAGTCTTTGATTTCTTCCGCCATACGTCCATTTTAGTACTATCGTTGGGCACCAGCGTGTCGTTTGACCCGCGCATGCCGGTTTTGTAACCTGTCCCATCGAACTTAGCGGGCCCTTATAAATCCAGTAAAAAAGGCGTGCCATGAAACGTCGCATCGAAAAGGCAGTGGTGCTGGGAGCAGGAACGATGGGCTCGAGGATCGCGGCGCATTTAGCGAACGCCGGGTTGCCATGCATTTTACTGGACATTGTCCCGCCGAATTTGCCCGCGGATGCATCGGCCGGGGAGCGCAACAGAATTGTGCGCGCGGGGCTGGACGCGGCGAAGAAGTCGAAGCCGGCGGCATTTTTTACGGCGGCGATCGCCGAAAAAATCGCTATCGGAAACTTCGAGGATGACCTGGCGCGCTGCGCGGAAGCGGACTGGATCATCGAGGTGGTTGCAGAGAATCTGGAGATAAAAAGAAAGTTGCTGGCCCGCGTGGCCCAGTTTCGCAAGCCCGGAGCAATCGTAACCACGAACACATCCGGCTTGCCCGTGCATTTGATCGCCGAGGGCATGAGCGAAGAGTTTCAGCAGCACTGGGCGGGGACGCATTTCTTCAATCCGCCGAGATACTTGAAACTAGTGGAAGTGATCCCCGGGCCGAAGACATCCAGTGACGTGGTCGAGTCGTTGAGCGAGTTTTGCGACCGGCGATTGGGCAAAGGCGTGGTGGTGGCAAAAGATACGCCGAACTTCATCGCCAACCGCATCGGAACGTTTTCAATGCTGAATGCGCTGCGCCTGATGGGCACGCTCGGCATGACGGTAGAAGAAGTGGACGCGTGCACGGGGCCGGCGGTGGGCTGGCCGAAGTCGGCGACGTTTCGAACGGCGGATATCGTCGGCCTCGATGTGCTCGTTCACGTCGTGAAGAACATTTACGAAACGGCGCCGACCGATGAGTCGCGGGAAATGTACAAAGTGCCGGCGTTAGTGGAAGAGATGGCCAAACGCGGCTGGCTGGGCGCCAAGACCGGGCAGGGTTTTTATAAGAAGGTGAAGGGCGAAGGCGAGAAAGAAATTCTGACGCTTGATGTGAACACCATGGAGTACCGCGCGCGGCAGAAGGCTAGATTCGCTTCGCTCGAGATGGGCAAGGCGATTGAAGACACGCGCGAACGTCTGCGCGCGTTGGTGGGACCGGTGTTGGAGGGACAGAAAGGCGACAAGGCGCAGCAGTTTTTGTGGGGTGGGCTTTCCGAGATGTGCTTGTACGCGGCGCGCCGCGTGCCGGAGATTTCCGACAACGTTGTCGACGTTGATCGCGCGTTGCGCTGGGGCTTTGCCTGGGAACTCGGACCGTTCGAAATCATGGATGCCATTGGCGTGAAGGTGTTTGCCGGACAGGTACAGAAAGAAGGGCGCGCGCTGCCGGCGGTCATCGAAAAAGTGCTGGCCAGCGGGCGGAAGGGATTTTACGAATCGGAGAAAGGCACGACAACGGTTTTCGATGTTCGCAGCAGCGGAGCGAAAAAAGTCGAAGAGCCAAAGGGCGTCATTATCCTGAAATCGCTGAAGGATGCGGGCCGCGAAGTGGAGCGCAATTCCGGCGCAAGCCTCATCGATCTCGGCGACGGCGTGGTGTGCTGCGAATTTCACGCCAAGATGAACGCCATCGGCGCGGATCTGATCGCCATGCTGCACAAGGGGCTGAAGCGGCTGGAGACGGATTTCGACGCCATGGTCATCGCGAACCAGGCGGTGAATTTCTCCGTCGGCGCAAACCTGATGTTGGTTCTGGTGGGGGCGCAGGAACAGGAGTGGGACGAATTGCACATGGCGGTAAAGCAATTCCAGAACATCAACCTGGCGATCAAATACGCCGCAAAGCCTGTGGTGGCGGCGCCGCAGGGGATGGCGCTGGGAGGCGGCTGCGAAGTGAGCTTGCACGCCGCAAAAATTCAAGCAGCCGCGGAGGCGTACATCGGCTTGGTGGAAACCGGAGTCGGCTTGATTCCCGGCGGCGGCGGCACGAAGGAAATGCTGATTCGCGCGAATGAACACGCCGGCGGGACAGGCTCCAGCCTGTCCTCCTCACCGGAATCCGACCTCGATCTTTTCCATGCCCTGAAGCCTGTCTTTGAAGCGATCGCCATGGCCAAAGTCGGCACCAGCGTGGAGGAATGCCGCGACCTGGGATATTTGCGCCGCGAAGATGGCGTCTCCATGAACCGCGACCGGCTGGTCGCAGACGCCAAGGAATCCGCACTCGCGCTGGTGCGCGGAGGCTACAAACCTCTGACGGCAAGCTGGCAGGAAGGCGCGCAAACGACGCAAATCAAAGTGCTCGGCGAACAATTTCTTGCCGGCGCGAAGCTCGCCATCCACATGATGCTCCGCGGCGGCTACGCCTCCGAGTACGACGCCCACGTTGGCCGCAAGCTCGCAAACATCCTCGCCGGAGGGCCGCTGACGTCACCGCAGCTAGTCAGCGAGCAGTACGTTCTCGATCTGGAGCGCGAAGCCTTCGTCTCGCTCTGTGGTGAAAAGAAAACCCAGGAGCGCATCGCTCATACTCTCAAAACCGGCAAACCGCTCCGAAACTGAAAAACTGCAAGGTTGCCTTGGTGCGATGTAAGGATTACGATACAGGTAAATATGGCTAGCTCCACAATGACCGCTCGAGATCGAGCGAGAAAAATTGCTCTGACGGTGCAGGTGTGGAAAGAGGCTGGCACCCACGTCGCTTACGCTCCCGAACTCGACATTTCGAGCTGCGGCAAAACGGCGAGCCAGGCGAAATCGCGCTTGCGTGAAGCTGTTTCCCTCTTCATTGAAGAAGCGGAGCGCATCGGAACGCTATCCGACATCCTCGAGGAAGCGGGATTTGAGAGGCAGGGCAACAGTTACAAGCCGCGAAGGATTTTGACGCGCGAGAAAATGCAGTTGACCTTGCCCGCGGCTTAATCGGCGGCGAGGAACTTTAAACTATCCTCCAAAAGTTTTACAGAGATTTCCCCCTGATATGATCTAAGGACTCCTGGCTTCCAAACGCAAAATAGATTATTTTGCGGAACAGATACATGTCGCGTATCGCGCCAATCTCCTATCGCAAATTAGTGCGTGTTCTTGAATTGGAAGGATTTCGCCTTGCGCGGGAACGCGGCGATCACATGATTTTCACGAAAGAAAGCATATTGAGGCCCGCCGTAGTCCCGCGATACGACCCACTGCCCGTCTTCATCATCAAAAACGTATTGCGCACAGCGCAAATCAGCCGGGAAAGATACTTGGAGCTTTTGGAACGCGTCTAAAAGCGTAACATCCTGTCGGATTGGCCTCTTTAATCGTATAAAAATGTATTGATATAATGATTCGCAGTGCGGTATTCTGCGAATTCACAGGAGGCCGATCGTGCAAAAGCTTTTGGCGCCGCGTGAAGCGGCAAACATCCTGGGCATTAGCTATCCCACCTTGAAGCAGTGGATCTACCACGGAAAAATCAAGTCCGTGAAGACGCCCGGCGGCCATCACCGCGTGCCGGAGAGCGAGATCGACCGGCTGTTTCCGAAAAAGCTGGAGCGCGGAGACATCGAGACGCGGCGCGGAAATTTGCGGAAGATCAGCGGGCGAAACCAGCTGATTGGACGCGTGGTGGCGATCAAATTCAGCGGGCTGCTGGCGCAGGTCACGATGGCGATCGGGGAGCAGCACATAACGTCGATCATCACGGCGGATGCGGCGAAGGAGTTGCGGTTGAAGCCCGGGGAGCGGGCCGCAGCACTGATCAAATCGACCGAAGTCATGATCCTGAGAGTGTAACAAAAGCAGTGACTTCCTATTGGCGACTGGTGACTGGTAGAAACACAAAAACGTGCAAGTGGTTCCGCGTGCTTCCACTGATTCTTTCTATGTTCCTTGCCCCGCATGAGGTGCGAGCGCGGGAGAAACAAATCCGCGTAGCGGCGGCCGCGGATTTGAAATTTGCGATGGGAGAGTTAGCGGAAAAGTTTGAGAAGCAGTCAGGAACGAAAGTGAATGTGACTTACGGATCGAGCGGGAACTTTTTCTCGCAAATGCAGAATGGGGCTCCTTTCGATCTGTTCTTTTCTGCGGACATTGAGTATCCGAAAAGGCTGGAGGCAGCGGGACTCGCGGAGCCGGGGACCCTATACGAATACGCCGTGGGACGAATCGTAATTTGGACGCTTGCGGATGCAAAGGTAGATGTTGCCAAACAGGGATGGAAGACCCTGTTGGATGCAAGCGTCAAGAAGATTGCCATCGCCAATCCGGAGCATGCGCCCTACGGACGCGCGGCGGTCGCTGCGTTGCAAAAGGCGGGAATCTACGAATCCGTCAAAGCCAAGCTGGTGTACGGAGAAAATATTTCGCAAGCGGCGCAATTTGTGCAGTCGGGAAACGCGCAAGCGGGGATTGTGGCGATGTCGCTGGCGGTCTCGCCTGCCATGCGCGATGGAAAACGCTGGGAGATTCCAGCGGCGATGCACCCGGCGCTTGAACAGGGAGCGATTGTCTTGAAAGACGCGAAGAATAAGGAAGCGGCGCGAGCGTTCCTGGAATTTGTGAAGAGTACGGCAGGGCGCGCCATACTCGCGGAGTATGGTTTTGCGTTTCCGGAGAAGCCGAGAAAAGAAGAAAAAAAGATAACGCAGAGACGCTGAGGAAACGCGGAGAAGAGTAAAAAAGGGACGGCGAATGGAAGCCTTGTGGTTGTCGATGAAGTTGGCGGCGTGCGTGGCGGCGATATTGCTCTTGATCGGTATGCCGGTAGCGTACTGGCTCGCGTATTCGAAGTGGCGTGGGAAATTCCTGCTCGAATCGCTGGTGGCGCTGCCGCTGGTGCTGCCGCCAACGGTGCTTGGATTTTACGCGCTCGTGGCGATGGGGCCGCGCGGGCCGCTGGGAAAACTGTGGATCGCACTTTTCGGACACGGCCTGGCGTTCACATTCGGCGGCCTGATTCTGGCGTCGGTGCTGTACAGCTTTCCGTTTGCGGTGCAGCCACTGATCGCTTCATTTGAGGGCGTCGATCGAAAACTGCTGGACGCTTCGGCCGTGCTGGGTGCGGGTGGCTTGCGGACATTTTGGCGAGTGATCCTGCCGTTGTCGCTTCCCGGAGTGGTGACGGCGGCGGTGCTGAGTTTCGCGCACACCCTGGGAGAATTTGGCGTGGTGCTGATGGTGGGCGGAAATTTGGCGGGCGTGACGCGCACCGTCTCCATCGATATTTACGATCACGTGCAGTCCCTGGAATACGGCGCAGCGAACCGCATGGCGCTGGCGCTGCTGGCGATTTCCTTCGCCGTATTGTCCGTTGTCTATGCAGTGAATCGCCGCGTGTGGACGCCGTGGCCGGCGAAGTAAACGCGCCATTGCTCACCGCTCGGATTCGCAAAGAGCGGCGCAGCGCGGGCGCCTCCTCCTTTGTCCTTGATGTGCGCATCGAAGTTTCTTCCGGCATCACGATTTTGTTTGGAGCTTCCGGAGCCGGCAAGTCCACGCTGCTCGATTGCATCGCCGGACTTTCGCGGCCGGACGAGGGACGTATCGCGGCCGGCGGCGACGTACTGTTCGATTCCGCGCGTGGAATTAATGTTCCCGCGCCGAAGCGGCGAGCCGCCTACGTTTTTCAGACCTTGGCATTGTTTCCGCATCTGAGCGCGGAAGAAAATGTTTCCTATGGCTTGATGGATTCGCCGGAGGAAGAAAGGCAGAAGCGCGTAGAAGCAATTCTCAAAGCCTTTCGCGTGGAGAAATTGCGGAAACAAAGGCCCGGCGAGATTTCCGGAGGCGAGAAGCAGAGAATCGCGTTGGCGAGATCACTGGTGACCGAGCCGCGCGTGTTGTTGCTCGACGAGCCGTTGACCGGATTGGATGCGGAGCTGAAGGCGGCGATTGTGGACGATTTGCGCGCGTGGAATGCGGCGAAGAGAATCCCGATTCTATACGTGACGCACAGCCGCGAAGAAGTCGATGCGCTGGGCGAACGCGTGATCGCGCTAGAGAATGGAATCGTCGTGAGCGCCGGTGCGCCGATGGATGTCCTGGATGCGCCGCGCCGGAAAAAGTTGGCGCAAGCGGCGGGATTCGAGAATCTACTGAGTGCCACGGTGCTTGATCTGCGCGAGCCCGATGGCGTGATGCGCGTGCGGCTGGGTGAGAGTGCGTGCGAGATCGAGGTGCCGCTCGGCTATGCGGCGGCCGGGAGCCGCGTGCAGGTCGCCGTTCGCGCGGGAGACATTCTGCTCGCGACGGAACGGCCGCATGGATTGAGCGCGCGAAACGTGATGGAAGGACGCATCGTTTCGCTGGAGCAGCGCGGGACGATGGTCATTGCGCGCGTGGATTGTGGCGTCACGTTCGTTGCGCACGTCACGCCCGGGGCCGTGCGGACGCTGGAGCTAACGCCGGGGCGTCGTGTGTGGCTGGTGTTGAAAACGCACTCGTGCCATCTGGTGGAATAGAAGAGACGTTGAAGAACAAAAAAACTCTTCAAGCTTTCGGTTTCGCTGGAGCGGGCATCGTGGGCTTGGCCGCGGCGGGGACAGAGAATTTAACTTCGTCGGCCTCAAGGGTGTTGTCTTTGGGCGTGGCATGGATGACGACGAGGTCGCCGGCGGCGAGGTCGCCAGCCTTGGCCGGTTTGTCCTCATTGTTGGACCTTGATAGAAAGACGGTCGAAGCGGCGAATTTCACTTCCACGGACTTCCCGTCCCCGGTTTTCACAACCACGGAATCGGCGCTGATTTTTTCAACCGTTCCTCTGACGTGAACTTTATTGCCGTGAGCGAACGCCGTGCCCGCAACGAGCGCGAACCATAGTGTCAGCAACGATAGGCGAACTTTCATGAGCGTCTCCCAGTGGAATGGGAGGCCGATATGATCCGGCCTCGATCCTAGTGATGATCTTTTGATTCCGGCATGGCCTTCGGTGTTGCTCCATTCAAATAATCATTTTCCTGCTGTTCTTCGGCGCGGTCTTCGGGGCCTTTGGGATTGTAGCGCTCCATTTCGATGCGTTCCGCCGCGGTTAGATGGGGAAGGTGGCGGATGAAGTGAACCAGCTTCCAGCTGCCTTCCATGCCTCCATGCTCGCCGCCCATGGAAAATGCCGGCATTCCCGTGAACCGCACGCCATTCTCGATGATCCAGAACAGTTCGCCGTCGGCAAGATTTTGCGTTTCCGGCAAGCGCAAATCCGGTGGCTTGGGGTAGAGGCCGCCGCCAATCCCGGTCTGCCCGCCGCCGTCGTTGCCGTGGCAGATGGCGCAATGATCCGCGAAATGAAGCCGCGCATCGCGCAAATCCTCCGCCGAGGCGAGCACGGGATTCTGGGCCAGCCGCGCATTCGAAGGGATCGCCAGATGACGCACGTTGCGAGCCACCATGATTTCGAATCGATTGGGTGTGGCATGAGCGCTGAGGCCATCATGCAGGATGGAAGCGGCGACAGCGGCAACGAGCCCAAGGAGCGCTGCCGCGACGATGATGATGACTAGAGTTCTAAGTTTCATGGCACTGCGAGTATGTTAAAGGATGCGGGCCGGGGCGGCCAGCCGGGAATCCTTCCGCGATGACAAGGTAGCGCCACAAGCGGTTTCCTCTGGTAGGATACACAATAAATGGCGACCCCCACGATGAACGGAATCGGTTTGACGGCGGTGGAAGCCTGCCCGGCGGAAGTTCGCGAAATTCTCCGCGCGGTGGCCAGCAGCGCAGAGCTGACCTTCGAACAGGGACTGCTGCTGGCGACGACGGAAGGTCCGGTGCTGGATGCACTGGTGGCCGTCGCGGACCAGTTGCGTCGAGACACGATCGGAGACGGGATCACTTACGTCGTGAATCGAAACATCAACTTCACAAATGTTTGTTTCGTGGGCTGCAGTTTTTGCGGCTTTGGCCGCGGGCCCGGAGCCGCGGACGCTTACTCGCTCTCTTTCGAGGAAGTAGTGCGCCGCGCGCGCGAGGCTTGGGAACGCGGCGCCACGGAGGTTTGCGTTCAGGGCGGGTTGCCGCGCGACCTCGATGGGTTTTACTACCGGAATCTGCTGCGGGCCATCAAGCATGCCATTCCCGAAATGCACGTGCATGCGTTCTCGCCGATGGAAATTGATTACGGCGTGACGAAAACGGGAATGGCGCTGCGCGACTATCTGCGGATGATGAAGGACGAGGGGCTTGGCAGCATTCCCGGCACGGCGGCGGAGATTTTGGATGATCGCGTGAGAAAGGAACTGAGCCCGAACAAATTGCCGGCCGCGCGGTGGGTGGAGATCATCACCGCGGCGCACGAGCTGGGAATCCCGACGACTTCAACGATGATGTATGGTCACGTCGAAGAGCCGGCGGATTGGGTGCGGCACATGCTCCTCTTGCGCGCGATCCAAAAACGCACCGGCGGATTCACGGAGTTCGTGCCGCTCGGATTCATCCATGAGAAGACGCGGCTCTACCGTCATGGTGGAGCGCGGCCCGGAGCGAAGCGCGAGGAACACTTGCGGGTACACGCGCTGGCGCGAGTCCTGCTCCACGGGGCGATCAAGAATTTGCAGGTCTCCTGGGTAAAACTGGGATTCGAAACATCGCTCGCGTGTTTGCAAGCCGGCGCGAACGATTTCAGCGGCACGCTCATGGAAGAGAGTATTTCCAAGGCCGCCGGCGCGACTTTCGGGGAATACGTCTCGCCGGAAGAATTTCGCGCCAGGATTCGATCGATTGGGCGAGTCCCGGCGGAACGGACGACGACCTACAAAATTCGGCGAATGTTTGATGAGCCGGAACATGATCCTCGGACGGCTCCGGCGCAACTCCCCATGGTTCGGGCGGAGAGCCACGTGACATACACCGAAGGCGCCTACTGAGCGATTTCCATGCGCGCACTCCTCTTACCAGTCAAGGACCTGAACAATGCAAAGAAGAGGTTGATGGGCGTGCTGACGCCGGAGGAGCGGTTTGCCCTGGCGGAGGCGATGCTGGCGGACACCATTCGGGCCGTGCGAGGCGTTGAGCTGGCGGAGAAAATTTTTGTCGTGACGAATTATGAGCCTGCCATGCGCGTCGCCCAGGAAAGTGGCTGGGAGATTTTGCGGGAAGAGCGGCAAATTTCGGAGAGTGATTCCGTGGATGCCGCGTCCAGGATTTGCGAAGACCGAGGTGTCACGGCTTTGTTGCGCGTGCCCCTTGATGTTCCGTTGGTGCAGTCCAGTGACATCGATGAATTGCTGGCGGTCCAGTGTGAAGAACCGGCGCTGGTGATCGTTCCGTCGCGGGACGGCTTGGGAACAAATGCGATCTTGCGCATGCCGCCGGCCTTGTTCCCGTCGCATTTTGGCGAGGGAAGTTACGCCAAGCATGTTGGCGAAGCGGAACGCGTTGGTGCGCGGGTGATCCTGCGAAGGAACACAAGACTGGAAATGGATGTGGATGATGAGGGGGATCTGCGGGCGCTGCTGAAATACGATTTGAGCGGGACCGCGACGGGACGCTGGCTTCGCGAGAGTGGCGTGGAAGCTCGATTTCGGCCGCCAATTGCAAGGGCCGCAAAGTTTGCTGCAGAGCACTGAGAGAAAGCGCACGCGGCAGCGAATTCCGGAGATGGGTTTCGCTTGATTTTACAAGGAGGCTGAAATGAGCCAGGTGATTCCAGAAAAATATGCGGATTTGCTGGAGAAACAGGCGTTCGGAAATCTGGGCACGCTGATGAGGGACGGTAGCCCGCAAGTGACACCCGTGTGGGTGGATTACGACGGGAAATTCGTGCGCTTCAATTCAGCGAAGGGCCGCGTGAAGGACAAGAATATCCGGCGCGATCCCCGCGTTTCGATTTCGCTTCAGGATCCCGCGAATCCCTACCGCTATCTGGAAATTCGCGGCAAGGTCGTGGAAATTACCGAAAACGGCGCGGACGACCACATCAATAAACTCTCGCAAAAATATCTGGGCAAGCCCATCTATCCCTTCCGTCAGCCCGGCGAAGTGCGCGTGACCTACAAAATCGAGCCGGAAAAAGTCAGCTCGATGGGCTGACGAATTCAGAAACTGGAAATCGGAAAATCGAAATTCGTAAAGACTGATGAGCTGTTTTCCAAGTTGCACTTTCCAATTTTCTGTTTTCCATTTTCTAGTTTCCAATTTCCACTTTCTGGCCGTATTTCGGTTCTCGATTGAGAACTGACGGCTGAAAACTGTTCACTGAAAACTCATAAGCGCGCGGCGACGCGTGCGGCGATGCGGCCGTCAACCGTCCGGAACATGAATACAAGACTGTCCGTGAGAGGCACTCCGGCGCTAGAGACGAGCAGCTGATAGGACCACTGCAAACGGGGAGGCAACTCAGCTGCACGGGCCGTGGCGTAGGGAGCAATCCGCTCGACGGACGCGCGAACTTCCCTGATGTTCTTAACCTGCCGCAACTCCACACCGTGTTTCCAGTAAAGAGAAAGCTGCATAGAACCAACCATCTCGCGAGTCAAATACATGTGCGTTCCAACCTGCTGGAGTCCGGGGCTGCAGGACTGGTCGTGGATGACGAAGGAGAGGAGAAGCTGATCGGGGAATTGCGTGACGGTTTCCAAACGGTGCCGGAAGACGGTGTCGTGGCCGTCATCGATTCGTTTCAAATTGTCAAAGAATTCAGGAGAAGTGACGCTGCCGGAGACGCGGAAGCAGACGCCATTGGGCAGCGAACCATCGGTTGCAAAAAAAACGCCGCCGTCGTAATTCCAGACGGACTTGTCGCGTTTTGGCTGGCCGAGAGACGCGCCCGGAGCGCAACCGAGAAAAATCAGGAATGCGAAGCCGGCGATTTTGAAGTCCGAGAAACGCATAAGTGGCGGCCGCGTACAAGAGATTTTACTCCTTGCGGGCAGCGGCAAGAAGAAAAGTGAAGCCGTTAAAACTGTGGATGGCTTTGCCTTCTCCCGCGGGCTTGACGGCGCCCTGACCGGAGCGCACCGCTTGGATCGCTTCGACGAGTTTCGGAAGAACATCCGGTTGCGCAACGGGAATATTGTGCGCGCCCAGCACGAGTTTTAATTCCGGTGAAAGCGCCGCAAGCCGCTTTACTGAGTTGACGTAGGCATCGAGATCGGTTTCCGGGCGATACAGCCAGATCGGTCCGGGATAGTACGCGTCGCCCGTGAAGAGCATGCCGTTGGCGCGATCGAGAAGACAGATGGCGTCCGGCGTGTGACCCGGAGTAGAAATGACTTCGAGTGTGCGGCCGCCGAGATTGATTCTGAAGCCGTCGTGAATCGCGCGGGAGATTTTCCAAGGTTTTGTGGCGTACGTTTTTGGATTGAAACCCTTTGGCAAATCGCCGCAGAGCTGATCGGGAGCAATTTCCGCCTGTGCATCTTCACGCGAACCTTTCGCATTCGTCCTCGTAAATTCGGTGTCCATGCCGTAGACGAACGGGAATTGCCAGTTGCCGCCAACGTGATCGTTGTGGGTGTGCGAATTGAGAACCACCACCGGACGCGAAGTCAATTTGGAAGTAAGTTTGCGAATGTCGCCGATGCCCATGCCGGTGTCGAAGAGAACCGCTTGCTTGTGGCCCACCATGAGATAGGAAATGACTTCTTCCGCTTGATGCGGTTCGTAAATCGCGAAAACTTGTGGCGCGATTTTGTAGACCTCGAACCACAATTCGCCGGGCAATACGCGTTCGAGAGATTTGTATTCCGGCCGGGGAAGCGCGCGGCACCATTCCGGTTTTTCGGACTGCGGTGGAGGCGGGACGCGATCAGCGGGAGGTGACACGACCGAAAGAAAAAGATTTAACGCAGAGAACACAGAGTTCCCAGAGAACGCGGAGGAGGAGAAAGACAAAGAGGGCCCGGCCGAAGAAACTGAGCGAGCAGGGAGATGTTTTGCGGGTAGACAGATAGCAGCCATCACTGAGACTGGTAGAAGCAGGGGCGAGATTCTCATTTCGGTGACGACCCGACAAAGATGGATTTGGGGAGCATCATGTGGACGCCTTTGTTGCCGTCGACGAGTTCGGTGATGTGGAGATCGGCGGCGACGCTCGAGAGCATGTAGGCGTCGTCGCGCGAGAGATGTTTTTCGGTCACGAGGAAATCGATCATCTCGCGGACGGCGAGCGTGGCACAGGCGTTCAGGTCATCGTTGAGGCCCATGGTGATGTAGTGCGTGGCCGTTTCGGCGCGCGGCCACTTCAGGTGCATGTCCTTGCGCACGATGAATTGAAACGTGCCGATGAGCGAAGTTTCGAGCGCGGTGATATCCACTTCGCCGTCGCCCTGTCCGGCGTGGCCGTCGCCCACTTCAAAGAGAGCGCCGGGCGCGTGCACGGGAATGTAGAGCGTAGTGCCGGCGACAAGGTCTTTGTTATCGAGATTCCCCGCCATAATCCACGGCGGAGCGCTGTTGAAGCGGCCCGCGCTCTCGGGCGGTGCGTCGCCCATGCTGCCGAAAAAGGGATGCAGCGGAATCTCGATGCCCGGAGCGAATTTCGCCACCATGCGCTTTTCATCCAGCGGAATGATTTTCATTTTCGCGTAAGGATAATCGTCGGGCAGATAGCCACGGCCGGGGCCAAAGCCGTTGTAGGCGTAAGGAATGGCAAGTTTTATGGCGAGAATTTTTACTTCGAGGACGTCGCCGGGTTCCGCGCCTTCGATGTAAACCGGCCCCGTGAGAATGTGCCCGCCGGGCCCTTTGTCCTTCACCTGATCGGTGATGTCGCGCAGCGATTGCTCAACCTGATCGGGAGGCAGCCCCGCATCTTCGAGCCGCTTCGGACTGTTCGTGATCAGCGTCTGAATCTCCACCGTATCGCCCGACTTGACGCGCAGCACCGGCGCCGCCTTCGCGTCGTAGTAGCCCCAAGCCACGGTCTTCGGTGTCGGCTTCAACGTGTATGTCGCCTGCGCATTTGCCCGCAGAGCACCATGGAACGGGAACACTCCCAAACCAACCGCGATCAACACAGTCCGTCGCATCACTTCGCCTCTCTTCATCTAGCTGTCCTGTGCTTCCGCAGCAGCAGCCAGGACCCCCAACAAGGACTTGGCGTGCTCTTTGCGTGCATTTCGTTCGTCCATCTTGTCGGACAAATATTTCAAAGCTGCCCCGCCAGCCGATAGAGCAGGCAGGAACGGGGCAAGCGAGGGGACTAGCAGCGCGGCTGCACTCACCCAAGTGGCAAGCGCAGTGTTTTTGTATCGTCCTCTGTATTCCTCATCGATTTCGCGAACTCTCTTTTGATGTTCGATCAACAAGGAGGCGATCCCTCGCGACACCTCGGCCGTCACCCGATCAATTTCAGATAGGTCTGCTTCGTGCAATCCCTTCGTGAGTTCACGAATGCGAGATCTAAAGTCTTCATTTTCATTGTTTAGTCTCAGCTGCGCGAGCGACTCAATCGGTATGTTACCTAGCCACTGTAGTTGCGGTTGGTTTATGGCACGAACGTCAGCTATGGTCTCGTTACTCAGAACGCCCCTATCCTTGAGGCGCTGCTCAAAATATCCGGTACATAGTTTGTAGTAGAACCAGTGCTGTTCAAGACATAGCATCGGATTCGCCGCCAACTCTTCCGCGTTTTCCAATAAGTGAGATTGCGGAGCAAGCCGTTCAGCCAGCCCCCGCGCGACTAGCTCACCGGTTGACCACTTGGCCGCATCTGCCTGGAATTGGTCCGTGCGCCATTCCCTCATGTGCTGCCGATACAGTTCGACGTTCTCCGCGAGAGATTGGGCGGGGCTTCCGCCGGGTCCGAGAAAGATTCGGCTTTGTTCCACAGCCCCTAGGAATTCATTCTCGTGTTCCTTGGCGTAGGCAAAGAGCTGGCCCAAACTCTCAAATTTCTTTCCAACCTCCTTTGAGAGCACTCCACATGTCAAGGTCTCGATGTTCGTTTGTGTTCGGCTATCCTTGTTTTCCAGGGTTTTTTCCCAACTAGGAAAGACGAAAATGGCAGGGTAGGCGAGATCAACGTCAACCAGGGGCTTAAGCTGCAGCAGATTGAAGGCGGCTTGCAAGAACTCGACCGCTGGGAATCGCTCCTCAGCTCTCGGCATTTCGAGCCAAGGCAGGATTGGATCTGGTACAAGAATGGTGTCTGTGTACAAGGCAACTCTTTTTACAGAATCGAGATGCGAGAGCGTAAAGCGACTCTGTCCTCCGATGACGAACTTTAGACCGCCGATCGTTTTTGCCTTGCCGAAGGATTCCTTACCATGTTTGGAGTAGAAGTCTGGAAGTGCCCGATACGCGAACTTAAACGCATCAGCGGCCCGAGGTGCCAGCCTCTGTGCATTTTTCTTAATTTCCTCACCGAATTTCTCGAGAGCGGCGAATTCGGCAGGCTTGTTCCCGGTTGCTCGCTCGAAGAATTCCTCGACAATTCGGAAAAACTCCTTCTGAGTTTCAATCAGTTCCTTGTAGCCCGTTGGCACTTTGGTTGTTCCTGTTGTTTTGTTCATGGGTGGGTCATGTCCTCGGGTTTGACGAGGGCGTCGAATTCTTCGGCGGTGACGTAGCCGAGTTTGAGGGCGGCTTCGCGGAGGCTGATGTGGGAGTGATGGGCGGCTTTGGCGACCTGGGCGGCTTGGTCGTAGCCGATTTTTGGGGCGAGGGCGGTGACGAGCATGAGGGAGTTGTGGACGTAGTGATCGATCTGCTCGCGGTTGGCTTCGATGCCGACGACGCAATGCTCGACGAAGCTGTTGCAGGAGTCGGCGAGGAGTTCGACGGAGTGGAGATAGTTGAAAATGATGACGGGCTTGAAAACGTTGAGCTCGAAATTGCCTTGCGAGCCGGCGAAGCCGATGGCGGCGTCGTTGCCCATGACTTGCACGGAGACCATGGTGAGGGCTTCGGCCTGCGTGGGATTTACTTTGCCGGGCATGATGGAGGAGCCGGGCTCGTTTTCGGGAAGAGTAAGTTCGCCAAGGCCGCAGCGCGGGCCGGAGGCGAGCCAGCGAATGTCGTTGGCGATTTTCATGAGCGAAGAAGCGAGAGTTTTTAACGCGCCCGAAGCGAACACGAGTTCGTCGTGCGCGGAGAGCGCGGCGAATTTGTTGGGATGCGAACGGAAGGGGAGACCTGTGAGCTCGGCGATTTTGCGGGCGGCTCGTTCGGCAAATTCGGGATGGGCATTGAGGCCGGTGCCGACGGCGGTGCCGCCGATGGCGAGATCGTAGAGGCCGTCGAGGGCCACGGCGACGCGGCCGCCGTCGCGGTCGAGCATGTTGACGTAGCCGGAAAATTCCTGGCCGAGGGTGAGCGGCGTGGCATCCTGCAAATGGGTGCGGCCGATTTTTACGATGTCTGCGAACTCCTTGGCTTTGGCGTCGAGCGCGTCGCGAAGAGTCTTGATGGCCGGGAGCAGGCGGCGCGCGGTTTCCGAGGCGGCGGCGATGTGCATGGCGGCGGGAAACGTGTCGTTCGAGGACTGCGACATATTTACATCGTCATTGGGATGAATCGGTTTCTTGCTTCCCATGACGCCGCCGGCGATTTCGATGCCGCGATTGGAAATCACCTCGTTGACGTTCATGTTGGTCTGCGTGCCGCTGCCGGTTTGCCAGACGCGCAGAGGGAAGTGGTCGTTCAATTTGCCGGCGATGACTTCATCGGCGGCCTGGGTGATCAGCGCGGCTTTTTCGGCAGGCAGCTTGCCGAGATCCTGATTGACGAGGGCGGCGGCTTTTTTGAGGATGCCGAAGGCGCGGATCAGCTCGGGAGGCATAGTGTCCTTGCCGATGGCGAAGTGGATGAGCGAGCGGGCGGTTTGCGCGCCGTAGTAGCGGTCGGCGGGGACTTCGATCTTGCCCATGGAGTCGGACTCGGTGCGGGTCGGGATGGTCAGGGCGGATGGTGCGGCTTCAGACATTTGGAACTCCTTGAATGGCTGCTGCCCCGATTCTACCAGCAAGTGACTGGTGACTAGTGACTTGTGACTGGTGGAGGGCCGAACCCTCGGCTACGGTGGAAACAGTGGAGGCGCGTGAGAATCCAGATGCTGAACTGGAAAGCGCGCGCACACCCCCCACCCGGGTGTTTTTGGCAAAGAGTGCGGAATGGGATGAAAAGAAAAGACTTAAATTCTGTTTGGGCGCAAAAAAGAGCAAAAGAGTGCGCAAGGATTTGAAAAGACAAGGGATAGGGGATGGGGAACAGGGAATAGCGACGAAGGGATCGCGATAGCAAAGGGCAAAACCATGCAGGGGGGTACACCCCCCCATTACATGGATGAATATCAAAACAAAGGGTTTGCAAAATGGGCAATTTGTAAGTGCATGAAAAGAAAGCACAAGGATAGCAGCGGTGATCACAAGGGGTGAGTTCCAAAACGGGAATTCTTGGCATTCACCCCGGCCGTTTTCGCATGAGACCGCATGCACCTTTGGCGCACCGCCGAGCATGGGAATAAGGGGCAACGGTGGGAGCGCCGTAATGAATCCAAAGGACTTACGCCCATTCTCAGAGCAGGGGTAAGCAAGGGACTTACGGGATACGGAAAAGGAAACAGTGTGTAATCGATTGAAAACAAAGAGGGCAAATCGGGGACCTTCGGGCGCGATCAGTTCGCAAGAAAGCAACTTGGGCAGACGTGAAGATATCGACAGGGATGGAAGGACCGCGTGGCGGGGGCGCATGGTTTGCAGGGCACGAAGGAATCGTGCCAAATCGACGAAACCATTATAGCATATTGGTACCTTATGTCAAGAATTACTTGTAAGTAGTTTGGATGGTGCGGGATAGCCGGATGTCTGGTGGAAACGGCAGCGAAAGAAATGGAAAAGAGGGTCGTGGCCCGATTCCTCAAAGCTCGCGGCAGAGAGAGCCGCAAAGACGCCGGCGGGGATGCCGGCGCTACAAATTCAAGGGATCGCTTGGCTCTGAGGGTGAACCTGCCTTGCGAAGCAGGGGACGTGAAGGTAGGCTCTTGAATTCTCGTGAGCCCAAATGTCTACATCATTGCGGGACCGAACGGCGCGGGCAAGACTACGTTTGCGCGGGAATTCCTGCCGAATTACGCGGATTGCAGGAATTTCATCAATGCCGACATGATTGCGCAGGGCATGTCGCCCTTCTCTCCGGAGTCAGCGGCCATTCGTGCGGGCCGACTGATGCTGGAGGAAATCGAACTCTCCATGAGGAGGGGAGCTGACTTTGGGTTTGAGACGACACTCTCGGGGCGTAGCCTTTTGGGGATGATTCGGCGCGTCAAGCAACACGCTTATCAGGTACACCTATTCTATTTGTGGATACCGAGCGTCGAGCTCGGGCTGGCAAGAATCAGAGAGCGAGTCTTGCGCGGCGGCCATGACATACCTGAGTCCGTGGTGCGGCGCCGGTTCGGCCGCTCGATTACAAATTTTCTGGGTCACTATCGTTTGCTGGCGGATCGGTGGATTTTGTTTGACAACTCCTTCGCAGCCCTCTCGATTGTTGCCTCTCAAGAACAAGGCGAGCTTCGCGTATTCGAAACTAAGCGATACAATGAGCTAGTGGCGCGATATGGAAGAAGAAAAAGATGATTAAGCCCCCACCGGACGTTTTCAAATTACCCCTGTTGGAGCGTGCCGCACTCGCAATGACCGCGGCGATAGAGGGAGTGATAGAAGAACACGCTCGCGAAGGATTGCCCCTGTATATCTGGCGGAACGGGCAAGTCGTGGCGGTTCCTGCCGAGGAGCTGCGCCCGCGCTCCGGATTTTAGTTCTGTAAGTGGACGAGAGCAGTTAATAGGTGCTGAGATTTTCGGCAGGGACGCAAATGAACAGGCTCAATATCGATGCACTCTCCGAGGATGAACTGGTTGAGCTCAATCACAAAATCGTGGCGCGCCTGCGATTTCTGAGCCAGATGCGATCGCATTCCGAGATGTTGGATTTCCGGATTGGGGAAAAAGTGAAGTTCCATCCTTCGGGGCACCCCGAGCTGATCGGTACCCTAACGCGCTACAACAAGAAGACCGTTACGGTCATTACGGAAGCCGGCCAACACTGGAATGTTGCGCCGGGGCTGCTCTCCAAGCTGGATTCCCATCTGGAGGGCAACGCCGCAATTCCCAATGCGACAGTCGTCCAGTTTTCCGGCCGCGAACGCAAGAAATAAAGTTAAAACGGGTTGCCGTCGCGATATGACCCACAAGTGAAGTGATTTCTCTGTTTGCTGAATGGAGCGCGGGAAAGAACACATAAGCAGCCGAGGAACAAGAGGTCATGTATAATTTTCAGGAGGGGATTCTGCTTCTTTCATGGCTGAAGAGACAAAGGTAGCGCGCTCGAGCGCGAAAACACGGTTGCGGAGGCGGCTGCGGTTCATGCGGACGCGCGCGCGAGAGCTGAAGATGATTGGGAAGGCGCTGGTGTCGACGAAGCACCCCATCCTGGTGCACATCATCCCGATGCGGCAATGCAATCTGGCGTGCACGTACTGCAACGAATTCGACGATTTCTCGAAGCCGGTGCCGCTGGAGGAAATGAAGAAGCGGCTGGACGCGCTGGCGGAGATGGGGACGTCGATCATCACGATCAGCGGAGGCGAACCGCTGATGCATCCGGATTTGGACGACGTGATCCGGCACATGCGGCGGCGGGGCATGATCGCCGGGTTGATCACCAACGGTTTCTATCTGAACAAAGAGCGCATCGAGCGGTTGAACGAGGCGGGACTGGAGCATTTGCAGATCAGCATTGATAACGTGGTGCCGGACGAAGTTTCCAAGAAAAGCTTGAAAACGCTGGACGGCAGGCTGGTGATGCTGTCGCAGTACGCCGTGTTCCAGGTGAACATTAACTCGGTGCTGGGCAGCGGCGTGAAAGATCCGGAAGATGCGCTGAAGATCGCGCACCGGGCCGTGGAGCTGGGCTTCACGAGCACGGTGGGGATTATTCACGACAACAACGGGCAGTTGAAACCGCTGGGGCCGCACGAGCAGGAAATTTTTGAAGAAGTCATGGCGCTGGGGAAGCGGTCGTTTTCGCGATTCAACGACTTTCAGCATAACGTGGCGCGCGGGCGGGAACACAACTGGCGGTGCCGTTCGGGCTCGCGCTACCTGTACATTTGCGAAGACGGGCTGGTGCACTGGTGCTCGCAGCAGCGCGGGTATCCGGGGATTCCGCTGGCGCAGTACACGCCGGAGATGCGCCACCGCGAGTACTCCACCAAAAAGTTTTGCGCGCCACAGTGCACGGTTTCTTGCGTGCAGCAGGTGGGGATTCTCGATAACTGGCGCGACCCGCAGAACCTCCAGCCGATGCCGATGACGCCGCCGGCAACCCCGCCAGCGGAGCTGGTGCAGATCGGGCAAGTCCGCGGCGACTCGTGATTTCGGACGGTCTGACCTGAGCTGTTGCCTTCATTCTAGTTTCTCTCCGCGCACACCCTCTTGTTGAGTGATTGACGCTCGAGCCGTGCTTGCCAACAATGGCTACATGCCATGTCTAGCGATTGAGGTAGAAAATCTGACCAAGGAATATCCCTTCGGATTTTTGCACCTCAAGAAAAAGACGTCTCTTGAAGGGCTGAACATGCAGGTGGAGACGGGCGAGGTGTTTGGATTTATCGGGCCGAACGGCGCCGGCAAATCGACGACCATCAAGCTCCTGATGAGGCTGATTTTCCCAACGGCGGGGAGCGCGCGAATCCTCGGTAAGCCGATCAGCGACGTGGAAATGCACCGGGACATCGGATACCTGCCCGAACAGCCTTACTTCTACGACCATCTGACCGCGGCGGAACTGCTCGACTATTTCGCCCGGTTTCACGACCTGACCGCGGCTGACCGGAAAGAACGCGTGGAGCGCATGCTGAAGAAGGTCGGACTGGAAACGGCGCGCAAGATACAGCTTCGCAAATACTCGAAGGGGATGCTGCAGCGCGTGGGGCTGGCGCAGGCGATACTGCACGATCCGAAAGTAGTAATTCTGGATGAGCCGATGTCGGGGCTGGACCCGGTGGGCAGGCGCGAGGTGCGCGACATAATTCTGGAACTGAAGAGGGATGGAAAGACGGTGATGTTTTCCACGCACATCCTGTCCGACGCGGAGATGTTGTGCGACCGCGTGGGCGTCATTGTTGGCGGGAAGCTCCGCGGGGTTGGCGCGCCGGGCACGCTCGTGGACATGAAAACGCAAGGAATGGAGATTCTTTTTGAGTTGAGAGGGACGAGCAATGCGCCGCTGCTTTCGAAGGCAACGCGCACGGGCGACTGTTACCGGCTGCAAGTGGCTGAGGAAGAGCTGTACGCGGCAATCGAGCAACTGCGAGGAGCCGGGGCACGCATCCTTTCCGTGTCACAGGTGAAGGCGACGCTGGAAGAGTTTTTCATGAACCTGGTGGAGGAGGACCGCGCGCAGGCAGCGGCGGTCGAGGTGAGTGGGAAATGAGGCGCGTGGGCGTAGTGGCGTTGAATACGTTTCGCGAAGCGGTGCGCGACCGCGTGCTGTATAACCTGGTGTTTTTCGCGCTGCTGATGATGGCGGCGGCCATTGCGGTAGGCCAGATTTCGATCGGGATCGAGCAGACGGTCATCGTGAGCCTGGGGCTGAGCGCCATTTCGGTGATCGGGCTGTTGATTTCGGTTTTCATCGGGGTCGCGCTGGTCTCCAAGGAAATGGACAAGCGCACGCTCTATGCGCTGCTCGCGAAGCCGGTGCGGCGATGGGAATTCCTGCTGGGAAAATTCGCCGGGCTGGTGTTGACGCTGGCGGTGAACACGGCGGCGATGGCGCTGGGACTGCTGGTGGTGATGATCTACATGAAGCATTCGCTGGAGCGAAGCGACGCGGTGGTGCTGGTGGCGGTGTATTTCATACTGCTGAAGCTGGCTCTGATCGTCGCGCTGGCGCTGCTGTTTTCCTGCTTCACGACGCCGCTGCTGGCGATTCTTTTCACGGTGGGCTTATACATCGTGGGTTTTTACGTGCAGGAACTGAGGGATTTGCCGGTCGAAGTGATGAGTCCGGCGATGGCCGCCTTCACCAAATGGCTCTCTTACCTGCTACCGAATTTTGAGAATTTCAACGTGATGGCCATGGCCGCGCATGGGCGAGCGGTTCCCGGGGCATTGATCCTGCAAAACACGCTGTACACGGTGGTTTATTGCACGATCGTTTTGACGGCAGCGGCCTCGGTGTTTTCGCGGCGGAATTTGAAATGAAATCGGAAAAAGCCATCGCGTGGGTGCTGTTGCTGGTCCTGCCGTTCGGATTTGCAGGCATCTGGCGGTTGCAGCACGGCATCGACGCACAGCGCGAGTCGCTAAGCGAGGAGCGCGACGACGTCCTCCTGCGCTCGGGAAGGCTCGTGAAAGTGATGAGCCTTGAGTATGCGCCGCTGCTGGCGGACATTTACTGGACGCGCGTGGTGCAGTACTACGGAAACAAACATGTGCGAGGCCAGGCGAATCTCGAGTTGCTCTGGCCGCTCCTGGATATCACGACGACACTCGATCCGAATCTGCTGATTTCCTACCGGTTCGGCGCGATGTTCCTGAGCCAGGCGGCACCGGCCGGAGCCGGCAGGCCGGACCTGGCGGTGCAACTGATCCAGCGCGGCATCCAAGCGAATCCGGATTACTGGCGCCTGTATGAAGACCTGGGATTTGTCTACTATTTCGATCTGAAGGATTATCCGAAGGCCGCGGAGGCTTTTCTGGAAGGCGGCAAGAAACCAAACGCGCAGCTGTGGATGAAAGTGATGGCTGCCAAGATTGCCGCGGAAGGGGAGTCATTCGCAACCTCGATGTTTTTGTGGAAGGATATTTACGATTCGACGCCTGATCCCTCGGTCAAAAAGAATGCGCTGCAGCATCTGCAGTTGCTCAGAGCAAAAGAAGACTGCAAGCAGCTCGATGCGCTTGCCGATGAATACGCGAAGCGGTACGGTAAACGCCCGGCGCGCATGAGCGAACTGGTCCGGGCTGGCCTGCTCCGTGGAATTCCCGCCGATCCGCTGGGTTTCGCTTACATTTTCGGCGAGGATGGAAAGGCAGAGCTCAATCTCGATAGCCCGCTCCTCGAACAACAGTTGTTACTCGATCGTTTCAAGTAAGCTCCTCCCGTAAGTTGCGTCCTTTTGCTTCAATATCCGGCCTGAAATTCCAAATCGAAGATGGGGAGGAGCCGCGGCCCCGCGGCTGCCGCACTCCAAGTGGATAGCTGGCTCAATTATTCCGAGGTGCAGAGCAGCGTCATCTGGGGATCAACGATAATTTTGCGCGGAAGAGTTGGAGCAACGAAGTGGAACGATGTTTCCGGCCCGGCCGTCACGACCGTGCCCAATAGTGCGTTATGCCCGGAACCGCCGGCATAGAGCGGAACGCTGGCGACGAACGAGCGCGGCACGCCGGTCTGAAGGAGCTTCCCGCGAATCTGATAGCCTTTTTCCGTCTGGTGAGCCGTGAATTCCACGCGATAGTGCGGAATTCCTGTCCCGCGCACCCACTCTTCAAAGAACCATTCCATGGAGCGCCCGCCTTCAAGGTCCATGC
>Ga0209648_10000645_pt1 | contig 26959 bp, 27 predicted proteins | sample GraSoi2013_115cm_FD_185830 | JGI IMG/M metagenome (GOLD analysis project Ga0209648, IMG submission 185830) | Grasslands soil microbial communities from the Angelo Coastal Reserve, California, USA - Sample 9_17_2013_115cm (SPAdes) (version 2) | ecosystem: Environmental > Terrestrial > Soil >...
TCGCCCTGTGCGTGCGGGCCGGGCGGCAGCTCCTGGCTAGGACCAACGACCGGGGCGCCGGCCCGGGTAAGGTGGCGTGCGATCTCGAGCTCAGTGGTCAACTTGCGCCAACCGCGATCTCCAACCGAGGCCCGGCAGATCTTCGCCACGACCGGTGACGGGGCAAGATGAACTACAACATTGGTCGCGTCGTGCAACACCCGGGCCTGCGCGGCCGCGATACCGTGACGGCGCGCGACCTCTTGAGCCGCCTGCACAGCGGGCCCGTTTTGTACTGAAATCGAATGCCCCATCGAACTGATGGGCACTGTCCGTCGGAGGGGGCACGTCCCGAATCGGGGACGTACCTATTCGACACCCCCAAAGGTGTTGAGTGACCGGCGGCGGCCGGGCGGCCTTAGGCTGGCAACGCCGTGATTACCGCGGCGACTTCGAAGCGACTCCGCAGGGCGAGCTTGCCCAGGATGTTGCTCACGTGGTGCTCCGCCGTTTTCGGGGAGATGAACAGCTTTTCGCTGATCTGTGAGTTGGTCAGGCCCTGGCCGATGAGATCGACTACCTCCCGCTCGCGCCGGCTGAGGGGCGCCAGCGGATCCGCCGGAGGGCGCGGACTGTAGGACACCTTGGCACCGAGCCGTCGAAGGAGGGTCGCGCAGACCTCGGCCTCGGGCGCGTCCAGCCTTTCAAAGATCGCGAGGGCCGCTCGGGCTTCCGTGATTGCCATCGGTGCGTCGGATTCCGCGAGGAGCCGGGCCAGCGCCAGGTGCAGAGCGCCCTTGATCAGGACCTGCTCGATAGGCGCCACCGCTCGCAATCCCTCGTCGAGAGCGGCGCCGGCCCCGGTCACATTCCCCGCTGCCGCTAGTGCGTTGCCCATGGCCAACGCCGCCTCGCCGATCAGCCCGGGTGATAGGGTCTCGCGCGCCAGGTGTTCGGCGGTCTCGGCCGCGCGGCGCGCGGCGTCGAGGTCACCGCGCGCGATCTCGGCGTTCGCAAGCAACGCCAGCAGCGGCACAGCTCTTACATGGTCTTCGCCGATCTGCCGCAGTGCCTGCTTCACCGACGAGACGGCATGCTCGAACTCACGACGGACGTAGTGCAGTTTCGCCCGACTTGGGATCGCTTCCCAACGGTCGCCGCATGCGGCGAGCAGCTGCTCCGCCTCCCGAAGTCGTCCCTGACGAATGCGAAGGTCGGCCAGCGAAGCGCGCGCCATGACCCGGTGGAGGAAGAAACCAGTCCGACCAGCGGTCAGGCCGAGAGTTAGCGCCGTCTCGGCGTCGCCCCAGCGACCGACCTGGCAGAGAAGGCTGCCGTACGTCGCCTGGCAGTGCGCAAACAAGATTGGTGCCTGCTGGTCGCTGGACGACATGCCCACCTCATCCAGGACCCGGAGCCAGGCGTCGGCCCGGGCAAGATCACCGATCCGTTCGCAGGCGGTCAGTGTGCAGCACGCAACCTGGCCGGCCGCGAAGGAATGGACCTCGCCGCTGTTGAGAATCGCCATCGCCTCATCGATCAGCTCCATCCCTTCGGCGCTGCGTCCAAGCGTGACGAGGGCCAGCCCTTGGTCCGCGAGCGCCTTGCACTCGAGGTCGAGGTCGTCGAACTTTCGCGCCAGCTTGACGGCCTCTGCCGCCTTGGTGGCGAGGGCCCCGACGTCGGTGACCGAACAACCGACGAGACCAAGCTCGACCCAGCCGCGCTCAACGCACTCCCCTTCGTCCGCCAACAGGGTGCGCCCGCGTGAGAACCAGCCGCGGGCTGCGACCTGGTTGTTCAGCCCTTCGAAATAAATTCGCCCAACGGCGGCTGCCGCAAGCGCCGCCCGCCGCTTGCGCCCCTGCTGCCTGAGTCCTCGATAAGCGGCCTGTGCAGTCGCAAGCCCGGCATCGAAGTCATGAACCATGTATTCGAGGAACGCCATCTCGAGCTGGACGTCAGGGTCCCCCTCGCGTTCGAACCTATCGAGCAGCTCGCGCCGCCGCTTCTGGAGGTCTGGAGCCTTCAACGAAGCTCGGAGACCTGCGTTTGCTGTCGGCTCGCCGCGCTTGAAGGGGAGTGTCTCCAGCTGGGTCATGTTCCAGGGCAAGCCTAGTCGCACGCCAGGCCGTTTGGGCCCGCGGCGCGCGAAATGGGGGAGGCATATGGGTGTCCCCCCGATGTTCTCCGCGCCGAGTGCGGGCAGAGTTGCCTCAGCCGTAAGACTGCTGGCTCGTTTTCAGAGGGATTGCAATGGCTGAAGTTTCAACACTATCGATGGAGGCGGCGAGAAGCGAAGTTGTGGTCGTGGCGCCGCCACAGCAACAGGTTTCAGGTCGCACCTGGGCGGCGCTGGCCATCCTGTGTCTGGGCGCGTTTCTTGTCGTCCTCGACACAACAATCGTCAACATCGCCATTCCGAGCATCATGACCGGGCTCCACTCGAGCCTCGACCAGGTTCTCTGGGTCCTCAACGCCTACACCCTGGTCTATGCGGCGCTGTTGATCACTGGTGGGCGGCTGGGTGACCTTTACGGCCCGAGGCGCTTGCTGATCGTCGGCATTCTGGTGTTCGGCGGAGCGTCGGTCGCCTGCGCGCTGGCCCCATCCGCCGGGATCTTGATCGCGGCGCGGGTGCTCCAGGGAGTGGGCGGAGGGTTGATGACTCCGCAGACTCTCGCGTTGATTCCGGCGATCGTGCCGGCCAATCGACGCGGCCGTGCGATCGGTTTGTGGTCGGGTTCGGCGGGACTGGCAGCGGCGGTGGGCCCTTCGCTCGGCGGCGTGCTGGTCACGACGGCGGGCTGGCGCTGGGTATTTCTCGTCAACGTGCCTGTGGGCATCGTCGCGATCGCCGGCGCGTACGCACTTCTCCCGAAGGTTGTTCCCGGTCGCCGGCACCGGCTGGACATCGGTGGGATTGCTTTGGCGAGCCTGGGCCTGCTGGCGGTCGTCTTCGGTTTGGTCGAGGGGCAGCGTTATGCCTGGGGCACGATCACTGGGCCGATCACCATCCCCGCTGTCATGGCCGCGGGCGTCGTCTTGCTCGCTGCATTTGTTCTCTGGGAGCGGCGTCAACCAGAGCCGCTGTTGCCGCCCGCGCTTTTCGCGTCGCGCAGTTTCACCGTGTCCGCATGGGTGATCCTCGTCATCCAGACAGTGATGCTGGCCTTCATCGTGGTGGCGGGCCTGTTCTTCCAGTCCGCGCTGCGGATGACGGCGCTCGACGCAGGACTCGCGCTGGCGCCGATGCCGCTCTCGCTCATGCTCGTCGCACCGCTGGCGGGCCGGCTCGCTGAGAGGGTGGACATCAAGTTCGTCCTGATGGGCGCGATGCTGGTCGCGGCATCGGGGGTGGGCTGGCTGGCTGCATCGGTCTCGACGATTGCGACGCCGGCGACGTTCATACCCGCGCTGGTGGTAACTGGGGCGGGACTCGGATGCGGCTTCGCGGTTGTGATGACAGTTGGCATGCGGGGCATTGCGCCGCAGGTCGCGGGCGCCGCGTCAGGTGTGCTCAACACGTTCAGGCAGGTGGGAGGCGCCATGGGCGGAGCGATCGCGGTTGCGCTGCTCCAGAGCCGGCTCTCTTTGATTGGTCCCGCCCAGGTAACCGCCCACAATGCGGTTTACGCCAATTCGTTTGTCGACGCCTTCCGGGCGGCGCTGGTGGTGCCGGTGCTCCTACTGCTGCTTGCGGCCCTAAGCTGCCTGCTGCTCAAGCCACGAACCGTGCCGCCTGCGTAGACGGCCGGCTCGCGGCTATCAATCGAATTCCGCACGGGTGGCGCCAAACGATCGTCTTCAAGGCGCGCCATGCGCTCCGTTGGCGCCAGACGTGCGACTCCGGCGCTGCCTTGGGCTCGTCGAATCGCCGACCTAAGGCGCTCTCTGCGCGGCCGCGACCTGCCAGAACCTCCCAGGATTGTCGAGCGCCTCGCGGAGTCCGTGGCGCTCGGCTTCGGCGAGGATCTGGGCCGGCGAATGGATGAAAACCTGGAATTGGCGCCGCGTGACTCGTAGGGCAAAGTTGCCGATCGACAACAGGGCACGTGTCCACCAGGTTCGCCTGGGAAAGCTCATCACCAGGACTTCTGCGGCGTGCTCGGCCGCCGCCCCCGCAAGCACCGGCATGTCGGGGTAGCAGCAGATGACGCGGTTCATGATCACGATGTCCGCCATGGCGAACTCGTTCGCAGAGTGAGCAAAGTCCATCACCCGGCGCTCGACCCGGTCTTCCAGGCCCGCTTCATGGAGCAGCTCGAGCGCGACCTCCTCATACGTCGGCGTCAGCTCGACGCTGATCGCACTCGTCGCACCGGCTTTGAGGAGCTCGATCTGAATCGCACCCACGCCTCCGCCGACTTCGAGGATGGTCCGGCCCTCAACGCCCCGCTGTTTAAGGTAATCGACGATGAGCTGTGATGTTGCATCCAGGCCTTTGCGCCGGTAGCTCTGCGCGTCCCCTCGCGCGGTCTTCTCGCTGAAGATCCACTGGTAGCCCTTGGGCGAGCAGCAGTCACTCAATTGAAAACAGACCCCGCGTCGATCGGCATCACCTGCCCATTGATGCTGTCCGTGCGGCAGAAGGTGACCACCTGCTCCGCGATGTCTTCGATTGTGGCGGCGCGCCTGAGGATCGCCCTCTGGATCGCCCCTTCGCGGACGGCCTCGGGCAGGCGGCCCGCCATTCGCGTTCCTTCGATCAGGCCGGGCGCCACGCAGTTGACGAGCACGCTCGGCGCAAGGGCCACAGCGAGGCACCGCGTGAGGTGGATCAATCCCGCCTTGGTGGACGAGTAGGCGATGCTGCTGCTGGCCGGGTAGAGCCCGCCGATCGATGCGACGTTCACGATGCGCCCATCGCCCTGCTCTCTCATTGTGCGGGCGGCCGCTCGCGCAAGCAGGTACGGTCCGCGCAGGTTGGTCGCGTACATGCGGTCGAAGATCTCGGGAGTCAGGGCTTCGAGGTCGGCGAATGGGATGCCGATGTTCCAGGCGGCGTTGTTGACGAGCACGTCGAGACGTCCAAAATGCTCGACGACAGAAGCCACCACCTGGTCGGGCTCGTCGGTGGTGGACTGATCCAGGCCGACCGACCAAGCCCGGCAACCGGCGGACTCGATCTCCGCCACCACGTGCTCCGCCCGCTCTTTCTCGCCGACGTACGTGACGGCGACATCCATCTTGCCGCTCGCAAGCGCACGGCAGATGGCAGCCCCGAGGTCTCCCGAACCGCCCGTAACCAGCGCAACCCGTCCAGCCAGTTCCATCCGCCAGCCTCCCTCAATCTCACCTGAATTTGCCCGAATTTCTCTCGATACCATCGCACCAACGCGAGGAGTGGTTTCAAGCCCTCGTCCAGGGGTGGATACTGAGTTATATGAGCAAAGGCTTCGGGGAATCCGATTTCGCGCAGGTTCAGGCCGAGCGGGCGAACAACCAGACCATCCAGCAGGTCATAGAGCGTGATCGTGAGCAGGCCCAGCACGCCCGCGACCGCCAGGCCCAGGGCGCCTACGGCGTCTGCGAGGACTGCGGTCGCAAGATCGGGGACGAGCGGCTCGAAGCGCTGCCCGACTCGACCCGCTGCGTGACCTGCCAGGCGGAGTGGGAAGCCGGGAACCTGTAACACCCGGTTCCCAGCAAACCCTAAGGAACCGTCCAACCGCCTCCAAGTTTCCCGCGGCATCTTTACGAGCACAAACAAGACTCCCAGACGTTCACGGAGGTAGACCCCAGATGTCGGATATCGAGAACCAACCCGGCGAGCATCCAGCCGGGCCGCCGCCAGACCAGTCGCTGCTGCCGCCCGCCGGCGCCTCGTTCACCGGAGAGCCTGTTCCTGCCTGGGCGCCACCTCCTCCCGTAACCAACTCGGTCTGGCATCAGATCGCCGCGGGGGTCGTCATCGCCGCGATTGTGGCGACGGCCGCCGGCCTCGGGATCGGCTGGAGCCTCGCCCGCACCATCGACGCGCACAACCGCGTCGCGCAAAACAGCGCCCAACCCACCACTCAACAGCCAGAGCAGGCGGCGCAACCCGGCTCGCCGATCACGGCCGCGCCAAGCACCGGCCGTGGCCTGAACACCGCCGCGATCGCGGCCAAGGTCGACCCGGCGATCGTCGACATCAACACCGTGGTCGGAACGGGCCAGGCCGCCGGCACCGGCGAGATCGTCACGTCGAACGGTGAGATCCTCACCAACAACCACGTGGTCGATCGCTCCACCAGCATCCAGGTCACCATCACCGGGCGGTCCCAGCCCTACACCGCCCACGTGATCGGCGTGGACCCCAGCGCGGACATCGCGTTGATCCAGATTGACGGCAGCGTGTCGGGCCTGCCGACGGTGAGCTTTGCGAGCTCGTCCTCGGTCAAGGTCGGCGACCCGATCGTCGCGCTCGGAAACGCGCTCGGCCAGGGCGGCACCCCTGACGTTTCGCAGGGCAGTATCACCGCGCTCGACCAGACCATCACCGCAAGTGAAGGTGGAAGCAAGTCGGAGCAGCTGACGGGCATGCTCCAGAGCGACGCGACCATCTATCCCGGCGACTCGGGCGGCCCGCTCGTGAACTCGTCCGGCCAGGTCATCGGGATGATCACCGCCGGCGACGTGCAGGGTTTCCGCTCATCCGCCTCGACTGTCAACTACGCGATCCCGTCGGACACCATCCTCAGCGTGATCAACCAGATCCGGTCCGGGCAAGCCAGCTCGCAGATCATCTACGGCCAGACCGGCTACATCGGGGTCTCCGTTCAGAACCTCGACGCGAACGCCGCGGCACAGCTCAACCTCAACGTCTCATCGGGTGCGATGGTGGCTGGAGTTGTGTCGGGCGGCCGGGCCAGCAGGTCTCCATCACCTGGGTGAACCAGAGCGGGACTCACACCGCCACGGTCACGCTGGGCGGAGTAAATCCCTAGGCCAGGGTCTGCACTCCACCTCCCCCGCCCGGCGGCGCGCGCCACCCTCCCCCGCGGGGGAGGGGAGACTGGTGATAGAAACCGGTATCCTTTCCGGGTTGTGCGCATAGTCGTCAAGGATCCCGAGGAGTTCGAGCAGGCGCTTCGGGAGTTCCGCCGCAAGGTGCAGGAGCAGGGGCTCGTGCGCGAGATGCGACGGCGCGCGCACTACGTCCCGCCGGCGGAAGCTCGCAAGATCAAGAGCCTCCGCGCCCGGCGCCGCCGCACGCGCTAGCTGGCAGGCCTCCGCCTCGAAGCGAACGGTTGGCGCCAGGCGTGCGTAATCGGAGGACCCATAAAGCACGGTTGGCGCCAAACGTGCGGATAGGGCCAGCGGTATAATTCGGGGGTTCGGTGACCATGGCGGAGGGGAAACACCCGTTCCCATTCCGAACACGGTAGTTAAGCCCTTCAGCGCCGATGGTACTGTCGGGGTAACCCGATGGGAGAGTAGGTCGTTGCCGAGCGTTTTTTAAGTCCCGGGCTTCCCGCAAGGGTCCCCGGGACTTACTTTTTCTAGCTCGGGCTTGGAGTCAGGCCAGGTTCCGCGAGGCTGTCCGCGTGCAGCGTCGGGAGCAAGAGATAGCACCGGATGGTGAGGAGCACCAAGAGGCCGATCAGCGCCACGAGCACGTCGAGCACGACCTGTCCAACGTGCGCGTGGAACAGGAAGATCAGCCCGCCTTCAGCGACGACGGCGAGCGCGAGGATCGGCACGAAGACCCTGTCGTGAACCGCCATGAAGAACTGCACGAGCAGGTTGTCAAGCGCCAGCGCGAGCCCGATGACACCCACAGGGAACACGAAAGGCGTCGCATCGCTGAACTTGGGGCCGAACAGGACCGCGACGACGAGCCCCGGAACGACCGCGAAGACGAGGAGCGCGCACATGCCAAGCCCCGAGAGGATTCCAGCTGAATAAAGAAGGATTCGCCCAGGGTGCTGCTCTTTCGCCACCGCCTCAACCACTCGCGGAAAGAGGACCTGGCTGACGCTCAAGGTCAGGAAAAACAGGATCGTCCCGATCTTGTTGAGGCCGCCGTAGATCCCTCCGTCGTGGCTGCTGAGGTAGTGCTCGGCGAGGATGACGTCCTGGTTGTAGAGGATCTGGATGCCGATGATGCCGGCCGCGGCCGTCAAGGAGAACCCGGCCATCACCCGAAGCTGCACCCGCGCTCCAACCCTCTTGAAGTGGTCGCGCAGCGTGTAGAGCCCGAGCACGAAACACACCGCAAGCCCGAGGAACACCGCCAGCATCGCGCCTGACACCGCATAACCGGCTTTCAACAGCAGGATGACGGCGACCGTGCGCACCACCAGCTCGAGCGAGAGGTTGAGGGAGAGCGCGGGGAACCGCTGCAGGCCCTGGAGGATGCCGCGGGGGATCGCCACCTGCCAGATCAGGGCGATCGCGAATCCCAGGATCAGGATCGGAATCGTCGAACCCAGGTGTTCGAAAGCCGCCACCGGCCGCGCGAACAAAGCCGTGAGGAGGACCGCGACAAGGCACGGGATGGCGACCAGCCTCGCGGTCCTGCCGAGCAGCGATCGAACCCCCGCGTCACCTCGCGCCGCCAGCGTGGCCGTGTAGCGGGCGAGCACGACGATCAGGATCAGCGCGGGCGCGGTGCCGACCGCATACACGGCGATCAGGAAAGCAACCTGGCCGTAGGTGGCGGGACCAAGCACGCGTCCCGCGATGGCGTGATAGACGAAGCCGCCGATGCCGGCGACCAGCCCGCCCGCGAACAGCACGAGGTTTTGCTGGACCAACCGGTTGCCCCGGACCTGGGCCAGGCGCCTGCCGAGACCCAGTCGAGCGCCGGTTTGCACAGTCCCGGGCATTCTACTTGACGCGTCTGTGCCTTCCCGGCGGGGATAATGCCTTCCCGATGCCCGATCAAGCGAAGCCCCTGGTTTCTGCACTGGTAGTCAGCTACAACGCGAAAGAGCTACTGCTCCAGTGCCTTCAGGCGTTCTTCGCGAACTCGGATGTGCCGGTCGAAGCCGTGGTGGTCGACAACGACTCTTCAGACGGGTCGGCGGCGGCCGTGACGGACGAGTTCCCGCAGGCGACAGTGCTGGCCCAGCCGAAAAACCTTGGCTACGGCCGGGCGGCCAACCTGGGCCTCGAGCGCTGCCAGGGTCGTTTTGTCCTCCTGCTCAGCTCCGAGGTGACCGTCGACGCGGGGTCCGTCGGCAAGATGGCCGACTTCCTGCTCACACGTCCAGACGCCGGCGCCGTCGGACCGAAGCTGGTGCTTCCGGACGGCCGCCTGGATCCGGACGCCCGCAGGGCGTTCCCGATGCCGCGGACGCTGTTCTATCGCACGGTCGGCCTCAGCAAGCTCTTTCCCAAGAGCCCGCGCTTCGGTCGCTACAACATGGGTCATCTTTCCGACACGGACGCGCATGAGATGGACGCGGGGTCGGGTGCGTGCCTAATGGTGCGCATGGCCGCCCTGGAGCGTGTCGGCTTTTTCGATCCGCGCTACTTCATGTTCGGCGAGGACGTCGACCTGTGCTATCGCCTCAAGCTCGGCGGATGGAAGATCTTCTACCAGCCGGCGGCGGGCGCCACCCACCATGTCAAACCGGCCACCCCGGCCGCGCAGCGCCAGATGTCGTACGAGCGCTACCGGTCGATGTGGGCCTATCACTTCAAGCACCACGCCGAAGACGAGTCGGCTTTCGGGAACGGCCTGGTGTGGGCGCAGATCTGGGGCCGCTGGGCGGCCGAGCGTGTCAGAGACACCGTCAAGAGGCCCAAGCGCCAGTCTGGTTAAGTAGGTCCTCTAGATGTATCACCAGATCGCCCACAACAAGCGGAACAGCATCGTCCTGGTCGCGCTCTTCCTCCTCGTCTGGCTGCTCGCCGGGTTCGTGATCGGCGAGTTCGGAGGCGGCTTGAGCACCGCGATCGCGGGATCGATCGTCCTCGGCTTGCTCGGCATCGCCGCGGCGGCCTACTCGTACTACTTCGGCGCTGCCACGGTGCTGGCGGCGGTGGGCGCGCGCGAGGCGGACCCGCAGCAGTATCAGCAGCTCTACAACGTCGTCCAGACGCTGGCCATCGGCGACGGTGTGCCGGTGCCGAAGGTCTACATCGTCGACGACCCCAGCCCTAACGCCTTTGCCACCGGCCGCGATCCCCAGCACGCCGCGGTGACAGTGACCGCCGGCTTGCTGCAGATGATGAATCGCGAGGAGCTCGAAGGCGTCCTCGCCCACGAGATGAGCCACGTCAAGAACTACGACGTGCGCCTGCTGCTGATCGTCACGACGATGATCGGGCTGGCTGCACTGATCGCCAGCTTCGTCTGGCAGGGTGCCTTCAGGATCCGCACGCGCGACGCCCGCGCGATGCTCGTGATTCTCGCGATCGGCGTGATCTTCGGCCTGATCGCGGCCATCGTCGGACCGATCATGCAGATGGCGCTGTCTCGGCAGCGGGAATCGCTGGCGGACGCGAGCGGTGTCGAGCTGACCCGCAACCCGCAGGGCTTGCTGAGCGCGTTGAAGAAGATCGCGCAGAACGACAAGCCGATGGAGAAGTTCAACCATGCGGTGGCGGCGATGTGCATCGACAACCCGAAGGAGCATCACGGCAGCTTCTTCAACCACCTCTTCGACAGCCACCCGCCGATCGAAGAGCGAATCGCCGCGCTGGAAAGGATCGCAGCCGTACAGCAAACCTGATGCAGGCCCGGGGATTCGTGCAGCCTGCCGCGATGTCGCCACTCCTGGCGAAGTTCCTTCACGTACGCCGGACCGAGCTCAACCGCACCCTGCAGGTGGCGGGCTTCGCGATTGTCCTGGGCTGGGCGATGTACACCGCGTTCAGCGCGGCCCAGTCCATCTTCCTCAACAAGGCCGGGCCGCAGGCGTACCCGTTGTTCTTCATCGTCCTTGCCCTCGCGGTCTGGCCGATGGTCGCCCTCCAGGGTTTCGTGACGAGGCGGTTCGGCGTCGGGCGCGCGTTCCGCATCACGCTCGCCGCGAACGCGGTCGCGGCGGTCATCGTCTACGCGGCCTACGTGATCCGCGAGGACTCGACTGTGGCCTTCGCCGCTTACGTCGTCTACTCGGTCGCGTTCGAGCTCGTGATGCTCACCTTCTGGACCTTCGTCAGCCAGCACTTCAACGTGCTGGAAAGCAAGCGCATCTTCCCGGTCATCGCGGCGGGCTCGAGCATCGGCTACATCCTGGCCGGAGTGACGACCACGGTTGTCGCCGTGTACGCGACCGAGCCGCTGATCTTCGTCTGGGCTTTCGGATCGATCGCCGCGGCGATCATGTCGCGGAGCCTCGAGCGGACCCTGTTCCGACCAGCGTTCGTCGACGACCCGGACGAGTTCTACGCCGACCAGGAGGCGGCGCTCAAGAAGCACGGCGTGGTGGCGGTGCTGAAGGGCGCGGTCCGCTACGTGACCGGCAGCCGCCTTGTGCTCGCCTTGATCCTGCTCGCCCTGACCCTTCAGGTCGCGAGCCGAATCGGCGATTACCTCGTCGCCGTGCTGTTCGTGCAGGCGACTCACAACAACCTTCAATCGCTGACGATCCTGATCGGCAACGCGTGGCTTGCAAGCTACGTGGTGCAGCTTCTGGTCAGCCTCTTCGTTACGCCCTGGATCTTGAACAAGCTGGGCGTCAAGAACGCGCTCATGGCCCTGCCTCTCTTCACGCTTGTCGGCTTCACGGCCGTGGCGGTGGCGCCGGTGCTGTCAACGGCGCTCTTCCTATTTATCGTGCGCAACGGGCTTCAGACAGGTCTCGACGACCCGGTCGAGAACGTGCTGGGGAACGCGCTGCCGGCGCAGGTCGGGCCCAAGCTCAAGCTGCTGCTCGACAACGGCGTGCTGCCCGGTGCGGCGGTATTGACCGGCGTCGGCCTGCTGGTCGTGCAGCGGACGATCGCGGCGGGAGTCGAGACGCTGGCCGTGATGGGGGTCGTGGTCGGAATTCTCTTCATCCTCGCCGCCCTCTGGGTCCGCAGCCTCTACGTGACCGCGATCCTCGATCGCTTGCGCACGCACGCCCTGAGCCTCGCGGACTTTCAGCAAGCGCTGGGCCGCCCAACCCCCGAGCAGATCGCCGAGCTGCAGGGCTACATCCGGACCGGTGACGACAAGATCCGGCAGTTCGCCACGGCCGCGCTTGGGAAGGCGTCGCCGGAAGCGTTCGCCGCGATGCTGCCCGAGCTGCTCTCGAGCGACGATCGAATCGTGCGGCGGCTCGCGCTCCAGATGGCACCGCCCGCGAGCATCACCGTCGAGCAGCTCAGGGCCGCGGCGGAGGACTCCGACGGCTGGGTGCGCGCCGCCGCCGCGGTGGCCGGCGCAACCCGCAAGTGGGGGACCGCGGACGAGCTCCTGCGAGCGCTGTGGGAATCAAACGTGGCCGAGGATCGAGCGGCGGCTGTTTGGGCGGCGGCCTCGACCGGCGGCCGCGAAAGGATCGTGGCGGCGATGCGCGACGGAGACCCCCGGGTGCGGCTGGAGTCGATTCGCAGCTTCGCGAAGATGAAAGGCGACGTTGCGGGAATCTCGGAGCCGCTCATCGCGTGCCTTCGCGACGACAACATCGAGGTGCGGCGCGAGGCACTGCGCCAGGCCGTGCGCTGGACTCCACCACTGGACCAGCACCAGGCTTACGCCGAGGCGCTGGCCGACGGCCTCGGGAGCGGCGACCGCGACGTCCGCCGCCTCGCCGCCGAGGCGATGGCCGCCCAATCTCCGGACGCGCTTCTGCTCACGCTGCCGCTGCTGGCGGCGCAGGACCAGGCGGCGGCCGCGATCATCGAGGCCCTGATGCGCAGCGGCCGGCCGGACCTGTTCGAGCGCGCGCGGGGCCACCTCGAGTCCCACCTTGCCGACGCGCTGCACCTGGCCCGGTTGTCGGCCCGCGTGGCCCGCGCCGCGCACGAACGCGCGGGTGACGAAGCGGCAGGCTACGCCTTGCTTCAGGTCGGTCTCGACGACTATGCGCGGACCGGCGTCGACTCGGGGTTGTCTGCCATGAGGGCTCTGCACGGTAAGCGAGGATTTGCCACCGTTGAGCGCGGCCTCATGTCGGATGAGGCGCAAGCGAGGGTGGAGGCGCTGGAAACGTTGATAAACTTCGGCCCGGGTTGGCTGGCAGGGCCGCTGGCGCAGCTGCTCGATCCCGAGTCCCTCGACTCCGGCTCGGCTCGACCCCTCACCAATGCAGAGCTCGAAGCACTCGCAAACCATCAAGACAAGTGGGTCAAGGAGACCGCCGCCGCGGCATCCGGAGGACCGGGTGACCACATGAAGGAGCTCATCGCCCTCAAGCGAGTGCCGCTGTTCAGCAACCTCACCCTCGAGCAGCTCGCCAGCATCGACCGCCTGATGGTGACGCGGCACTACGTCAAGGGCGAAACGATCTTCCGGAAAGGCGACGTCGGCGCGGAGCTGTACGTGGTGCTCGAAGGTGAGGTGCGTGTCCACCTGGACCACGACGGCCACGAGGTGACCCTGGCCGCCTATGGGCCGAGCAAGGTGGTGGGGGAGATGTCGGTGTTCGACGACCAGCCGCGCAGCGCCAGCGCCCAGGCCGCCGCGAACACGACTGTGCGCGTGCTGAGGCGCGACCGTATGCAGGCGATCGTGCACGAGCACCCCGAGGTGCTGCTCGAGTTCATCAAGAACCTCAGCCAGCGACTCCGAGTGATGAACGAGCAGCTCGAGTCGGCCGCACCGGATGACCTTCCAGCCACTGTCGGATAATCGTTTTCATGTCTGAGCTGTCCGACATCTGGCTGGGCTCGGCCGTGGTGAGCAGCGACGAGGTCGGCGTTGGAACGATCGTGAGCCTCCTCGTCGACGCGGACGGATTCACGCCGCGAGCGCTGGTTGTGAAGCACGAGGAATCGCTTGCCGGCCGGGTGCTCGCCGCAGAAAAGTTCTTCACCACAGACGAGGTGGTGATCCCGTTCACCGCAGTCGTGTCCACCGCCGATGGTGTGGTCCATCTCTCGATGGCGGCTCAAGACGTACGGCGCCAGCCTCTCTACCTCAGCTATGGCCCTCCCGAGCCGACGCCGGAGGAGGCGATCGTCGAAGAAGGGCAGCTGATCACCGGCGGCCTCGGCTTGCCCAACGTCGAGGAGGTCGCCAACAAGCCAGATGGCCAGGTCGAGATTGATCGAGGCGAGAACGTGATGCTCGGCACGACCGGGCGCCGGTTGGGCCGCGTGGAGGACGTGTTGCTGGACCACGGCGAGCTCATCGGTGTCGTGATCCGCCCGGAGGGATTCTTCAAGCGCGACGTCGTGCTTCCGATCCGGTTCGTCAACCGCGCGGACGACATGGCGCTCTTCGCCAACCTCACCGAATCAGACATAGAGCAGCTGAAGCCGCTCGTCGACGGCGAACCCGCCGGCTGATTATTCGGGAGCGGTCTCCGGCTCCGCCCTGACCTCGATCTTCTTGCGCGCCACCTCGAGCCGGTCCGTGCAGATCTTGAGATAGATCCGAGCCTCGTCGACCGCCTTGAGCGCGTCCTCGAGGCCGAGCTCCCCGTCTTCGAGGAGCTTGAGCTTCTCGTCCAGCTTCTCGAGCGCCTGCTCGTAGGTCAGGTCCTGGCTCACGACTCCACCTCGTCTATCTTCGCTCCAAGCCGTCCGGTGCCAAGGCGGATCCGCACCCGCCGGTCGACCGCCGTCGCGTCCGCGGTGCGCAGCACGGCGCCGGTGTCCGCGTCTTGCGTGATGCTGTAGCCGCGCGAGAGCACGCCGTCCGGGCTCAACGCGACCAGTCGCTGGCGGCGGTGCTCGAGGCCTCGATTCGCGGCCGCGAACCTTTCCGAGAGCGCTCGGTCCAGGCGCTCGGTGGCTCGTCGCGCCGCCAGGGCGTTGCGGCCGCGGTTCAGCCGGGCCGTGGCCGCGCCGTTGAGGCGCCGCCCGCGCTCACGGAGGCCCTCCTCGCGCCGGGCGACCTGCGCGAGCGGGCTCAACCGAGCCAGCTCGCCGGCGGCGCGCGCGAGACGCTCGACGCGGTGCCGAACCAGCGCGGGGAGCAGCTGGAGCATGCGCTGTCGCTTGCCGGCAAGGCGCTCGCTCTCGCGTGCGAGGCGCTGCCCGATCTCACGCTCGACCCGCCGTCCACGCTCCCGCAGCTGCAGCACCAGGTCCGATTTCTTCGGAACCACCCGCGACCCTGCCTCGGTCGGCGTGCGGCACTCGGCGTCCCCGACTAGGTCCGCCACGGTGCGGTCCGAGGTGTGGCCCAGCGCCGTCACCACCGGTATGTGGGACTCGAGGATCGCCCGCGCGACCAGCTCGGTGTTGAAGGCGTAGAGCTCTTCGAAGCTGCCACCGCCGCGGGCCAGCACGATCACGTCCGCCAGCATCTCCTGGTTGCAGCGCCTGAGCGCCCGCGCCACGCTCGTCGGCGCGGCCGCGCCCTGCACCTGGACCGGGTAGACGACCACGCCCATGTTCGGGTAGCGCTCCCAGATCGTCTCCTGCAGGTCGTGGATGACGGCGCCGGTGGGCGAGGTGAGGAGCGCGACGCCGCGCGGCAAGAAAGGCAGCGGGCGCTTGCGCGCCGCCGCGAAAGCGCCCTCGGCTTCGAGCCGGCGCTTCAGCTCCTCAAGCCGGGCGCGCAGCTTGCCGATGTCGTCGAACTCGACCTGGTCCACCACGAAGCGGACGGTCCCGTACTGGGTCCAGAAATCGACACGTCCCCGAAACACGAAGGACTGGCCGTCCTCCGGCAGAGTGGCCACGCGACGTGCGTCGTCCGCGTACAGGAACCCGTTGATCAGGCTCTGCCCGTCCTTGATGGCGAAGCTGTAGTGGCCCTTCGCGCCGCGCTTCATCCCGCTCACCTCGCCCTTGACCAGCAGAGCGGTCAGCGGGCGCAGCTCGCGCTTGATTTCGTTGGCGAGCTCGGTGACGGTGTAAGGCCGCTGAGCTTCCTCGGGCCGGAGCATCAGACCTGGCGCGAGAAGTGGTATGCGGAGATGCGCATGCGCTTGTTGAAGTAGAGGCGGTGCGCGTCAGCTCGGTCCGGTCCCACTCCAGAGTCGAGGTGGAGCTCGTCGCAGCGGAGCCGCTGTGCCTCTTCGATCATCCAGTCCATGAGCTGGCCCGCGAAGCCCTGCTTGCGGTGCTCGTAGCGAGTGCCGAGGTCATCGCAGTACAGGGTGTGGCCCCAGGCAAGATGATTCACGACCCGGAAGCCGGCGACCGCCGCCGCGTAGAGATCGTCCTTGACGAAGAAGGCGACCAACCGGTAGCCCTCGGGACGCAGCACGTTGTCGACATGGTCGGCGAACGCTGTCTCGGGTCCTATATTCGGCCTGAGCTCGATCATGGCCTTGTAGGCGAGATGTGTCGAAGAGGCCTGGATCTCCTGGATCAATCAGCCGCCAATCTGCGACATCGACTTGGAAGGTTTGATGAACCCGGGCTGGTTGATCAGGTGGCCTTCCTCTTTGCGCCAGATCGCCGTCTCGATCACCCGGCCCAGGTGGTCGTCGGAGACGCCGGAGCGCATGAGGTCTCGCAGCGGAGTCTCCTGCAGGGAGAACAGGCACGTGCGCAGTCCTCCCTCGGCCGTGAGCCGGACGCGGTTGCAGGAGGAGCAGAACGCCTGGCTCACCGACGAGATGAAGCCGACGCCGCCCGGAGTGCCGTCAGCGAACTTGAAGCGCGTGGCGGGCCCGGGGCGCGGGTCGGCGACCGGCACCAGCGGGAAGAGGTCTTCGATCTGCTCCTGGATGCGTCGGCTGGGGACGACCTGCTCATTGGTCCAGGTGCCATCGCCGTCGAGGGGCATGTACTCGATGAAGCGCACCTCGTAGCCCTCGTCGCGGGCCAGCCGCGCGAAGTCGACGACCTCGTCGTCGTTGTGCCCTTTCATGACGACCATGTTCAGCTTGATCGGCCACAGGCCGGCCTCTCGCGCCGCCTGGATTCCGTCCATCGTGCGGCTGAACTGGTCGCTCCGCGCGATCTCGTGGAAGCGATCCATGCTCAGGGTGTCCAGCGAGATGTTGATGCGCTTGAGGCCTGCTTCCTTGAGCAGCCGCGCCTTGTCGCGGAGCAGCACGCCGTTCGTGGTCATCGTGATGTCGAGCGTCGGGTCGATCGCGTTGATCATTCCGATGACCTCTTCGACCTTGATGCGGACGAGTGGCTCGCCGCCCGTGATGCGGATCGTCCGCACGCCGTAGCGCTCGACGAAGATCCGCGCCAGGCGCGCGATCTCCTCGAACCTCAGGATGTCGTCGCGCTTCAGCCACTTGAGACCCTCCGCGGGCATGCAGTAGATGCAGCGGAAGTTGCAGCGGTCCGTGATCGAGATCCGAAGGTCGTCGGCGACCCGCCCATACGAATCCCGAAGCGTGCCGGTGCCCATTTGGTCGATGATAGCCCCGGTGGGTTACGAGCACATCCTCGTCGAGATCGAGGCCCCGATCGCGACCATCACCCTCAACCGGCCGAAGGTCCTGAACGCCCTCAGCCCCGACCTGATCCGCGAGGTCGGCCAGGCTCTGGGCGAGCTGGACGCCGACGAAAGCGTGAGGGCCGCGGTGCTCACCGGCGGGCCAAAAGTGTTCGCGGCCGGCGCTGACATTGGCGACATGGCCGACCGCACGGCGGTCGAACAGCTGCGGCGGGACCAGACGGGGCGCTGGGCCCCGATCATCGCCTTCTCGAAGCCCCTTGTTGCAGCGATCAACGGCTACGCGCTGGGCGGCGGCTGCGAGCTGGCCTTGATGTGTGACCTGATCATCGCGGGCGACACGGCGCGACTGGGCCAGCCCGAGATCAACCTCGGCATCATCCCAGGCGCCGGCGGCACGCAGCGGTGGCCGCGCACGGTCGGCAAATACGTCGCGATGGAGGCGATGCTCAGTGGCGCCCCAATCACCGCCAGGCGCGCCTACGAGCTCGGCCTTGTGAACAAGGTCGTGCCGGCCGATATGACGATCAAGATCGCCGAGCGGACCGCTCGCGGGCTGGCCGAGAAGCCGCCGCTGGCGCTCCGGATGGCCAAGGAGTCGGTGCTCAAGGCGTTCGATTCGCCACTGACCGAAGGACTGGCCGCCGAACGGAAGAGCTTCTACTTCCTGTTCTCGACCGAAGACCAGAAAGAAGGCATGCACGCATTCCTGGAGAAACGGAAGGGCGTATTCAAAGGCAGGTAACAAAGATGGCAACGACTGAAGTCGAGCAGCACGTGGTGGTTCGCACCCATGACGGCGTGGGTTTGATCCAGCTGAACCGGCCGGAAAAGATGAACGCGATCGGCGCGCTGACGCGCAAGCAGCTCAGCGAAGCGATCAAGCAGGTGGAGCGCGACGATAAGGTGCGGGTCGTTGTCTTGACCGGCTCGGGCCGTGCCTTCTGCTCGGGCGCCGACGTCACCGAGATGGCGCAGGAAGGCGGCCTGCGGACGCCTGAGGACGTGGGCAACGTCCTGCGCAACGAGTACATGCCGATGCTCACGCGGCTGCGCACCATGCCGAAGCCGGTGATCGCGGCGATGAACGGCCCTGCGGTCGGCATCGGAGCGAGCTACGCGCTCGCGTGCGACATCCGGATCGCCACGCCCGAGGCCTACATCCTCGAGGCCTTCGTCAACATCGGGCTCGCACCGGATGGTGGGGTGAGCTGGCTTCTGCCGCGGCTCGCCGGCACCGGTATCGCGTACGAGATGTTCTTCACCGGCAAGCCCTTGCAGGCGGTGGACGCCCACCGGCTTGGCGTGATCAACCGCATCGTTCCAGCGGACAGGCTCGAGGCCGAGGTCCGCGAGCTGGCCGCTCAGCTGGCCGCGCAGCCGAGGGGCGCCATGGCGGGCGCCAAACGTGCCGTCACTCACGCGCTCGAGTCGAGCTACGAGGAAGCCCTGGAATTCGAGTCTTACCTGCAGGAAGCGCAGGCAGCGAGCCCAGAGTTCGCAGAGGGTGTCCAGGCCTTCCTCGCCAAACGCGCCAAGAAGTGACAGACCTCCGGGAAGCGGTAATAGTCGCCACCGCGCGAACCCCAATGGGCCGGTACGGCGGGCAGCTGAAGGACGTGCGTCCCGATGACCTCGCGGCGATCGTCCTGAAGGAGGTTTGCGAGCGCGCTCAGATCAAGCCGGGCGAGGTGAGCGACGTGATCCTCGGCTGCGCCAACCAGGCAGGCGAGGACAACCGCAACGTGGCGCGCATGGCGCTCCTGCTCGCCGGCTTCCCGGTCGAGGTGCCCGGCCAGACCGTGAACCGGCTCTGTGGGTCTGGAATGCAGGCAACCATCGCGGCGGCGCGTGAGATCCAGGCCGGGGCCGCCGACATCATGATCGCCGGCGGGGTCGAGAGCATGACCCGCGCCCCGTGGGTCATGCCCAAGCCGGACGGACCATTTCCCCGCGGCCCGCAAACGGCCTACGACACGGCGCTCGGCTGGCGGCTGATCAATCCCAAGATGGCCGAGCTGTACGGCACCTTGCAGATGGGGGAGACCGCCGAGCGCGTGGCTCAGAAGTACGAGGTATCGCGCGAGGACCAGGATGCGTTCGCCCTGCGCAGCCACCAGCGGGCCGTGGCGGCGCAGAAGTCGGGCCGGCTGGCCGAGGAGATCGTCCCGCTGATGGTTCCACAGCGCAAAGGCGAGGCGATTCAGATGAGTCTCGACGAGGGACCGCGAGCCGACACCTCGCTGGAGGCCCTCGCCAGGCTGCGGCCGGCGTTTTCCGAGAAAGGCTCGGTGACGGCGGGCAACTCATCACCTCTCAACGACGGGGCGACCGCGCTGGTCCTGATGTCGGCGGCGAAAGCCAGGGAACGTGGATTGAAGCCGCTGGCGCGCCTTGTCTCGGCGGCGCCGGCAGGCGTCCACCCGGACTACATGGGCATCGGCCCGGTGCCCTCCTCACTCAAAGCCCTGGAGCAGGCAAGCCTTCAGCCCTCGGACCTTGGCGTCGTCGAGCTGAACGAGGCGTTCGCCTCCCAGTCGCTGGCGTGCGTGCGCCTGCTCGGGCTCGACGAAGGGAAGGTCAATGTGAATGGTGGCGCGATCGCGCTCGGGCACCCGCTCGGCAGCAGCGGCGCGCGGCTGGTGAGCACCCTGGTCCGCGAGATGGCGCACCGCGATGTCGAGTACGGCCTGGCGACGATGTGCATCGGTGTAGGACAGGGCATCGCCTCGATCTGGCAACGGGTGAAGTGATCGGCGAACGCAATCCCCAGGAGGTGCGGGCGATGTTCGATCGCATCGCCCACCGCTACGACCTGGTCAACACAATTCTCTCGGGAGGCATCGACGGCGGCTGGCGCCGGCGCGCGGCGCGCGCGACAGGTCTGAAGCCGGGTGGCTCCGCGCTGGACGTCGCGTGCGGCTCAGGCAAGCTGACCGCCGTGCTGTCCGGCATCGCCGGTCCGCGGGGTCGCGTGATTGGACTGGACTTCAGCCCGCAGATGCTTGAGATCGCGCGGCGCGATCACCCCGGACTCGAGTTCCTGGAAGGCGACGCCCTGAGCCTTCCGTTCGACGACGCGAGCTTCGGCGCGGCGACGATCGCGTTCGGCCTGCGCAACCTGTCCGATCCCGTACGCGGTCTACAGGAGATGCTGCGGATCGTCAAGGCGAACGGCCGCGCTGTTGCGCTGGAGTTCGTGCGGCCGCCCAAGAACCTGGTCGGGAGCGCATACCGCCTGTACCTGCGCACAATGCTGCCGGCAATCGGAGGGGCGATCTCCGGACAGCCGGCGGCCTACCGGTACCTCAGCGACACGGTGGACTCGTATCGCAGCCCGCAAGAGCTCCAGGCGATGGCCGCCGCGGCCGGATGGGCCGACGTGCGCTATCGGGCGCTGGCCGCAGGCACCGTAGGGCTTCTGTCAGGAACAAGAATGTCCTGAGCTTTTGTGGTGGCGCTGCTACATTGCGGCTGCCATATGGCGCAGGCCACGAAGGAAAAGCACAAGAAGAACGGCCAGCGGACGTCGCGCGGCGCCGTGCTTTCTCGAAAGGATTACGACAAGGAGCTGCGCCGGCTCCAGGTCGACCTCCTCCAGCTCGAGGAATGGATCCGGCATCGCGGCCTTCGGGTGGTGGTCCTGTTCGAAGGGAGGGATACGGCCGGCAAGGGCGGTGTCATCAAGCGGATGACCGCTCTGCTGAACCCGCGCTTCGTGCGCGTCGTCGCGCTCCCCGCCCCGACCGAGAGGGAGCGGACGCAGTGGTACTTCCAGCGCTACGTAACTCATCTGCCGTCGGCGGGTGAGATGGTTCTCTTCGACCGCAGCTGGTACAACCGGGCAGGCGTCGAGCACGTCATGGGCTTCTGCACGGATGAGGAATATGAGGATTTCCTGCGGACCTGTCCTCAATTCGAGCGGATGCTGATCCGCTCAGGCGTCGTCCTCATCAAGTACTGGCTCTCGGTCAGCGATGAAGAGCAGGAGCGGCGCTTCCTGTCGCGCATCAACGATCCGAGCAAGCGCTGGAAGTTGAGTCCGATGGATATGCAGGCGCGCGCGAAGTGGGTCGACTATTCGGAAGCGAAGGACAACATGTTTGCGTACTGCGACATCAAGGAGGCTCCCTGGTACGTGGTCGAGACGGACAACAAGCGGGCCGCGCACCTCAACCTGATGAGCCACTTCCTGTCCCTCATCCCCCACAAAGAAGTTCCTCATGAGGACATCAAGCTGCCCCCGCGCCAGAAGCGAAGCTACAGCAGACCTCCCAGGAGCTCCCAGCGGATGGTGCCGTTGAAGTACGAGGTGGAATCGTGAAAGTCAGAGATTTGCCGCCCGGAAATCTCCTGTCGGTCGAACCTGTGACGACGATCGCGGAGGTGGCGCGCGACATGCGACAGGCCGACTCCGACTGTGTGGCGGTCATGTCTCAGGGTCGCCTCGTGGGGATCATCACTGAGCGGGACCTCGTGCGGGCCATCGCGGACGGCATCGACCCTCGGGAAGCCAGGGCGGACGTCGTGATGACGGCGGACCCGGCGACCGTCGACGCCGATGAGGATGTAGCGATGGTGGCGGTCAAGATGATGAGGTTGGGCATCAGGCATCTGCCGGTCATGGACAAGGCGGGAAAGCCGGTTGGCCTCGTCTCCGCCCGCAACCTGGTCGCGATCCTGGACCGGAGCGCCGAATGAGGCAGGCTCGCTCAAGGCGTTAACCCCCGTAGGAATACATGTCCTCCGGCACCGGTGGACTGCCCCAGTTGTCGAGCACGACGCGCACGTCGATTTGCCCGCTGCCCGCGGGGGCCACCGCGATAAGGGTCGACGAGTTGACCAGGGTCAAACTCGTGGCCGGTTTGGTGCCGAAGTAAACGGTCGCGGAACTGGTGAACCCGCTTCCCGAGACGGTAACGTGAGTGCCTCCGGCGCTGGGCCCGTGGTTCGGAGACACGCCGGTCACCAAAGCGGGCGCCCAGTCGACCCCAATGGCTTTCCCATTGGCGTAGTAGTTGGTCTCTGCGTCGATCACCACATACCCAGGAGCTGCGCTGGTTGCGGTGATCGTTGCCATTCCTGAGGCATCGGTGGTGGCCTCAGCCGCGCTCAGTGTCGCCGGCGCACCGGCGCTGAAGGTCACGGCCTGGTTCGGGATCGGATCGCCGTGCTCGGTCTTGACGGTGGCGGTGACCGTCACAGTCCCGCCGACGAGCAGGGCGGACGAGCTGCTCGTGAGCGACATCGTCTGGTTCGGTGGCTGGAGCCAGGTGATCGAAACTTCGGTCCAGGCAGTTCCCGAAAGTGCTACGAACTTGTCCGATGCGTAGCCCGTCACAGCAAGGCTGCAGGTGCCGGTCGTGTCACTCGTGCAGAAGAGCGTGCCAAGCCCGTCGGTGAAAGAAATGACAACGTCGCGCACTGGGCGGCCTGATGAACTGATTGCGGTCAGAGTCACGGTGACGGTCTGGCTCGCGACGGCAGGAGAGATGGGCCGGTAGGTGATGCGGCTGACACCGTTGGGCGTGCCTTCGATGATCAGTGGTCCAACGTAGAAAAGTTCGCCGGTGGCGGTCACTCCCTGCACTGGCCCGGTTGCCGCCGATGCCGGCACCACGACCTTGATGATGGTGTTGCTCCACGACTCGATGCGGCCACTGACCTGATCATTGGGCGGGGCGAAGAACAGGACCTGCCCGCTCTTGGCGCCGAAGCCATGGCCCGCGATGCATGCCGGCTGCCCGATTGCGGCCACGCGTGTGCCAAACGATCCCGCGACCTCAGCCTGTGAGTTGGCCGTGGACGCCGGAGCGCATTGGGCACCCAGGTTGGCAACCGACGTGCCGCGGGCAGTGCAGGCGGCAAGCGGGCCAATTGCCACGATTGCGAGGCAGAGGCCGATCACGGCTTCAGCAATCACGCGGCCTCGGCCAGCGAGCGTCACGGTTTCCGCACCGCCATGGCCGGAGAATAGCCACCCGGCCACGTTCCGAGAACTCGGTGTTTAGGAGATTCGATCTACCGCAGAGTGCGCGAGGCTGATCAGGGTTGGGCGCAGGCCGTCCAGCTCGATGGTCTCGAGCTCGTGCACCGCGGCGTCGACCAGCGCTTGGGCCTCGGCGCGCACGCGCTGCAGCGCATCGCTCGAAGTGACCAGGTCTGCGACCCGGCCGACCTCGGCGTCGCCGAGCGAGCCCGCGAGCAGGCGGCGGATCTCAGGTCCGACCGTGCGGTCCTCCGCCGCATAGATAAGAGGTAGGGAGAGGACACGCTGGCGAATGTCGAGCGCGACCGGCTTTCCCGAGCTTGGGCTGAAGTCGACCATGTCGTCCGCCATCTGAAACGCGACGCCAAGCAGGTCCCCGTACCGGCGCAGAGCTTCGACGATCTCAGGACTCGCGTCGGACAGCTGGGCGCCGGACGCGCACGCCGCCGCGAACAACGCCGCCGTTTTGCCGCGCACGACGCGCAGGTAGGACTCGTGGTCACCGGGAAAAGCTCCACGGAGCGCGACGTCGTCGATCTGGGAGGCGCAGATAGCCTCGAGAGCTTCTGCGATCGTGGATGTCACTTCGGGATTGCCGATCTCGGCGATAAGGCGGGTCGCCTTGGCGAAGTAGTAATCGCCGACCGCGATCGCTCTCTCGGGCCCTTCGGCTGCCGCAACGGTCGGACGCCCGCGGCGGTGGGTGCTCTCGTCGACGTAGTCGTCGTGGATGAGGGTGGCGTTGTGGAGGAGCTCCACAGCGGTGGCCAGGGCGGCCGTGCGGAGCGGCTCGTTGCGTGGACCGATCGCCGCCGTGAGCTGAACGAGCTTGGGGCGCAGGCGCTTGCCGCCTGCTTCGACGAGCCTGCGCATCGGTGTGGACACGGGCTCGGGGTCGACCAGGAGCTGGCGGGATAGCTCGAGCTCGACGAGGTCGGACGAAAGTGCTGCGGACCGCCCCCTCCCCGACCCTCCCGCGCTTGCGCGGGGGAGGGGGGAGAAGTCTCCATCCAGCTGCAGCGCCAGCTCTCGGTGGCGCGGCCCATCCAGCTCTACCGCGAACACCGATTGCCAGCGGCCCAGGACAAGGTCGCCTTCCTCGACCAGGAGCGTGGCGAACCCGGCCAGGAGCAGCTGCCGGACGTGAGCGTGGCCGTTGACCGGCTCGTCCAGCGCGACATTGATGCGCCGTGCGAAATCATCGTGCTCGTAGCCCGCGCCTACCGGCGCGAAGCGTTCGAGCATGTTGCCGAAGTCTCGAAGGAGCAGCGGCTCGTTTTCATTGACTGCGAGCCCGAGAGTCGTGTGCAGGGACTGCAGGTGCAGCCGCCCCATGCGCATGCCGGCCCGCCTTACTTCCTGGCGTAGCAGGTCGGTGATGTCGACGAACTCGGTCGCGTGCTTCGTATCAAAGCGAAGGCGTTGCCCGACCATCAGGTCGCCTCGAGGGCGCGGAGCAAGAGGTCGCGCGTGGCCGGGGCTGCCACGCCGGATGCCGCCGCCGCCGACATCTCCTCGATCGCCAGCGCAAAGGCGATCTGGACGGCCTGGGTGGCGGCGCCGGCCAGGATTCTCGAGGAGCGTGCCAGGCAGAGGTCGCCCATGAGGAGGGTGGGCGGGCTGGCTGCCCGGCCGCCGAGGCCCTGCAGCCGGATCGCGACCTCGACGAGCGCTGCCGCCAGGGCCAGCCTGGGCCGGGTTGCCGGCGCCTGTGCGCCGACCGCGTCCAGGTACGAGCGGTAAGCCTCCGAGAGGCCGTCTTCCCAGAGGCTCTCCAGCCGGTCGAGCTCGCGGTCGAGGAGCTGAACCGACATCAGACGGACTCCACGAGCGAGCCGGCCAGCTGCCGGAAGGCAGACAGCGCCTTGAGGCAGGATTCGTCGTCTCGCGTCACGACGTAGTAAAGGCCGAAACCCAGGACCGTATTCAGGACGAGGGGAACCAGGACGTCGCGGGGGACGGTGAGCCGGATCCTGCCGTCCTCCTCGAGCCGGTCGAGCTGCTCCTGGATGACCTCGCGGTACCTGGTGAAGAGCTCGGGCAGGTACGCCCGCAGGCGCTCGGTGCGCGGCGCCTGGACCAGGAGGTCGAAGGCGGCCAGCTGGACGTCGCCCAGCTGTCGCAGCGAATCCCAGAGCGACTCAACGCCGATCTCGAGGACCTCGAGGGGGTCCGTGAGCTGGTTAAGGGTGCGGCGCAGCTCGTTGACGGAGCGGGCCGTGAGGTACCGCCATGCCTCGACAAGGAGCTCCGACTTAGTCGGAAACCAGTACTGGAGGTTCCCGATTGCGACGCCGGCTTTGGAGGCGATGGCCCGGACGCTGGTGCCCGAGTAGCCGTTTTCCAGCAGCGAATCGGCCGCCGCATGGATGATCAGGTCCCGAGAGCTCTCCGTCGCTGTAGCCCCGGTCATACGTATGTACTACCTTAGCGCGCTAGCGCGACCAGGATGGGACTTTTCTGAATTCACATGCCTGGGAGCGGCGTGGGGTGGTTCCCCCGGTTCAGGTGATAATTCACGCGGCTGTGCGGAGCATCGAGCAGGTTTTCCCGAATCGGATCTGCGGCGTGCTGCGCACCGAGGATTCCGACGCGGGATTCCAGGCGTGCCTCGCCGCCCTCGAAGGCGGCGTCAGAACGATCGAGATCACCAAAACGGTGCCGTCTTGCTTCGAGATGATCCGCGGGCTGATCGCCACCACGGGCGGTCGCTACCCGATCGGGGTGGGGACGATTTGGGACCCAGGCGCCGTCCGGGAGGCGAAGGAAGCGGGCGCCTCCTTCGTGGTGACGCCAGTGCTGCTGCCCGAGGTGGCGGACGCTTGCCGCGAGCAGGACATCCTGTGCGTGCTGGGGGCGTTGACGCCGACCGAGATCTACCAGGCCAGGGTCGCCGGCGCCGCGCTCGTCAAGGTGTTTCCAATCGGACCGGTCGGCGGGCCCGAGTACGTCCGGGCGCTGAACGGGCCCATGGGCGGCGTGCCGTTCTGGGTCTCCGGAGGAGTGCCGATCGAGGACATCGCGGCGTACCTGCGACTGGGCGTGAGGGCGGTCGGGCTGACCGCGTCGCTGTTTCCGCCGGAGGCGCTGGCGCGCCGCGACTTCGAGCTGATACGCGCCAACGCACAGCGGGCTGCGGCAGCGGCGGCGGCGGCGGTCGCCGATTAGGCGTCGTAACGACGGATCAGTTCGTCAGCAGCCTGCGTGGTAGAGGCACATCGTCCGGACGATGTCGGAGTACAGGTTCACGACCTGGCCTCCGGTGGCGATCAGGGCGACGATCACGATGAGAGCGACCAGCGCAAGGATGAGCGCGAATTCGACCATGCCCTGTCCTGATTGCCGTGTTCGGGACTGCTTCATTCTCGGTTTCGACCTGAAAGCTTAACCGTCGAGCCCGCCGTACTGGTCGTTGCCCGCGCCAGCGACTGCTCCACCACGACGCGAACCATGCGCTTGCGCCAGAAATGGCTGAGGTCCGCGTTGTCCAGGGGTTTGGCCGGCTTGGCTGCGATTTCAGCAGTCTCGCGGATCGTGTCCTCGCTCACTCGCTTTCCCTTCAGGAACTCTTCAGCCGCGGTCGC